>VMHT01076565.1_pt1 | contig 12279 bp, 7 predicted proteins | sample 4693611 | NCBI WGS metagenome assembly VMHT01 (sample SAMN12280063, study PRJNA550983) | marine metagenome | isolation source: seawater sampled from same location over 5 years 0.02-0.2 micron viral filtrate | place: USA: collected off the coast of southern California halfway between the port... ...
CAGGCGTAGCAAACGGCGCGGCAAACGCCTTTTCTTTAGTCGAGGAGATAGCCCCTTCCGCAGCGGACATTGCCCGCATACCTAAAGGCCCCTTTGACGGATCAAAACCTAAACGACCACCAAAATATTTTCCGCCCTGACGCGCATCTAACGCCTGTTTAAAAACACTGGGTTTTAAGCCGGATGAGGCCTGCGCCAACTCCATCATGCGTTGCGCAGTAGGCGACCCACCTTTGGATACTCGTTGGTAATTGTCTATAAACCTGCTTGCACCCAAAAAGTTAGGGTCCGCGGTGTAGCGGAAAGACATGGTTAAGCTTGATGGATTAAGACCCAAAGCCGTAGTTTCGCCCCAGTTTTTATACGCGTTTAAAGATGGAACAATAGGGTTTGGTTCTCCTGCAGCGTATTCTGTTATGGCTTCGCCAACCTCTTGGCCCGCACCCGCCCCAAATAATCCGGTAATTCCGTAAAGCCCTAGTTTAGCCAGTATTTGAGGGTAAGTCTTTGCAGGCATCCTGTCCGCAATTTTCTTAGCCCCTGTTAAAGCTAATGCCGCACCTTCGCCCATTGCCACACCCTCAAGAATGTTTTCGGCGTAAGATTTAGCTAATGCCGATAAACCGGGAGCAGTGCTTCGGCTTGGGTCATACATCCCAAAGTCGTCAACGTTAGAAAACAGGGACAGTATAGCTTCGTCGTTGTTAAAGTACGCAAGGCGCTGTTCCTTAGTCATGTCCTTAGTAAGAGGCATCAAATCCAATATAGGAGCTTCGGCACTTCGTAAACTTTCAATGTTGAAGGACAGTTCCGGCTTAACAGAAGCTCCCGCTCTATTGGCTAATGCAGCCGCGGTGTTACTCAATCCATAAGTACCCAGAGCTTCATCAAGCGTATCTTCAGTAAACTGATAGATAATACCTGTTGACAGGGGACTGTTTAACGTAGCTTTTGGCTGGTCTTCACTCATTAGTCTTTACCTTCCACGGGCTTCACAGGCTTCGCATTATCTATTAAAAATTGTTGTGCCGCTTGGGTTCCGCCTTTTGTTTCTCCGCTAACGGAAGCGAACCCTTCAAATTGACGTTTAAACGCCAATACTTCGTTAAGAAGGACTTTTAAAGTTTCTTGTCGGGCATTGGTTTTTTGCACCTCACCTCGGCTTAGACCCGAAGCATCTCCGCCGTATTCAGGTAATTTAGCTGCGTTTTCTTGCATACCAGAAGCTAGTTGAGTAGCTAAAGAATTAAACGTGGCTAAAGCATCAGCATCAGTTCTAAGGAAAAAACCTCCGGGTCTAATGTTATCTATAGTGTTAGCAATGTGTCTTTGAACAAACAAAAGCACCCTATCGTCTTGCAAAGAATTAGACAACTGTAGCAATCGCGTAGCAAAATTATCTAAAGTCGCTTTGGCTTTGGTTAGATTTTTAACTTGTGGACTAACGGGCCCTTTTTTACCAGTAAGTTCAGCGTAAGCTTCTGTAAAACCCTTTTCTATAGCGCCCGCGACCCGTGAAACGCCGATAGCTTGCGAGTAATCTACCTCGGGATCAAAGTAACTGGTTCTTGTTCTACCCTGCCAAACTGGAGAATTTAAAGCAACCGTCCCATCAGGGTTAAGTATTTCTTTTTTAGCCTCGCGCAAATATGGAACGGCCTCTACGTTTACTTTGGCGTCTGGATCAAAGTAAACCGTTTCCTTCGGCTCTCCTTTAGTAACGCGTTTTAAAAAGTCAGGGTTTCCGGCTTCAATAGCCTTTTTAATTTGGTCAGCTAGTTCGGGGGATGCGCCCTGAGTGTATACACCCTGCCCTTGATTCCAAACCATTTCTGGCTTGATGTAATCAAGCACAACCTGTTCGTAAAGTGCAGGGTTTTCCAAGGTGCCGTTAGCGTAAGCTTTTAAATTATCGGGGTTTGTTAGGTACGATAATTGAGATGTTTTAGCATCACTTCCAACCTTAACTAACGACTCGGCTCTTTCTTTAACGCCCAACATACCCATCTTATACCGTTCATCCAAAGCCGCCTGCATTTCAGCAATGGTTATTTGCTCATCGCCCTGCATCAAACGGTGCCTTGTAAACGCGTCTTCAATGGACGCTCTAGTTTTAGCAACCTGACGATCTATCTCAGCTTGACCTATGTCCATTTCTTTTAACTCTAAACGGAAATCTTGCTCAAACGCAGACAAGTTAAATGCCGCCTCTCGGTCTTTTCTCTTCTCAATGCCCGCGTAGGTACGAGCTAGAGCCGCTTGCTGCGCCTCATGTACCTGTTTATCTTCTCTTGCAACGCCCTGTAATTGATCCTGCAACCGTACCAAGGTACGTGAATTGCCCGCTTGCAAGTTAATTTTAGCAACGTCAAAGCTTTGTTGATACCCCATTACCTCAAGCCGGTTGTCTAACTCTAATTCAGCTTGAATGCGGTAGTTTTCCGCAATGTATCCTTGCTTAAGCTTGTCAGCTTCTTTAGTGTTATCAAAGCGTAAGGCTTCAAGCTTTTTAGCGTTTTCTGCCCTACGGTCTTCCAATGCCAAGGCTCTAGTTTGACCCATGCCCGCCTCAATAAGCCTAAACTCAAATTCGTCATCCTGTAACAAGGCGCGAAACTTTTGTTGGCTCTTTTGTCTTTCTTTTTCCAGTTCTCCTCTGGCGTTAATTTCAGCAATACTTTGAGTTCCAGAAACGGTTTGCATAGCTTTTTGAGCAGCAATCTGGTTTTCAGCAATTTGCATTCGAAGATCGCGGTCACTTTGACCTTCTGCGGCAGTAAAGCTTTGTGTTTGTAATTGACTTGCCATGTCATTAGCGGCCTTAACGTTAGCCAACAAAATTTGACCGCGGCGTTCTTCCGCCGTGTCCATAGATTTTTCTGCCGAAGCCAATGCATCCATTCGAAGTTGAACGTCTTGCTGTTCTTGTAAGGCACGTTGTGCCTCAGCATCTCTACCCGCTTGCTGAACACCCTCAAGCACCTGTGATCGCGCTGCGGCGTTAGCAAGCCTTTCAGCAATAGAGCCGCCCTCCGTTTCACCAGCAAAGGCCAAACCAAAACGAGCTAAATTAAACATTGCATCGCTTTGCGCTTGATTTCTTGCACGTTCTAGTTGTGCTGCACGTTCAGCGGGAGTACCTAAAATACCCTGACGGGCGGCTGTAGCACGGGTTAAATAAGGTTGAAGTTCTAAAGGAATCTCCGTATCAGGCGTTTGTACCGCTAACGGTTGCGGAACATCGGTCAGAGGACCACCACCGCCTTTTTTGACCTCTCCCGCGCTTTGGTATCCTCGGACCTCTACGGGCCCACCCTGCCTAAAATTTACGGGGGGAGTGTTGCCCGCCTCCATCATGGGAGCTTCCATCGCGGGCTCCGGCGCTTGGGCCATCATTAAACCACCGACGCCCCCAGACATCGGACCTTCCATCTCAACGTCGCCCGCTATGCCCCTCATTAATTCCCCGACGCCGCTGTTTAAAGCGCCCTCTTCCGTCATCATAATGGCGGGCTGGGTTAAAGTTAAAACCGACTCAGGTGTTTGCCGCGCATCCTCGGGACCTACTAAACCAGCAAGTTCCTCGTACCGCGCATTTAGGGGCAGATCATTGCCCCGTAACCCGTTAATCAGGCTTTCGTAGTCTTGGGCTCCGTCTATGTCTTGCATCATGCCTTCCATAGCCATCATGCCCGCCTGTTGACCCTGCGCTTCCGCGCCCATCAAAGCTTGTTCAGCACCCGCGGGTGGCATGGGGGGAGGAGCCATTGGAGGAGGCGGCATCATATTAGGAGGTGGTGGCATCATGTTGGGGTCCATCGGAGGACCGCCCATTGCCAAGCCTTGAACACCGCGACCCATCAAAATGTCTTTTTGACTAATGCGTCCGTCGCCACTTAGGTCGGGGAAACTTGCTTCGCCGCCGTTGCGAAACATCTGACGCTTCATTACGCTACGATTCATCATTTAGAATAACCCCGCTCTTTGTGCGCCTGTCGCTGCGCCTAATGCACCTATACCCAAGCCCAATGCCGTTTGAAAGGGCGAAACTTGTGGGGCAGAGGATGCCGTTAGTGTTGAAGACCCTGTTGGTGTACCAGAGTATATGTCCGACAAGAAGCCGTACTGTTGATAAGGCTGCGTGTAACGCTGTAAATTAGACATGCGCAACGCATCCAAACCCGCTTGCTGCACACCGCGCTGATTCGCGCCCGTGGTCATTAAGTTTTGAATATCCTGCGTGTTAAGGCCCGAGTACATTTCGCCCAGACCAGCTTGCTGTATTCCAAGCTGACCCAAACCTTGACCAAGACTACCAAGCCCCTGACCTAAACTGCCATACGCACTTGCCGCCGCCTGACGACGGTTCAGGGCACTTTCCAGACCCGAAGCTGCAAATTGTTCTGCCGACATGCCCAGAGCAGCCGCTTGTTGTGCCGCCGCTTGCTGGCGGGCCATCGCGCTTTCATACGCACTCTGACCAAACTGACCCGCCGCTAATCCCATCGAAGCACGTTGTTGTGCCGCCGTTTGACCCCGACCTTGAGCCTGTTCAAAAGCTGCCTGTGATCTTTGGGCCGCGCTTTCGTAACCCGCTTGACGCATTTGGGCCGCGGTCCGCGCTTGTTGTTCTAGGGTGTTTCGCCCTAATTCAGCTTCTGCAATGCCCTGCCGTGCGCCGCCAAACGCTCCAGAAGCGACGGCATTTGCGCCTAATTGTGATTGCTGCATTTGACCCGCACGAGCAACATCTTGTAAAGCCTGTTGAACCGCTTGGTCTTCGTATTCATTCATAAAACCGCGGGCATTGCGGGGATCATAAGCGCCCGTAGTTTGAGCCATGTCCCGCATTGCGCCGTAAGTATTAGCTATTGTAGGAACGGCGTCATATTGTCTGCCCGTTCTTGCAAGTTGCTGCATTCCGGCAGAAGCTATGCCTTGAGCCCTGTTTGGATCGTATTGTTGGCCTGTACCCGCAAGAGACGCGGCTCCCGCGCCCATGTAGCCTTGACCCTGACCCACCATCCCCGTTGCGCCCTGCAATGAGGCCGCACCCTGATTTAGGTAGGGCTGATAGGCCCCGACGCCCCGTTGGGCCGCGGCTGTTGCAGCTTGCTCCGCGGGACTTAAACCAGCAATCTGATAGTCCGGCGGTAAATCACCCGTTTCAATCTGTTTTTTAATAAACTCTTGCGTGTCCGCCAGCAGCCCTAGTCGGTACGCCTCAATGGCGGGGTCTTGGCGGTTAATTACCGTTGATGTGGTCATGCTACTGCACCCCCCTCAAAAGCTCGCATTATGTCGTACATCCTACGAACCCCCTTTTCTCGGCTTCCGTTACCCGCGCCGCGGACGGCCCGTGCGTTCATTACAAACTCACCGTCGGAAAGCATGGCGGGAATGCTGTCGGAAGTCTCGGTTCCGCGGCCCGCGATATACCCCGTGCGGCGAGGGAAATTCTGCATTTCTCCGCCAGCCGCGGCGTACTGAGGTTGGTTTAGGTATTGTTCATACAAGAGTTGTTCTTGTGACGGCACCGCAATGTCATCCATTGTGGCACGGCGGTACGGAACGTCTGGAACGCCAACGCGGTAACGTTCAGGGTTTTCAGCTAACCGATCCTCTGACGGAGACGTTCCGTCGTAGGGGTCTTCTAACTCTTTTTCGGGAATTGGATCATACAAACCCATTGGTGCAGCTAAAGCGAGGCCCGCCCCGATTGTTGGTACAAGGTTAATGCTGCCTGCACTATCAGCCATTTGTTTTGCTACAAACTTTCCGTAAGCTTCTGTGGTAGGGTTCATTCCAGCATCCAGAGCCATTTTCTGAGCGACTTCGGGAGTAAGACCTTCCGTGCCCTGCGTATAGAACGCGTCCTTGAACCCTTGAGGAACTTTGCCCATAAGTCTTTCATACATAGACGGGTCAGCGACTTGTTGCTGGACTGCATTGCCCAATTCGGCTGCTCCTCGAAGCGGCGGGGCAAGCGCACCTGTCGCGGAATCCCCAACTCCTGCTGCGTTTACGGCACTTTTTTCTCCGGTCGCGCTAAAAAAAGCGTCTCCGGATACTTCCGAAGGCGCACCTTTATTAAAGTCCATTATTTGTTTAAAGTCCTGACCGCCGCCACCAATAAACTTAGGTGCCGATTTCATAAATCCTGACTTAAAGCCCTGTATCCCCTGTCCTTTTTTCGCTTCCAGAAATCCTTTTGCTCCGGAACTAATGCCTGCAATAGCTCCGCCCATTAATGCGCCCTTCAAAGCGTCTTTTATATTGCCGCCCTGAATTAAAGAAGTAATGCCGCCAGAAAGAGCGCCCTGCGTCATTAGAGACAAACCCATACCGCCCGTAAAAAAGCCTACGGCAAGTGGCACAACAATAGGAGCGACCTTCTTAACAATCTTCTTAACGCCCCTAACAAGCTTCTTAAAGAAAAACTCCGCCTGTCCAGTTCGCGGGTTAATGCTGTTTGCCTCTCCGCCAACCGTGTAACGGTCTAAATTAACCCCAGAACTGGAAAACGCGTCCATCATCTCTTGAGCTAAACGTGGGTTCTCTTCCAACAACTTAGGGTGAATTACAATCTCACCCTTCTCAGCGTGGATCATCTCAGTATCGCCGTTGCGACCAAACCCCGCCATCTTCTCCGCAATTCCGCGGTGCGAATTAATGCCCGACTGCTTTCCAAACAAGAGCCGACTGTCATCAATCTCATCTAGGTTTGATGTCAAAAAGGAAGCCAAACCACCTTCAGGAAGAATTAGTTGTTGTTGCATCGTATCGCCCCTTTAATCCACAATAGCAGATGTCGTTTTACTTTTCCATGCCTATGTCGTCACAGTAACAGACCCGACAGAACCCGTAGCAGTATTACCGCGTAAGTTCGGCTGATCCGCAACCACTATCTTTACCTGTCCCATAACGCCCGCAGCGTCCCTGTACTGAAATAACGCACCTACCTCCAAACCCTGATCGTCCGTCTGTAAGTTCGTTAAAACCAACTCCGTGTGTCTCCCCTGACCCGGATTCTGCATCTGCTCTAAATACACCGAAAACGCCAAAACTACAGATTCCATGTACGTTCGGTCGTACTCGTCCGGCGCTCTAGGAAAAAACGGCTTGATTAAGTTACGAGACACTACCTTCTCCCGTCTGGTCTTATATCAACCCGCGGCGTCCCTAGTCGCCATCCAACTCCTGTATCCGTAGATTCCAACTTTAACGAAAACGCCCTGCCACGAAGGCGTAAATTAACCTGATTTGTCCACTGCTCCAAAGGCACCGTAGCCGTCCGAGTAACCGCCTTTGCCTGCGTTTGAAGGTATAATCCGCCCGGATAATTACGCGCCTGTAAAGTCATAGTGGCTGACGGAAGAGTGGCTGTTGAATCCCTAAAGGTTAAATCAGGAATCATCTTGCTCATAAACAAGAAGTGGTCCCCGTCACCCATATCTATCTGACTGCTTTCAATCCGCGCAGAAATAGCCGTTGCAGGGTCCGTACTACCGTCATCAAAACCTACCTCGTGGTTATACAAGTAATGATCCGGTGCCGCTGCAATCGGATCAGCGTTTATACCACGATCCAGCCATACAGTGCGGTCCATAGTGCCATAATACCAAAGGTTTTGCTGGTAATTAAACACTACGTATCGGTCGTTTTCAGAACTACCTGCGGAGGGGTAAAACCACCAAATCTCTCCAAAAGCAGTGTTTGAAGAGGCTGTGACCTTCTCCTTTTGAAAGAAGTTAAAGTCCGAAAAGACGTAATCACGTACCGTACAAGGTATGCGCTGCACCGCGCCAGAATAAGTGTAAAACTCTTCCTGACCCATCCAAAACACGTTGTCTTCTACGTTAATCGCGGCCAACGGACCCATAATAGTTACGTTGTCCGATACCATGTTAATACCAAAGGTAAACGGCGGTCCTAGAAACTGCATCGCGTGTAACGAAACATCCGTAAATACTATGATCTGTTGTTTTGTTTCTATCGCAGCCACAATCTGAGAACCAGAACCTATTCTAAGGTCGCCCGCAGTATTCGTAGCCGCCGCAGCCCAACCCGTAAGACTTGCCTGACTGCCAAATCGAATTAACAACGGGTCTTGGTCCGTACTATTCTCAGCGTTAGTTCCAAACACTATCACATGTCGGTCGTTGTCCGAAACCAAAACTATCTTAGCCTTGATGGGTGAACTGTTGGCCCCCGAAAGGGTAGATAAAGCTACCGCCCTGACGCCTGTACCGTTAGTCTTATCCCAATAGTAAATGTTTCCATCCCTATCGTTAAGCAAAAGGTCTTCGCCAAAGTTATCGTGACTCCAAATCCTAAGCATCTGACCCGAGGCGCTTGTGTCCGTAGATGAGTTCCACGTTCCGCGGCCCCAAGTACCCGCGTTCCAGCCGTTGCCAACAATAGTGGTATCTAGGCCCGTGTTAATTTGATACGCAGCTACCGTAGAACTACCGCCACTACCACTATCAGAAGTATTAGCAAACACGAAGGTGGGGTTTAAACCGTCCGTGGTTGTAATTGACGGAATAGTGGAAACTGTACGGGCTTCAATTTGATAGGCATTAGCACTTACAATAGAAGTGATCTGGTACTCTTGATTAAGAACTGCAGCGGTTATTACGCCACCTAACGTAGCAGCATCCGTAAAAGTTACAAAATCATCAGCTAAAGCGCCGTGTTCGTTTTCCGTTACAGTAATAGTACAACAACCAACCGCGGCCCCATCTGCATGAGACGCCGCGGTAGTGCCGTTCTGCCCCCTAGCGCAACCCAACAAAGTTACGCTGGAAATAGAAGCGTAGGTTATTTCTTCAGAACCTATCTGAATACGACCCGAAGCAGGAAACCCCGTGGCGCTGTCTATTACAATAGACTCCGCAGTGGCGTCTATAGCTCCGTTAAGAGTATCCGCGCCCGTAGCAAAGGTGGCATCCCCCGCACTCGTTGTTAACCTAAGAGGAGTAATGTCGTAGTATTGCGTTCCCTCTAGTATGTAATACTTGAGGTGCGTTCCAACACCAATAAAACTCGTGCCGTCTAACGCGGACCACGGGTGTAATGCCCTGCACGTTCCCAAAAAAGCGGTGCTAGAATACTTAGACCAACCGCCTATCTTTTCTGGGTAACCAAAACGAAACCTGACCTTGTCCACATCAAACCAACCTCCCTCGTTACTGTACGAAGTGGTTTCTCGGTTTATTCCGGGTTTAAACTGGAGCTTGGTCAAAGGCATGGCGTTATCCTGTAAAGTTATCCGCTGCCGTTATTGCTGCGTTGATTGCGGTAAAGCTCTTGCTGCCCCAATCACTATATGTGTTTTTCTGATGTTTTAGATAGCCTACGCTACGTGTCACACGGGCTTTCTTTTCATCATGCGTAAGGTCATATCCAAAATCTTTATCTGTTGCACTATTGCCTTTGGCATGTGTAGCAATAACACTATTGATTGTGCTTGCCCCGCCTAAACAAGCTGCATGTGCTTGTGTGATTTCATCTGCTGTACGTGTCATTTATTTATCCTCAATTGTTATGTTGCCTGAGATGGATATTCTTTCTCCATCGTTATCGTAAAATGGAAAGACTTGATGAAGCATTTGTGATGGAAACATAACCATGTAACCTTCTGCTTCTTTCTCCATATTGTAGGCAAAGGTTGATACCCTGCCTAGAGTATTTGTGTAGCTAAATGCAAAGTTGCTGATGTGGTTATCCGCATTTGATTCAGCACAAATAGGTAATTTCTTTTGCTCTGCATACGATGTTGGTATCTGCATCCAGATTACAAAGCTGTACACACCACTGTGGTCATGCGGTGGGTTAAACTCATGCTGCTTTTGAAAGTTGACCCAGAGGCTTTCTAAAGTAAACTCCTGTCCTTCTTTCATAACGGCTCGCCAAGGGGGGCCATAGTTTTGCATGTGACTATCCATAAAGGACGGTATTGTTTTACTAACGAACTCTTCAAGCAAAGGAGAGCTAGAGTCCAACCTGATGGAAGAACTGATGTTACCAGCCAACTCAGGTTTCATATCCTCTGGCTTGTCTCGTGCTTCGTTGATAACTGTCCAAATGTTTGCAACAACGTCCTCTGGTAGCTGGGCCTCAACTACGCCTACGTTTGGAAAGTGTCTTGGTATTAGTTCCATGCTTACCCTTCTAGTGTGGCTACTCTTGCAGTGAGTGCTTCAATTAATGCGTTCTGTTCTTGGATTGCTTTGACTAAAATTGGTACAAATTTGCTGTACTGCATCCCATACTGTTTACCATCAGAAGTAAGTGATGTTACTAGGTTTGTTTTGTCAGCAATCTTATACCCAGCAGCTATTTCCAGTGCCTCTACTTCTTGAGCCTTAAAACCTACATCTAACCAATCTTCTTTGTGGGTTCCATCTGGAGACTGTGCGTTAAGGTCATAGTCATCAGCCTTTTTGTCACCATATCTAGAACGCTTGTCCCACTTGTACGTTACAGGGGATAGTGCCTTAACAAAGTTTAAGCCAAGGTCTAGGGCTGTAAAGTCTGTCTTATCACGTTGGTCAGAGGCTACAGTCCAATCTATTTGGATGTAAGCAGCATCATTATTTTCATCGCCTACCACAATATTATTAGTACCAGTAGTAATCTGACCACCGGGGCTTCCTGAAACTCCTGTGTCAGGCCCTAAAAGAAGATTGTTAGAACCGCTTGTTATAAATTCACCTGCATCTTTGCCCACTGCTGTATTGGTAGCACCTGTGCAGCGGCCTAAAGCATTTTCGCCAACGGCTGTGTTTTCGTCACCACAGTTAGCATTGAGTGCTGCATAACCAACGGCTGTGTTTCTATTACCATCATCAGTACCATCACCTGCATTAGCACCCACAAAGGTATTTTGTATTCCTGTTGTGATTGCATTACCTGCAAGAGACCCCACCGCAGTGTTGTAAACACTTGTAGCAGTTGTGTTATTTTGTGTAGCTAAAGTACTGTTACCTATTGCTACTGAGTGATGACCTTTAGTTTCTGCGCCTAAAGCACTCATGCCCACAGCTACATTTACCTCACCAGTGGTTAAAGCATCACCAGCTAGACCACCGATCAGGGTGTTCTGTATACCTGTTGTGACTACTAATCCTGCATTATAACCTACCGCAGTGTTAAAAGTATCAGTAGCGGTAGTAAAGTTTTGATAGTGTAAAGTATTAGTTCCAATTGCTGTACTTTTGCTTCCTAAAGTGTCCGCAGACAAAGCCCCAGTGCCTAATCCAACATTGTAATCAGCATCAGTTAAAGCATCACCAGCAGCCCCTCCAATAAAGGTGTTCTGTACGCCTGTTGTGACTGCTGATCCTGCATCGTAACCCACAGCCGTATTATAAGTGTTTGTAGCAGTTGTGAAATTTTGGTTAGCTAAAGCACCTTGACCAATAGCTGTCGTAAGACTTCCTAAAGTATCTGCACTTAAAGCGTTTTGACCCACAGCTACGTTGTACCCACCTGTCGTAAGAGCATCACCAGATATTCCACCCATAAGGGTGTTTGCTACGCCTGTTGTAACTGCTCCACCTGCATTATAGCCAACAGCAGTATTGAGACTATCTGTAGATGTAGTAAAGTTTTGTGTAAATAAAGCAGCATATCCAACGGCCACTGACTTATTACCCTTTGTATCCGTGCCTATTGCACCTAACCCTATAGCAACATTCCTATCAGCATCCGTTAGTGCATCACCTGCATTAGTTCCTATAATAGTGTTTTCTACGCCTGTTGTTATATTTTGACCAGCTTCATAACCTATTGCTATGTTATGGCCTTCTGCTCCTGCGTTTAAATCCTCCAGTGCTTTATATCCTATAGCAACATTAGACCCATGAGCATCCTCTGTTTTTAAGGCGTTTACTCCAACAGCAGTATTACCAAAACCGCTAGTCAAAGCAGTACCAGCAAGTCCACCTATGAGGGTATTTGAAAGGCCTGTTGTGACTGCTGTTCCTGCGGCATAACCAACTGCTGTGTTGTAAGAATCAGTAGCACTGGTGAAGTTTTGTGCAAATAAAGTGTCATTACCAATTGCTACAGATTTACTGCCTAAAGTATCTGAGCTTAAAGCCTGTCTTCCTATAGCTACATTATCGTCAGCATCTGTTAAATCATCAGCTGCATTTCCACCAATTAAGGTGTTTCGTATACCTGTAGTAAGATTTGCACCTGCATTATAACCAATACCTATGTTTAAAGCATCTGCACCTGCATTTAAATCTTCTAGTGCATGATACCCTA
>VMHT01214155.1_pt1 | contig 12279 bp, 14 predicted proteins | sample 4693611 | NCBI WGS metagenome assembly VMHT01 (sample SAMN12280063, study PRJNA550983) | marine metagenome | isolation source: seawater sampled from same location over 5 years 0.02-0.2 micron viral filtrate | place: USA: collected off the coast of southern California halfway between the port... ...
ATCTAATGGCAATGTTGTAAACGGTAGCGGTTATCAAACTATTGTGATCAAACAACCTATAGAATTAATAGCTAAACAACCTAATGTCTTACGAGTTGATCCCATAACTGGAAGAAACGTAGGAACTGATGGCAACCTTCAATGAACAAATTTTTACTATTGCTTTTTTTAGCGGCCCCTGCTGCTAACGCAGATCTGACACATAGCATCACTTCTAGCGCACAATTAACCGTCAATGCGGCGGTGACTCAAGCCGAGAGAATTGGGACTTCTTTTAGTATTTCTGGAACTGGGGTTGACGTTACGGATGGCACGAATGCTGGGACGGTCAGTGTTGGCACTATTACTTCAGGTGTTTATGCGCCAGGAACTATTGCTGCGACACAAAATGCGACCTCTGGAGAATCATTTTCGTTTAGCCAATCATTGATTACAGGAGATGCGGTTCCTACCAGTGCGCCAGCGACAGGTGCAGTTCCAAACTTCTCTGATGTGACATCGCATAGCTCAGGTGTGGCAGGGTCACTTGCTGGATCTGTTACAAGTGCTGGAGTTGTGAGCTTGACTGCTGGGGGTCAGGGGACTGTCTCAACTGGATCTGTCGTTACATCTATTTCTGTGAAGTAAGAATGAAGAGGTATTTACCATTATTATTAATACTAAATATACCTTATACTTTAGCTGTGCCAGTGGTTCCTAACTTTTCAAGTGGAACCATGTCGGCAGTTACCCGCACTACTCAAAATGTCACTGAATCTATTGTCTCTACTGACTACAACACTGGGCATACTTATACGGTTAACGGAACAAATATCACATTTGATGGTGCGACTATTTCGCCGCCACCAGAACAAACATCTCAAACAGTTGATGGGGTGAGTTATACATGGACTGGTGCAGACCTAACACAAAAACCAAATGCAACCTTGACGGTTCCAGGAGCAGCCTTCCAATACGCAGAATCATATATTGGGCCAGGTCTTTCAAATCTAACAACGATAAATCGTACCACCGTACTCGAAAGTACAACAGAAACTACTTCAGTCTTCTCGCAATAATATTATTTAGTGGTCAAAGTGCGTTAGCTAATACTTCACAAACAGCAGCTCCAGTTGCTAATACGTCAGCAAGTCTTACTAATATGGCAATACAAACTTTACAGGGAAATCTTATACAAAACCAATACGGTGGTGGAGTGGTTTGCCAAGGGCCAATGTTGACATTTTCTCCATTTGTAACTGACTCACATAGCTACTCTGAACCTAAAGAATACTGGTATCAAAGCCCTGTCTACAACGATGATGGCACTATTCTTTATTACCAAGATGTAAGGACAGGCCAGAAGGACAATCACGCACTTAACATTGGTGCAAGTTTAACTTTTTCAATGCCACTTGATCGCAGATTTCAACGTACTTGCCTTAAAAATGCAAAGCTACAAGGCGAACATCAACAGCAATTAATACAAAATAAAAAGCTAGATTGGCACATTGCCAGATTAAAACAGTGCGGAATATTGAAAAAAGATGGAATTGAATTTGCTGTAGATTCTCCTTACTTTCATTTATGCGAAGATATTGTAGTTAAGCCAAAAATGGGTCAAGTTTTACCTCATCGACATGTTATTTCTTCTCCTTTAAAGGTGGTAAACCCCGTTTCTCCCGATAAGAATTAGTTCTTTTTTGCGATAAATTTGGTCGTTTTACATTTTTTCCTAAAATCTTTTTAACTTTATTTACTATCTGTTTAATGATGGGCTTGACTGCCTTCAAAAGCAGTGGTGCGCTGAGTGCTGCTGTGGTTGCTACGAGCGTTATCCCCCCAGTTTTTACGACTTGGGGAACTGTTGGGATGGCATCAATTATCTGTTGTTGAACATTTAATTTTTTATATCTAGTTACACAACGGTTTCCTACCAATTCATACTTAATAATCTGTTTAGTACCTTCTTCGACTTTTGTACCAATCTCAGGCGCACCATCAGGAGGGCAAGCTTCTGGCTGTACTTCTGGCACTTCTGCTGCTGGAAGCGTTTCTGGTTCTTCGTATCTCTGTTGTTCTTCCTCTTTTATAGGAACAATCCTTAATGGTTCATAATTTATAGGATCAAATGCTGGCGCACCAGCTCCCGAACACAAAATCAAATTATGCTCTGGATCAGTATCTATTAGGGCATCATTTTCAACATTACGTCTTGCTTTAACGCAAGGCATTTCTATTAATGGAAATCCTATTGGAACATTAATAGGAACGCTTGGAGGTAAAACAGTTGGGACACTAACAATATATGTATTAATAGGTTTAATTCCAATAAAAGGAATCTCAATCCTTGGGATCATTCCTATTAACAATCATTCCAATCTTTTGCAATTGCAGAACCAACCTTTCCAGATTGTTTCCTTGCTAAACCAAACCAGATCCCACTTGCTACGGGGCCAATTATAGGAACTTGCATGATCGCAGGAGAAGTTGCAGCACCAATACTAGACCCAATCATTTCTCCATTTGTTGCACCTTTTATCCCAGTTTCTAAGCAAGCCATATCTATTGCTTCTCTTTCTTCTTGAGTGTAAATAGGTCTTTCTAATGCAACTGTTTCTTTATGAACAGAAATTTCTGTCGTACCTTTAAAACCAGGTCGAGTTTCTTGTTTGGAATATAAAAGCTTGGCAGGATCATGCTGATTAGATGCCATTGTCCAAGAATGTTTATTACCTTCCTTGTCACTTCGTATAGAAAAACTTGAATATTTATTGCTAGGAAGTGCTGCTAGGTTTGGCATCCCTGAATCTTTGCGAGCTAATATCATTAAAGTAAAAAAATTACTTGATATAAGACCAAAGCCAAGGAGAACGGCTAATAATTGAGAACTAGATTTAAACATTTAGAAATCTAGCAATGGAAGATCTTTTGCTTTTTTATTTTCGTTTCTTTGTTGAGCAGGACTTAATGATCCAGTAGGTAAAGCAGGGCCAGATAAACCAGGCATCTTCATCGCACCCATTACCTTTTCCATTGCTTTATCTTGAAGCATCTTTTGGTTATCCTCATTAGTAATCCAAAGATAACCAAAGACTCCACCACCAGTTATACCTAAGACGAGTAAGAACGAAAGTGCTGAGATAATGTTAAAAACTTTTTGCAAAATTATGCAGGAGAAGGGCCAGAAGTCCAAACTTCAGTAGGAGCTTTCAACGCTGCAACTGAAGTTTTAACTGCATTTTCATTAGCAGTGACAGTATCAGTACCAAGTTTTGCTTTAACGGCTGCAACTAAAGCAGCGTTTCCAGATCCCAAGAAAGTTGAATAATCTTGCATGTCTGAATCAGAAGGACGATCCAAAGAAACTTCACTGTAAATAGAGTCGGTGGTATCACCATCAACACCAGTTACACGATAAGAAACGCTTAAAATGCACTTCTTACCAGCAGTTTCATGCTTGTGAGAGTCAACAGACCAAGTAATAGTTGCAGCCATTAGAACAATGTTTTAATTAAGTTTACTCTGAAACTACTTCACAAGCAGGATCAGCAGGAGCCTTAACTTCTTGAAGTGCTTCTATAGCACCTGTAATTTTAAGGATCTGTTGAAGCAATTCTTGTTGAGCCTTTGTTTTTTCGTTGATCTCTTCTTGACCAGCGTTATATTCATCGGCAAGAGTTTTTGCTTCTTGTTGCTTGGAAGCTAGAAGCTCGTCTGGGGTTGGCATAAGGATAAGTAATTACCTTGGAATTGTAGCCCTAAATCTGTATTTGTAAAACGGCGGGTTTCTTATTATTTAGAATCTTCTATTCCTTCAGCGTTTCTTACTACAGCAGTTTTTACAACACCTAAAGAATAAGCTTGATTTACTTGAGCATCTTCTCCTGTAGCAATAGCGATATTGTTAGCATTACAATGAGCCATGTTTAAAGCAATAATCTCTTCTTTTGCTTTTCTTGCTCGATTTGTTAAAAAATTATCGGTATATTCAGAAATATCAATACAGATAAAATCTAATGCTTTTTTTTCTGTATCTGTAATAGAAGTTGTAATGTCAGGCATCTTAAAATTGATTTTTACTTATCCTACTAGCCATCCCATCCACTGACCATAATTAGTTCCATCATAATTCACGGCAACTGTACCATTAAATATTTCAATATAATCACCTTCATCCAGATTAATCATTAGACAACCTGAAAGATTATTCCAACCTGAACCTGTGTGTTGATCGTACATTCTCCCCCCAGCAATTGAATTAACTTCAGATCCATTTTTCCTCCAAGTTGCGTAATAAGAACCAGCACCACTTCTAGCGACATTAGTGAAGAACCAGAAAGCATAATCACCGTCTACAGGTGCTACATATCTTTCATTTGAAGAATCAAAATCAGACCCAACATTTACATGAGGAGTCTTAAAAGGTATTTTGCTGTTTACTGCTTCATTTCCACCATCGTAGTCAATCCTAGTTGCAAATCTTGAGTGCTTTTCCCTTATATGATTACCATCATTAGTGATTCTTAACGCTCTTGTAGGAGTTCCAGTTGACCACGCACCAGTGAAAAAGTCTATATTTGCGTATGGATTGTTTGCTTGATTATCATTTCTAAAATGTCTAAATTCCCAGTTAGCATTTCCATTTCCCCAACCAATTGTTGCTGCTATAGCAGACCCCCCAACTTGGTTATACCATCGTAATTCTCTACCAGAATTACTTTCATTCAGAATCCGAATATGACCCTCCTCATCTATACGCACATGTTCTGTAGGATTAGTATTAGTGGCTGATGCGGTCTGAAAATTAATAGACGAACCTGATGTAGTCGATAAAAGTTGTATAGCACCAGCACCATAAGAAGCATTATTAAAAGATCCCCATGATCCACTTCCATCTGAAGTTCTTGCGATGTTGTTTGAAAATGTAGATTCTCCAGAGGTTCCATCGTATGAGTTTGTTATATATGCAGGAACTGTTGAATATCTTATTTCTAACTTTGCTACATCATTATTATTTTGTCCTATCTGGAATGATCCATCCGAATTCATTAAAACTTGAGATGAACCTGAATTACCCGTACCAAACAGCAGTTCATCACTACCATGATTATAAGCAATAAATCCAGCGTATCTTGCAGCACCACTATTACCATCCGCAAAATGAAGTCTAGAATATCCATTTGCAGCACTAGAAACAATTGTCAAACCAGTATTACTTGTTGACGTATTACCAATAGTCATAGTGGTATAACCACTGGAGAATCCTGAATCAGTAGTACCTAATAAGAGGAGTCCAGCAGATGTGATGCGAAGTCTTTCACCAATACTGCTACCGTTATGAGTGTAAAATGTTAGTGGCGCACTATTGTTAGGTGCTTTTAGAAAAAATTCACTACTAGAAACTCCTACTATTCCTTTTTGACTTCCAGCATCATCATATAAATTAACCTCACAACCAGAAGTATCATTACCTGAAATAAAGAACCTATTAGTATTTTCCGATGCCTTAAGCATTAACAAACCACCAGATATATCACCTTGGGTCGTGAGCATTGCATTAAAAGTAAATGCTCCACCAATTGATGTTGCAGCACTGGTATCTGATACTTTTATTCGTTGAATATTATTAGTTCTTAACCATAAAACATGTTGTGTTTTAGATCCAATAAAAGTACCTGTTGAATCTGCATATAAACGACCAAAAGCACTTCCAGTATCTCCAAAATCAATCATTCCATTCGAGCCACTGTCAACATTTAACGTCCCAGTCAGCGTCCCTCCAGCCAACGGAAGTTTCGTAGCAAGTGCAGTCGTTAAAGTAGTGGCATAAGAACTATCATCATTTATTGCGGCTGCGAGTTCATTTAATGTATTTAACGATCCAGGTGCGCCATCAATCAAACTGGTAACAGCAGCTTGAACAAAAGCTGTCGTTGCTAATTTGGTGGAGTCATCAGATGCAGACTGTGTTGTCGCTGTTATTGCTGACCCTAAAGCTCCAGTACTTGCGAGTTTCGATAATGCAACAGAAGCTGCTGAATGTAAATCGGCATTAACGATCTCACCGTCTTTAAGACCAATTGATGTGACTTGTGTTAGTGCCATCAGACGAGAAAGAACAAAATAGGGCTTAGTTTAGAGACATAAAGGAAGGTCTAAGTTATTCGCACATATAAGAAACTTGGAACATCAAATATCTACCACTAGAACCACTCCATGTATTGTAGCTAGTTGTATTTTCTTGCATTGAGTACATATTAGATGTTGCTGGATTTACAAAGAAAGTTGTATAACCAGAAGAACTAAAAGCAGTACTATGGGTAGTTACTCCAACACTATAATGATAGCTTGCACTTACGGCAGCAAAAGGTAATGTTATCCCAGCTAATTGATTGTCAAAACTTGAATCAACATGAAAATTAGATAAATACCCTTGAACATGAACTAATCCTCCAATCTTTGTATATCTTCCATATCTACTTATCGAATCAAAAGTAACGGTTGCCCAATCAGAACCACTCCACGCTAACCCTTGAGGAGTATAAGTTCCACGTTCATAATCATCCAAGGTTTCATTACCTTGTGATGGACCGTCAGAAGTAGCACTAAAGTCAATACCGTGACCGTTTGCTACAACGAAGTTTCCATCAGATGCGTGAATATTACCTTGAGAATCTATTTTAAATCTTTCAGTTCCATTATGATTAATATTAAAAGTTAAATTACCGCCACGATGTTCTAATTGAGTGTAAGTTTTTTGCCCAGGACTTCCGCCAGAATTATTATTTCCAGCTAGTTTTAAACATCCTGCGGTGTCATTACCATTGTTATGAATTTCTAATCCCTTAGCACTGTTACCAGGTACTGATTCTAAGTTAGGAGATGCTGTACCTATACCAACTCGACCAATTGAATCTATTAACATGTCTGGCGTATCATCTTCAAACCCAGTTCCACCCCCTCCACCTGCATAAAACTTAAGGTTCATATTTCCAGAAGTGTCTGTGCAATTACATCTAATACCTGCGTAGTGAGGTGCGCTCCCAGTACTGCTATCAATATTTTTAAAAGCTATAGCCCCAATGTGATTAGTACTGACGTTTGAACTTACTGAGTTACCAAGAATAAGTTCAGCACCATCTCCACTGTCAATTTGTAAAACTGATACATTATTTTGAATACCAGTTTTATTAGGAGATGTAACTCCTATACCTACATATCCAGCAGATGTAACACGAAGTCTTTCTTGTTGATTCGTACCAAATACAAGAGGGTGATTTGATGCTGTTCTAACTAAACCGCCAGTAGAATTTGCTCTAAGTTGTAAATCTGTATTATTAGTTGTATCTGTGCATTGAATAGTAGGACTTCCAGCCCTCTTAAATTCACCAACGACTGTGGAGGTTCCAGTAACTGTTAAAGCATTACCATTTAATGAAAAATTACTACCAGTAGTTATAGACCCATTACCAATATTAAGAGTCCCAGTTAGCGTCCCACCAGCGAGAGGGAGTTTTGTTGAATCAGTTGTACTATCAGTAGCCCATCCAAGTTGACCACTTCCGTCAACTTTCAATAATTGGTTTGCGCTCCCTATGGTATGAGGGAGCTTTAGTTCTAAGTTAGAAGCAGGATTAGTCCCAGGAGCTGCAAGGCTCATGGAATTGCCAGAGGCATGTTTTAATCTAATACTGCTCATTTATTTATTCCGCAGGTTTATCTGCAATAAGTTTAGCCTTCCACGCATCTTTGACCGCAGTAGTCCAAACAGCATTACAAACAGATTTTACTTCATCTGCAATAGCAGTCACCCCATCTGGCTCTTTATCTAAAGGATTATCTACTAAATTATCGGATGCGTCTAACGTACCAGGGGATAAGACAAAGCGTTCAAAAGATCTGGTGAGTTCAACACCATCCTTTTTTATCACCGTTGCCTTTCGACATTGAACGGCTTTGTACTGACCTACGACTTCAATTTTGTCGTATTCAATTGATTCAGCTAATGCCATTTTAGGAACGTCCTCCAGACGAAACAGGTTTAATGGTGCTTAGTTTAGAGACATAAGCGAAGGTCTAATACTAATCAACTAAGTAACAAGCAGTTCCTCCCATGCTTTGCGCACTGTTAGACATTCCTGTATTATCGTATCTTCTTAAAACTTGTATGTTTGCAGTATTTTTATATAACCCCTCACAAATATAAGTTTCACCTCCAATAATCCCTCGTCTAGCAATACCACCATGAAATTCATTATTCCATTGACCATCATTGCTAATAGTAAAAGGTAAACCGTTAACACCTACATTGGAACCTGAAATATTTGAAGCAGTAAATTGAAAACGAAACCAAACTGTAACTTTTCTTCCTATCTTAACGTATCTTCCATATTGACCTGAAATGCTGCTAAGACTTGCTGAACCTCCTTGATGGGTGATAGCTGGTGTTGGAGTCCAATCCCCTTCTTCATAATCATTTAAAAGCTCATCATCAACACCTGAGCCATGTCCATCAGCACTAAAGTCAATACCGTGACCAGACGCAACCTTTAAATCTCCATCAGTAATTTCAAAGTTTCCAGTTGTATGATTTATTTTTGCTTTAGTCGCATTGCCAGTAATCAAATTAAAATGATTATTTGAAACTGTACCAACTCCTGCATCACCTTGACTCCCAGGTGCGATAAATTGTGCTTTTCTTCCTATTGAATCTTCAAGAGTAAGTACAGCACCTACCGCATAGTTGCCAGCGTAAGCAGTTTCATTTCCTTTTGCACTTATTTTAGAACTAGGAGTCGTTGTACCTATACCAAGTCTTGTATTAACACCATCAAAGGTTGCTATATGACTACCACCACCGTAAATCTGAGTAGATCTAATAGTGGAACTTCCTGTTGATCCAAGTCTAGCTGCGTATGAACCACCACTTATATCAGTAAAAGAAGCATATGAAACAATAGGATGTGTATCTATTTTAAGTCCAGCACCACTACATTGAATTGTTCCATAAACATCTAATAACTCTGCTGGAGAAGTTCTATTAATCCCAACTCTACCCTCAGATGTAAAGCGAAGTTTTTCTACTCCACCCATATTAATAGCGACACCCGCATTAGAATCTCCTTCCCCATAAGGTCTTCCAATCCAGAAATCTTCATTACCTCCAGTATCACTAATAGAATATCCAGCCCTTCTGTAATAAGGGGCTCTTACATTAATATTGGCAACATTACCCCCTACAGTATCGTTAGTTCCTTCAACTAAAAAATTGGCTCTTGCTCTTTTTAGATGAAGATCTTCACTAGGAACTCCTGATCCGAACATCACAGACCCATCAGATGTGATGCGAAATCTTTCTGCCGCACCAGTTTCTACTGAAACCGTATCATTCGCAAGAAATCTAATTGCAGTATTTGTATCCCCTGTATGAACAATTTTGTCTGCTAATTGCAGTTCATTAGGAATCGCAACATTACCAGAAGTATCTAAAGTAATACCATCAACAGAAGCGTTGACATTCCTGATAGCATCGGTTTTTAATCTGCTCATAATTCGGTTGCGAGTTTCTTAGTTTAGAGACATAAGTAAAGGTCTATCAACTATTATTATGTTTGATAAGTCATGACAAAACGTATGCTACTTGTATTTTGAAAATCACCTTGAGTAGCGCCATCTATTTGAGTATGTCCTCCTGATCTACTAACTGATATGTCGGCTGTAGAACTATTATTAGAACCACGTAAAGTCCAATCTAATTTATCTGAATTCATATTTATCCAATACGTGAAAAAACCACCTCCTTCAGCAGATGTTGATGCGTCATGGTTTCCTATAGAAAAAGGTAAACCACCTAATGCGGCAGCACCTGTGGAACTACCCTTGGCAGAAAGGATAAGTGTTCCTCCTACATTAACTAATCGACCTATTTTTACATAATATCCTGTTTGTTTATTTATACTCATTCCAGTTGACCCACCACCAAATGAAAGAGAAGGAGTCCAAGTTCCTTCTTCATACGAGTCAAGCAACTCACTTGACATTCCTGACGCATGAGAGGTAGCACTAAAGTCAATACCGTGACCGCTTGCTACTTTTAGATTGCCGTCAACAATCGTAACATCAGCTCCAGTACCATCACCAACAATATTTAGTGCTTGAACAAGATTTGATCCTTGAGTACCATCCGCAGGATGAACATAAATTTTAAATTTAGCTCCATATCCTGATCCTGAATTTTCTGATGATATTTTGGCATATTGCCATTCAGCATTACTGTAATAGCCATTCAATAAAAGAGCAGGGCCATCACCTGTTGTTGTTGTATTGGGATGCTTAAGTTCTAATAAATTATGATGTCCACGGGCAGCACTACCAGAACCATTGTTATGTGTTTGTATCTGTACTTTAGATGATGGACTTGTTGTACCGATACCTACCTTTCCATCTGATGTGATACGAAGTCTTTCTGCACTAGCAGTTATATCTTTAATTTCAAATTGTCCATTGTTATCACTTATATTTGTACCAATTTTATATCTTTTTGCTGAACCACCATGATCATTAAAATCAATAGATGATTCAGTATCACTATCAATTTGAATTGTAGTTGGTGTTCCATTACTATCTAAATGAAGTGTTGTAGCAGGACTTGTTGTACCTATACCTACCTTTCCACTTGAGTTAATAACAAGTTTTTGTGTACCAGCATTACCAGCAGTGTTAGTTCCAAATGTAATTGAACCAACAGCATTACCTAATTGTATATAAGTACTTCCTCCTCCTGATCCATCTCTATTAAAAATTTTAGTTGAATAATCAGCTCCGTTACCATTAGCAGAAAATGTATTGATATAACTAACAGTTCCAGCACCTCCAGGGGTTGTTGGATCAGTTGTGTACCATCCAATTTGACCAATAGTATCTCCTTGATCTAAAGCATTATCACTACAAGTTAATCTAAGTTCAGGTGAAGTTGATTTAATATCTAATTCAACACCAGGACTTGTTGTACCTATACCTACATTTCCATCAGATGTAATGCGAAGTCTTTCTGTTGGATTATTACTTGAAGGACTGGTACCAAATCTTAATTCACCTGTTCCTTGCGCTCCTGGTTCAGTCCATTCAATATAAGAAGTTGTATTTAAAGTACTACTTAAATTTCTACTAAAATTTATTCTTCCAGATGCATTACTAGTAGCAAGTTCTAGAACATTTGCACTTCCACCAGGTTCAGTAATAGTTAATGCTTGATCATTTCCACCTGTTAATCCCACTAATCCTATTTGAATCTGTCCATCAGCTTCTATACGAAGTCTTTCAGTACCACCAGTCGCAAAACCAATAAGATCTGACCCTGTAAATAGTCCTGTATTTGTATCTGTTCCTCCAATACTCGGTGCAGAGGCACTTCCATCTGGGAAGTTAATACCGTTAGCTGTAATCGTGGTAGCCATGATTAGATTTTAACCTCTGTTAAACAATAGTCCACACAGAACCTGACGGAATTGTGACCGTTGCTGATACTGTAACTGGCCCTGCACTTAAAGCATTGTAATTCGTACTGATCGTATGGTTGGACGCTACGGTTGCTGCTGTTTCAATTATTCCATTTGATGCACTAATCGCAGGACTCGTTACTCTCGTTCCGTCAAATGTTAATGAAGCTTCTCCTTCTAATGTGTTTGCTGTACCCGATCCAGTAATAACTCTATTATCTGCATTGTTATTAATCGTGACTCCAGCAGGAACAGCAGACCAAATTGGATTAGCACTTGATCCTTGAGTTTTTAAGAAATACCCAGAAGTACCTGCTCCTAATCTTGCTGGTGCGCCCGATGCTCCGTAATAAAGAACATCACCTTGCGTTGCATGAGCTAATTGATCAAGATCAACTGTGTCAGCACTAGGAGTTCCAACACCTGCACCTTTTAGATAAATAATGAAATCTGGTGCGCCTGCAATGTTAGAACCAAACTTAATTGTCGAGCCATTAATTGCATAACCTGTTGTTGGAGTTGATGTTCCAGAATTAGGTTGCTGGATTACACCTCCATAAGAGATAAGTAAAGCATTTGCTTGAGTTGGAGATATTGCGTTAGTCGTACCACTTGTGACCAGAGTGAAATCAGAAGCAGGGTAAGAAGCTGATCCATTATTAGCTGCGTTTCTTAGTGCTAGATAAGTGAAATCTGTTCCACTTCCACCGCCCCCAGCAATCGCTCCCCAACCTGAAGATGTATAACCTTCAAACTCTCCTTCGGTGGAGTTATATCTGAATAATCCTGTTGTTGGAGA
>VMHT01066562.1_pt1 | contig 12277 bp, 21 predicted proteins | sample 4693611 | NCBI WGS metagenome assembly VMHT01 (sample SAMN12280063, study PRJNA550983) | marine metagenome | isolation source: seawater sampled from same location over 5 years 0.02-0.2 micron viral filtrate | place: USA: collected off the coast of southern California halfway between the port... ...
GTGGTAGTGGAGACCTTGGTTACATTACTCCTACTATTGATAATAACAGGGGAGAATGGATAGGTTATTTAAAAAATAATGCTTCTGATGGAGATACTGTAACTGTAAATATAATATCAGGTAAAGCTACAGGACTTACAGGACTAACAGCAGGAACTATATATTATGTTGATGGAACAGGGGGATTAATCACAACTGGTTCTTCAAGTAATAAATTCTGTTTAGCTACAAGTCAAACAGAATGTTTAATATTAAATAAAAACTTTTAATGCAAGGTAAAAATGGCAACACTTAAAGCAAGTTGTTATGTAAGGTTTAGAAAGTTAACTAATGGTAACAGAAGAACAAGAACGAGAATTAGAACGAAAGCAATCTCGTCTAACTCCTAAGAAAAAATCTTTAGCTGAACAAGAACGAGAATTAGAAGCTAAACAAACAAGGTTGGCTCCTAGGTACAAAACTAAAGTAGATGCTTCTTTAGAAGTGCCTACTACTGTTTATAGTGCCCCTAAATCTATTTCTAGCCAACGAGTACAAGCACCCTCTAAACCTGTTTCAAAAAGCTTTTACGCTAAAGCATTATCTTATATATCCCCTGCTTCTGTATTATCTAATATAGGTTCTAGTCCTGATAGTAAAGTTGGGAAAACTCCTTTACCTGCAAATAGGTTTGGAGGGGCAACGAGCATACCTGTACCTACCAAACTAAAACCCTTTTTGGGAGATAGTATAGACCCAACTATAGGTACATTAATAGAAATAACAGGAATCCCCTATTTAGCAAGAGAATTAAATAAAATTCCTAATATAAAAGATTTAAAAGATGCTAGTTGGCTAGATATTACAATGGACTATGGTAGAGGTGCTTTAGCAGTATCTCCTCCATTACTTGGGTTTACAATAGCATCTGATATACAAGGGCAAAAGAAAATTAATTTATCCCCTACAAAAACAGACGCAGAAAGAAAATCACTTCCATTTGGAGATATTTTATTTAGGTCTAAAGAAACAATGGAGTATTTACAAAACAAGCCAATTACAGATTCTTCAGCACAAACAGTTGTATCTCGTTTAGGTGCAGGGTTTAGACCTATAGATGCCTTGCTTACAGGTATGATAGCAGGTTCTATTATAAAGGGAGTAGGTAAAGTTTCAGCAAAAACTGTTGCAAGACCATTAGTATTGAAGGCACAAGAAAAAAAGGGTGTAAAAGTAGCAGAAGATTATCTAAAAAATTATCAAAACTTAAAAGAGAAAATAGCAGAAGATAAACTTACTATTGCTATTGCTAACAAAAATCCTGACACACCAAATGTAAGTGGTATAAAAATGAAAGAAGAGCACTTTGAGTTCCTTGCAATTAAAGAAAACAGAGATGCAGTAGATGATTTAGTTAAACAAAGACTAAAAGAAACAGACTTAGACCCAAAATTTCAAGACAGTCTTCGCCTAGGTCTAAGCGAAGAAGATTGGCTTAAAAGCTTTGCCCCTACAGATTATTCAAGGTTAAAATTTGGTAAAGAGAACCTAGACTCTAAAGACGTAGCTTTCTATAACAAAAAAGAAAAAGAATTAGTTAAAAACATAGAAGATACAAAAAAATACGAAGTAACAAAACAAGAAGTTTATGATTATGAAAAAACACCTGATTTTATAAAGAGACAAGAAAAAAAACAATTAGCTGAAGAAAAGTCTTTAGCTAAAGAACAAGCAAATGCAGTAAAAGAAGCAGAAAGCTTTAACAAAGCAGATTTTTTAGACAAGGATAGATTAAAGGCAAAAGAAACCCAAGATTATATTAAAGCACAAAAAGAACTAAACGAATTAATAGAAACTCAAAAGAAGGCTAAAGCAAAGCGAGAAGCTTCAAGAAAAAAAGATGAAACTGATACTGCTAAAGAAAACAGAATTAAGAAATTAGATGAAGCAGATGCTAAAAAACGAGCAGATGCAGAAAGCTTAGCTAAAAAGAAAAAAGATGATTATGAAACATATTTATTAAAACAATTAGCAAAAGCACAAAAAGACAAAAACCCTGAAGCTTTAGCATATTGGAAAAAAAGACTAGATAAAGAAAAGGTAATAGAAAAAAGTGATGATTTTCTTACAAAGGTAGAAAAAAACGTAGAAGATGATGGAAAGTTTGGTGGAGAAAATAAAATAGGCACAAGACCTGATAAAGACCCTTTACCTAAAAGAGATACAGGGGATAAAGGAACTGAAGTTAAGTTTGATGAAAGTAAGTCTTCTGCCCCAACAAAAGAAAAGCCCCCTGCTACAGGAGAAAGTAAAGATGTATCTTTTTATACCAAAAAGATAGACGACAAAACCTACAATGAACTTTTAGCTGACCCTACAGCATTAAAGGTAAAAGATATAGTTAAACAAGCATTTACTTCTGCATCAGAATATTATGGGACAACTACATCTAAAGAAGACTTTAAGGCTTGGCAGTCTCCTGATGGAAAACTAGGGATTTCTTATGAAAGTGGAGATTCTCCATCATTTGAAGTTATATTAGCTACAGGAAACGAACTAACCTTAGTCCCTCTACCTAAAGTAACTACAGACTCTAAGAACCCTTATAAACCTTGGGTTGAAATAGCCAAACCAAAAGAAACAGAAGTTATAGTTCCTAAAACAACTCCTGACAAAAAAACTAAAAAGGCTAAATCTCCCCAAAGAAAAGATACATCAATAAAAATCCCTGATGAATTAACAGTTTTCAAAGGAAAGATCGTTGGAGACGAAATTAAGCTAGAAGTAGATAAGCCAAACAAGTTAAAATTTAATATTCCTACTAAAACTCCTGATATAACAAGAACTAGGGCAAAAGCAAGAGTAGAAGAAAAAATAGAAGACCCTGAAAAGGGAAAAGCAAAAAATCCAAAAGAAGACCCTGAAAAAGCTAAAGTTGATGAAGCTAAAAAAACTGATGACCCTAAAGCTAAGATTAAAGGAGAAGAAGGAAAGAAAACTAAGGTAAAAGGCAGGTTGCCAAAAAGAAAAAAGATAAAAGACATAAAATTAGAAAAACCTAATCAATATGGATATCTCTTTACTTGGCAACAAGGAAATCAATATCCTGTTGCAAACCTTCTAACTAATAAAGTTAGGTATACAAGGGTTAGACCTAGAAATCTACCTATGGGGAACACAGTTGCAGAAACCTTTACTGTACTAAAGTCTAGTAAAGAAAAACCACAAGTAAAAAGACTTGATATTGGTAAGTTCTTTGCAAACATATCACGAGGTGGGGTACAATTTGAATTAAAGAAGAAAAACTTAAAAAAGAAATATAAATATTAGGAGAAAAAATAATGGCAGACCCAAGAAAACCTTATGTCCCTTCATATATGAGAAAAGGAACTACTGGTTCAAGAGCAGACAAAATATTACGTGAAAGATTAGCTAAACAAAGAAATGAATTAGAAATAGCCACAGAGCAAGAAGAAATTGGAAGTCAATACTATGGTTCTTCATCACAATCAAGGCTTAATCCTTCTATAGGCGATTTTGCAAAAGGAATTACCCAAAGAGAAAAAGATTTACAAGAAAAAGCTAAACAAGTAGAAGCCCAACAAAAAGCATTTAGGTATGTAATGGATTCAGACCTTCAGCAAGAAGAATCAAGAAATAAAGGCAATCCAAACGTAGGTACAGGGTTTGTTACAAATGTAGACCCTTCAAAAGACAAAGCTTTTAAAGACGCAGTTAAAAAGTCAGCAAGTGCCCCTCGTAGACCAAAACCTGCTACCCCACAAGATTCACAAGAATTAGAGTTAAACGAAAGAAAGTATGGAATAGGCTCTATGTCTTTATTAAAAGATGAAGACATTACAAGACAAGATGATGATATAAAAAAACCCCAAATAGAAGCAAAAAACAAAGCTAAAGACAAAGCTGAAAAACTCAAAGCTATAGAAGACCTTCCTGTTTCTCAACAAGAAACAAAAACAGGAATGATTGACCCAGTTAATAAAGGAAAAGGCTTTACAGTTAAAGATGGGAAAAGAGTTAAAAGTTCAACAGACACTTCTTCTTTTTTAAGAGCTTCTGACCCTATGGCAGACGAAGAACGCTTTGGAAGTGCAGGATATAATATATCAAAAGATTTTGAAAACTCACTTAATGCTGTTTCTACTGAATCTTCAGAACCTTCAAAAGATTTTACAAACTGGTCTATACAGCAAGGAAAAGATGCAAAAACTACAAAAGCTGAATTTGACAAATTTGTTAAACAATCAGGTAAAAATTTAGAATCCTTAATTGCAGAAGAAGAAAAAATGTTAGGAGCATCTTCTTCAACTGTGTATTCAAAAGACACTTCTCCTAAATTTGCTATGGACACAGACCTTCAGCAAGAAGAATCAAGAGGTGCACTTACACCTCTTACTAAAGAATATGCAGAAAACCTTAATGTAGCATTAGCACTTACAGAAATATCTCCATCTACAGGTGCAGATGGACGTGCTTCTGACCCATGGAAAGAAGTTTCAGGAGAAGAAATTTCTTTTACAAACCCTGTAGTTAGTCCAAGTTCAAATGAAGACGCAAATAAAGTAGCTTCTACAGATGTAGACAATTTAGCAATTAATGTAGATGGAAAAGGTAATACAACTATTGCCCAACAGACATTACAAACTGCTCTTAATAATAACAATCCTTACGCATTACAAAATGCTAAAGAAATTTTGGCAATACACAAAACATGGTCAAAAGATGTTCAAAATGCCCAACAAGGTAAACAGGTTCCTTCTCCTGATTGGAACCTTTTAGCAAAAATTAGATATCAATTTAAATTACCTGATTCACAAAGCTTAAAAGAAAAGAATTATGGGTTAAGTCAAAAAGATTATGATAAGGCTATATCATTAAATTATCTTTCTGAATGGACACCTAGTTTATATAAAAATCTTGAAAAACAATTAGAAGAAATAAAGGACACTACTAAAGTAGAACAATCCAACAATGTAACTGAAGTAGAAACTAACTTTAGTTCATCTTCTGCTGTGTCTAACCCAACAATACAAACTTTAGGGGGAAGTAATGTTGCAAGAGGAGTGCAATCTCCTGATGGGGGACATAGTTATACAGCAATAAATACAAAAACATCTTTTCCTGTTGAACAACTGCAAAATGTAAAAAACGAAGCAGAAGCAGAAGATGTAAAGCAGACTGCTTTTAATATAATAGACAAAGAAGGGCAGAATAAGTCTCTAACCCCTGAAGACTACAAAAACAATCCTGTTATAAATGGAAAAACTGTTAAAGAATGGTCTTTTTCAAACTGGGACACAAGGTCTAACAAAAAGGTAAAAAAAGACCAATACCCAAGTGTAATTGTCTATCAATCCTCTCCAACTACTTGGTCTAAGGTAGATTTAGAATCAGGAGTTGTAAATGTAATAAAGGGAAACGAAAACCCACCAAGTAGGTGGAAAGTTCCTGTAAGTGCAATAAAAGTAGCACAAGAAAACACTCCCCCAAGCCCTAATTTACCAAATGGGTTTATTGTGCTTGAAACACAGAAAAAAACTCCTAAAAACAAAAAATTCAATGTTAGAGGAAAAGAAGGAAAACAAGGATTTACAGTTGGAGTAGCTAAAGGTCAAGTAAAATTTAGATTAAGAGCAAAGAAGGGATAATATGGCAATAAATTTTGGTAAATGGAAAAGTAAATTTTTTGGCAAAGAAAAAGCTAAAAAAAGAAAAGCTAAAAAAGAAGGACAGCAAGATTTCTTTGAAGATTACGAAGAATCTAAAAAAGAGACTGATTCTAAATTTGGTTTTGCTGAAGGAACATCTTTTTCAAAAAGAAAAAGAAAAGAAGACAAAAAAGAAGCAAAAGCAAGACTTAATAAAATGTCTAAAGCTAAAGCAGATAGATTAAATGAAGAAAGAGATTTTGAAGCTAAAAAAAGTTTTAGATCAGGGGCTAATGTTGAAGTATTAAGTCCTCGGTTTAAAAAGTACCCTTCTAAAATAGCAGTAAAGGTTCCAAAACCTGAAGACACTAAATATGTAACTATAGACCTTAAAAACGCAGACGTATTACTTACAAAAAGCATACCTGAAGGTACTACAAGAAAAGACAATGTTAAAATTGTACAAGAATCAGATACTAAGCCTAAATTAGACGATATAAAAATTATTGGGGCTAAAATAAAAATATTAGATTCAGGAACAGTTGTTTATGATAAAACTCCTCTAAAAGGGCAAAAAACAGGATTTGTAAAAGCTTCATTTAAGGGATTGGGTTCAACTGGTAAAGGGTTAAAAGGTTATGGGGCAAAACTAAAGAAAAAAGCAGGTAGAGGATTCAATATAGAGTTTTAATATGAAAATTAGACACATAATATACATATACGCATATACCAAGCTTCTTAGAGGGGTGTTCAATGCCTAAAGGGATTGGGACGTATGGAAACCAAAGGGGAAGACCCTCTAAAAAGAAGCAAAAACCACTTAAGGATATAAAGATACCTTCTGTAGTTGCATGGAGAAACCCTAACAACTATACTATCCTTGATTTACAATCAGGGGACATATTGTTTACTAATGAAAAACCTGAAGGAATAAAAGAAGGCAAAGGCATAAAACGATCTATGACTGTTTTAGACACTTCTAGCAAACTTCCTGCTATAAAGTCCTTTACGAGTGGTAAGAACACCTTTAAAATATCTCCTAAGGGGCTTACAGTTCATCTTAGGGCTAAACGCCCTTCTAACTATCGGTACCTACGTCTAAACAACAGGAACCTAATAAAGAGAAGGTAATATGAGAGAAAATAGCAATCTAGGTATAATACTAGGCTTTTTATTAGTAGTAGCTACTATATTTTGGTACCTAAATGGTAAGACCTTATTTTCATAAGTACTAAAGTACTCAATTTCAGATTTTTTTTACAAAAACTCAAATAAGCATAAAAAAGTCTATTGACACAACTTTGAAAAATTCAGTAGGATTGGAACTAATTTACTTTTCTTTCTCGTTTCTTTTTTTGTGTTTCAGAATTTTGATCGGTTGGATTTGACAGCTTTCTTGTTCACTATACAGTACACTTCTTCAATTACTCTTAGATATTCTTCTTAAACAAATAAAAAATAATAACTATATATAATATCTTTACTTATAGTTGAAATAATAAGAATTATACTTATAATATAGTTATCCTTTCTAAAGTTTGAGTAAGTTTAGTTAGTTTTGTTTTTCATTCATTTGTATTGTGTTATTACTACAAGCATCATAATACTTTATTCTTTTGCTACTAAACTTACTCGACTTGTTCCAAATTTCAAAAAAAAAAATTGTCCTGTGCGTAATCACGCAATTCCAAGAAACTACAATATTTAGAATTTTATCCTCTCCTACACCTAAAAAGCCCTTAAAACGTCATTTTTTGATCTCAAAAGCGTCATTTTAAACCCAAAAAACCAAAATAAAAAAAACATCTTTTTAAAATTCTAAATATATATATTTTTAGAAAATCAAAAAATACTTAAAAATCAATGAAAAAGTTTTCTTATTCCAGTTAAAAATAAATTTTTTAAAAATTTTGAAAAAAAATAAATTTAAAAAAAAATCCAAAAAATCAAAAAATCCAAAAAAATCCAAAATTTGAAAATTATACAAAAAGTTAAAAAACCATATCCGAAAAAATAGACTTTATTAATGGCTATAAATGACGCTTTTAAGGGTCTTTTCTGCTTTGTAGTGTCGGGTGTGTGCTCAGTGCCGAGTAGAGCCCCTTAATTAATAACTATATATATTTATATATTTTGATAAAGGGCTAAGTATTAAGATGAGATTAAGTCTCAATATATACTCAATTATATTATTTTATTGAAAAACCCTTGACAATATATATGAGGGTCATGTATTCTAATTATATGAGACTTTCAAAAACCATTTGAAGGGATCTTAAAAGAATATTTAAAACTAAATATAGAAAGGATTAAATGCTTATAAATGACGTTTAGAGGGTATAAATAATAAATTATATATATTTTCTAAATGAAACATAAAATAAATAAACAGTAATAAAGGAAAAAATTACAATGAAAAATGAAACATTAATTAAAAATTTTGTTGAGGGTAAAGATTACGAAAGTAACAACAGCTTAACAAATAGAGATAATAAACTTTATAGTTATAATCTAGTAATTGCCGATAGAAACAAAAAAGAGATATATAAGGTCAGTTACTCAAAGACTACAAGTACCCATATTAATAGAGTTATTGACTGGGCACGAGGTTACACAGTAATTGAGCAATAAAAAAACAATAGCCCCTAATCTTTCAGGGGCAATAGAAAAGGAATAATTAAAATGTACACGATAGAAGATAAATCAACACTAATACACGAATTTAAAAAATGGGCAGATAAAGAGGATTCCGATTATAGTTATGAAGCAATACAGGTTATATATGACTATATAGAAGATCAACAATACGAATGGGAAGAGGATTTGAAAATGTTTAAATTCTATATTGGATTAACATATACAGATATTAGAATTATTTTTAATGAAACTGATATAAAAGATATAGACGATTTAAAAGAAAATTTTGATGAAGATTCAAATATAGAATTTAACGATTTTTTAAAAGAAGATTTTGAAAATATAACTTTATATAATGGCGATCATTTAATTAAAGTTTATGATGAAGAATTTAAAGGGCTAGAAATAATTAAAACATTAAAATCAATTATAAGTGTCAATTATGATAGTCATTAATTAATTAAATAGGGAACAATAAAAAAACAATAGCCCCTGTTATTTCAGGGGCAACAGAATAGAAAGGTAAAAAAATGTTAATAGACAGAATAGATAGAGAGTATAAAGGATATTTTATAGAAATAAATATTTATCATAGCTTAGCAGAATTAATAATTTATTATGACGATTATGATTATCCATTTTATAAAGAGAAATTTATTGATTATTCAGAAGATGAAATTTTAATACAAGCTAAAAAAATAATAGAAAATAGTAAATAGGGAACATTAAAAAAACAATAGCCCCTGATCTTTCAGGGGCAACAGAATAGAAAGGTAAAAAAATGACAATGGAAATAGAAAATTTAGATAGTGATTTAAAATCAATTTACCATAGAAATCAATTTAGAAGATATTTGAAAAATAAATGTAAGTTAATAACAAATGAAAATAAAAAAATTTGTACAGGTTGTAACAATGTTTTTTTTCAAGCTTATGTTTATAGAAATAAATATTACTGTAAACAAGTTTGTACAAAATTTGAGGAGGTGCCCATATAAGATATAAGCCTTGACAGGTATGATATAAATATAATATAGAGTGTGGTAAGCACTTTGAAAGGATAAAAAGAAAGGAGTATTAAAATGAAATATGGAACACTTGTAGATATAGTAGATGTTTGTAGACACTTAGACGTTAGCGAACGAACAATAAGGAATGAAATTAAGATGTTTCCTGATAAGTTCCCTTTTGTAACACAAATTGGACAAAAACTTATTGTGCATGAATCACTTTTCAGGAGATGGACACATTCAGGTTCAGGGCTATTTAAAGGTAGACCCTTTATGGAGAATTAAAATAAAAACAACTGCCCCTGATCTTTCAGGGGCAATAGAAAAGGAAAAATAGAAAAGGATAAACAAAATGAAAACATTTAACAAAAAAGAAACTAAAGATATTTTAATGTATTTAGTAGGGGAACATTTTAGAAAACAAGAAAAATATCATAAAGGATTTCAGTCTACAGATATTAAAAAGCATATTACAAAAATAGCAAATTTATTATTTGATATACAAAATTCAGAAGATATTTTAATAAAGAAAGGATTAACAAAATGAAAACAAAAATAAAAAAAATAGGATATACACCAGTAGATAGTGGACAGATAATGTTGGTAGACCCTTGTTATGCTTTGGAGTCTCCTGAAGAAAAAATAAAAAGTTATAAAGAGTTTGTAGATGATAACGAAGCAAAAGGGCTTTATGATAACAATGAAAATGGATTTGGAGTGGATTTAGAAAAAGAGAGACCTGACTTTGAGCATGGGGTTATCGTAACAGGATTTGGGGGAGATGGTGTCTACCCTGTAACTGTAGAAACGTTTGATGATAAAGATAGCATTTATCATGGTGCTACAAAATCAGTAACAATAACATTTTTAGAAGACGAAGAAAAAAAATATTTTGATGAAAGATATAATGCTTTAGGAGAAAAAAAATGAGTAGATCATTAGCTTATGTATACGCTTTTGTAGTTTGGATAGGGTTTAATTCTTATGCTTTTTTTAATACTAAATCAAGAATACAAATTGAAAATTATAACAACGATAAAACTATTAGTGAATGGATTTTATATTCTTTGATGGTGTTATCTACAACTGCTTTAGTGTATTTAGTTTTTTGGTTTTTGGAACAGGTAAAAGAAAAAGAATAAATAGTTAATAGAAAATAAAAAGAAAGGATAGAAAGATGAGTACAGATATAATTTATTTTTTAGCAGGAATGTTTACAATCCCTGCTACGATAATAGGTTGGGAGTATTATGCCAAATACAAAAAAGATAAAAAGCAAGAAGAAAAGAAAAAGAAATAAGATCTTAACCTTTAGGACTGCTAATAAGAGGAGTTATAAAATGTTTTATGACATAGACAGAAAGGCTATTAAGGTTACTGTAGAAGATTTTGAAATTTATGTAAGAGGGCTTAAGGCTAGAGCATTTACCCCTTTTGCTTCTGACAATATTAAAGCAAGGTTATTTACTAACTTATCTGCTGACCAAATAATGTTTATTAAAATGAATTTTAAAAAATTAGCTAGAGAATATAACTACGATATGCTTCGTCAAGAGTTTATAAATTCTTGACAAAAGGGAAACAAAACAATATAAATAAATAATAATAGAAAGGAGAAATATATGGAAATGATAGCAATAATATTTGGCGTGTTTGGTGTTGGTTTTTGGCTTGGCATAGCTGTTCAAAGAATAGCAGTTAAGTCTAATATGAAAAAACAAACAGTAGAACAACAGAACATTAAAGAAAAGGGATAGAAATGGCAAAAGATAATAGTAAGGTAGATATAGACGCTGTACATACTGCAATCTTAATAAACGCTTTTGAAATTTTATTAGAGATAAATGAAAATGAAAATGAGGTAAAGCCAGTAGTACAAAATATTGCTGATACAACTTGTAGTCATCTTCAGCATTGGAAAGATACAGGGCAAATATGATACCTAAAAACGATAGATGGTTATGGTTAGAAAATAAAGTAAAGGACATAAGTTGGGATATGCAATTAATAAAAGAAAAATTAGAAATAATAGAAAAGGATAATAATAGTGATGATGGATTATAAACACTTAGACGAAATAGAAGAACACTTATTAGACATGGCTATAGATGACCCTATAGGTTTTAGAACTTGGTTTGCTGACTTTTCAGCTTATGTTGAAAATAAGCTAGAAGAACTGGTAGAAAAAAGTAGGGAAAGAAGAAAATTATTAAAAGAAATGGAGAATGAAAATGAAAATGAATAGAAAAGAATGGGAATACGCACACTACTTAAATGATAGGTATGATGAGTTTGAAGACATTAAGAAACATTTAGGTTACACCATAGGAGAAATGCTTATGGCTACAAGCCCTTCAAAGTTTAGGGCTTTACAAAACAAATGGGAACAAGTAAAAGCAAAAGAAGGGTGGGAATAATGCCAAAAGGATTTGAATGGTTTCCTGAATCTTCAGGGGCTATGCAACCACGTAGCAGGGCAAAAAATGAAGGGCAAATTGTTTTTTGTGGATTCTGCCAATGTGGAATATATGTAACTGACTTTGGTTATGGAGTAGTTACACAAACAGAGTGCCCTAGTTGTTTTAGGGTGCTTCAAAAGAATCAATTAGTATTAGACCTTGTAAAATGGAGAAAGTTTAATGGACTTGATATAAACCATGTAGGGAATATAAAAGTTGATGAAAGTAAAAAACAAACAGGTACTAGCGAGTGGTACAAATAATAAATTAAAATAATAGCCCCTGATCTTTCAGGGGCAATAGAAAAGGATATAGAAGTGGAAATAGTATTAAATGAAAATGAAATAGCAAAGAGGGAAACTATTGATCTTAGTAAGACTTTTGTAAATATGTTTTATGGAAGAACTGTTATACCTGCTAACTTAAAAAAGATAAAAGCAAAGTTTGATTTCAATAAATTAGGTGTAATTATAGTACATAAAAACGCTTATGATGATGAAGCATATAGAAATCTTAAAACAATA
>VMHT01142235.1_pt1 | contig 12275 bp, 12 predicted proteins | sample 4693611 | NCBI WGS metagenome assembly VMHT01 (sample SAMN12280063, study PRJNA550983) | marine metagenome | isolation source: seawater sampled from same location over 5 years 0.02-0.2 micron viral filtrate | place: USA: collected off the coast of southern California halfway between the port... ...
AAAGGTAAGCCTGAGATGGGTACATTCATGCGAGAGTGGACATCATTATATGAATCTAAGTCAGGAGAACGTGGTATCTTTAATCGTAAAGCAGCCAAGGTAAAAGCATCAGAGAATGGTAGAAGAGATAGTAATCATTACTTTGGTTGTAATCCCTGTAGCGAAATTATACTTAGACCTTATCAGTTCTGTAATCTTACAGAGGTTGTTGCACGTGAAACAGATAGTTTGATGTCCTTAAAAGAAAAGGTACGTATAGCTACTATCTTAGGTACATTTCAATCTACACTTACTGACTTTAAATACTTACGTAAAATATGGAAAGATAATACAGAAGAAGAAAGACTATTAGGTGTATCTTTAACAGGTATACTTGACTGTCCTATATGGACAGAAGAAGTATTAAAAATACTAAGAGATGTAGCAGTAGAAACTAATAAGAAGTTTGCTAAAGATTTAGGCATACCTCAATCAACTGCTATAACATGTGTCAAACCTAGTGGTACAGTATCACAACTAGTTGACAGTGCATCAGGTATTCATGCTAGACATAATCCTTATTACATTAGAACTGTACGTGGAGATAACAAAGACCCTATCACGCAGTTTATGAAAGAGAGTGGCATACCTAGTGAACCTGATGTTATGAAGCCTGACAGCACAACTGTCTTTAGCTTTCCTATGAAGTCACCTTCAGGTGCTATTACTAGGACAGAGATGACAGCTATTGAACAGCTAGAGTATTGGCTTATGTTTCAAAGGCATTGGTGTGAACACAAACCATCTGTCACTATATCTGTTAAAGAAGATGAGTGGATGGAAGTAGGAGCATGGGTGTATAAGAACTTTGATGAAGTATCAGGCATATCCTTCTTGCCTTTTAGTGACCATACATATGCTCAAGCACCTTATCAAGATATAGATGAAGCAAAATATTATGCACTATCGCATGAGATGCCTGAGTCTATTGATTGGTCTAAGTTAGCAGACTTTGAGAAAGAAGATACTACAAGTGGCAGTAAAGAACTAGCATGTACTGCTGATGCGTGTGAAATGGTTGACATACAGGCTAGTTAATGATAGAAGGTACAGAGATACTATGGTGGCAGTGGTGGTTACTCATTGCCATCAGTATAAATACGACAATAAACTTAATCGTTTTCTTCAAGGGTAGGAAGCTACACATAAGGGAACTATTACATCTTAAACCCAAAGCGAAAGGAGTTGCTCATGGAAAACCTAGCACCAAGTAAAGAAGACAGAAAAAAGTTTGACATAGACCTAGAATATGGTAAAGTAAGGGAACAATTTGTAGCAGACATGTTACAAGATAAAAAAATAGAAGTAAAAAGTGAAAGAGACAAGTGGCAGAAGACAGGTAATATAGCTATAGAGTATCAGTCATATGGAAAGCCTAGTGGCATAGAAGCTACTGAAGCAGACTATTGGTTTCATAATTTATGTATAGGTAAGGATGTCTTTTGTACACTTGTATTTAGTGTAGATAATCTCAAGAAACTAATTGATGGATTAGATTACAAGAGAAGTGTATCAGGTGGAGACCACAACGCATCAAGAATGTACTTATTGAAACTTGATAAGTTATTTTCATCTGATGTTTTAAAAACGTTTAAAGGAGAAAATTAATGAGAGAAATGTTATTATCAGCTTTAAAATCTTATTATGTAGGACATATTAATAAGCACATTGCCAATGTTGAAATCTATTTAAGTAGGTCTACAGGTATTGGAGAACACTCTGATATAGTAGCATCTATGGACAAAGAGATAGCAGAGATTGGTAAATATGATGATAGATTATCAATGGTATTAAAATATTTAGAAAGGAAACAGGCAAATGAAGCAGAAGAAAAAAAGGAATCCAAGTCTAAGTAAGTATGATGCACCCCTACGTATTCAGTTTGAACGTGGGGTAAATGCTTTTAAGGGTAAGCAGTACATACGTAATGTTCATAAGAAGAGTGCTAAGATTATATGCACGGAGAGTCCATATAATACTAATACTATGCAACATAGAGAGTGGCAAAGAGGATATAACTTTGCTTACTTCAGACAGTTAGAGAAAGTGAAACGTGATGAAGCTAGAAGAAGAAGCCAAGAGGTTCATGCAGTCGCACAATAAAAGCCTTATATCTGCACATGAGTACCAAGAGAAGTGTAAGACTACAGCTATCTATCCTAAGAAAGATGCCATAGCTTACCTATCTCTTGGACTTGTGAGTGAGGCAGGAGAGGTAGCAGGGAAAGTAAAGAAACAAATACGTGATGGCACACAATCAAACATAGCCTCTGAGATAGGAGATGTTCTTTGGTACTGTGCCATGTTAGCGAATGAGTTGAATGTCAATCTAGGTAAGATTATGGAAGACAATCTATATAAACTTAATGATAGAAAGACGAGAGGAACATTAGCAGGTTCAGGTGACAATCGTTAAACTAATATGGATGTATTGGTGTAAGGCTATGGGAAGTCATGCCTATGATAATGATAAAAAAGATGACCATATACATTTAACTATAAGAACATTTTGGTTTTTACTGCACATAACTACATGCCTGTTTATAATCATAGGAAATGGTAGACTACTACAATTTTGGTAGCTACATTTTCTCTCTTAATTTCTGTCCTATTTTAACTAGCAAAGCTATATGCTTTTCTTTGTCCAATTCAGGTGCTTTTCCTTCCTCAACATAGTATTGTCTTATAGATTCATCTCGCAAACTTTTAGGTAATCTTCTAAAAGATAGTAGCTGTCTTGCATATTCGGTGCTTTGCTTTTTACCTAGTCCATCAGAGGCTATCTTTCTTTTAAACTTCTCCATTCTTCTATCTACAAAGTTTCTTACTGCTGTCACAACGAACTTACGTTCTGTAAACTTGTCTTTAGTAGCCTGACTTGCTTTTCTATAATCTTTTAATGCTTGTTTTTCAATTACAAGTTCTGCAACCCTAGCTACTTCAGGTATATACTCTCTAATTATTCTATTCTCTGCTCTCTGTACACTAGGAACACCTGACCTACTACCAAACTTAAAGTCTGTATATCCATACCTCATTAAATATTTACCTGCTTCACTATCCTCGTTTGTTAGATTTAAACCTAACAATACTTTGTACATAGGAAGAACTCTTTCTTTTTTATCTGTGAAAACAAACTCTTTCTTAGGTGCTTTTTCTTCTTCTTCAGCAGATACACCTAATGCTCTCTGTTTAAATGGCTTCTTTAATGCCTTCTCTCCTGATGCATAAAAATCTTCAAACACAGGGTCTTCTCTAAAGTCTTTATACTCTGTACCTCTAAAACCTAATGCTCTTTGTGTGTCAGTTATCTGATTAAATGGAACAAACCAACTAGATAGATAGTTACCAACAGGTTCTAATAAAGCCTTACCTGCCTTCTCACTGTCTGTAATATCAACAGAGTCTATAATATTAGCTATATCTTGGAATATACTTTGACCTACACCAACTCTTAGATTAGTTCCTAAGAATGTTTCTAAAAACTCTTTGCCATCAAAGAATGTAGATAGTGTACCATCCATAAGTCTTTTAGCAGACTCTCCTAGATATAAAAATTGTCGTACAGGAAACTGTGGAGTTGTATCCATTTCAGTTCCGTCACTAACTTTTAGTTTCTTGTAGTCAGGTGGAGCTTCTTCAGAGTTTCTATACTGATATGCACCAAACATGGTGGCTACACCTATTAAGTTTCTTGATATTTGCTCTCTTTCTTTTGGAGTTAATGCTCCTCTCATGCTAGGTTTAAGTATACTAGTTAATTTTCTAGCTAAAGGAATGGATGCACCACCCATATACTGACCCATGAGTTCCATACTATTGAACATAAACCTTGGGAAAGGTAAAGCTACTGTCAATCCATTTCTAACTATAAAAGAACTTATACTTCTAAATATAGGCACATCAGGTTGCTTTGCATAAGTTACGTTAAGAGCTTTTTGTGTAGAATCAGTAACTAAATCTATAAAAGAACGAGCATCTGCAGGTTTAACATTACCTGCATCATTTAATAAGTCTCTTATCTTACCATCTCTTAGTGTCTCAAATAAGTCTATACCATATTCTCTTTTAGTAAGTCTATCTAACTCACCTAAAAATGCACCACGTCTAACTAAAAATTCCTGCCATCTGTTAGGTATATTAAGAGCCATGACAGCATCTTCACCTTCAGTTAGTAGATTATCTATTAAACCACCTTTACCACGACCTGTGGCTAACATAATCTCGTTTATGTTATTAAATAGTAAGTCAAACTGACCTGATAATTCAGGTCTTTCTAATATAAAATCAACTACTTCTTTTGTTTCTTTAGGATTGTCAAACATATACCTCATGTTTGCAAAACTGTCTTTCCAATTATTAGTAAAACCAATAGGTGAGGCATCTCCAATAGCATCAAAGAAAGATTTGTCTCCTATTTTAGCTACATCAGGCATCTTAACACGTAGAGGAGATACACCTTTGACTGCTTCTAGATAATTACCTTTACCTATCTGATACAGAGTAGAATCAATAACATTTCCTAGACTCTCAAGAGGTGCTCTAATGGTAGAGGATGTTAAGTTACGTGCTGCAGTAGCTATTTGTGATACTAAACCACCTCTTCTAATGTTCTCAACTCTTTGTATAAAGTTTCTAATACCATCTTGTGCTTCAATCGTTGCCTTTTGTTGCATTGCAACTTTTTCATTTACAGGTCTAGCTCTTTTTATCTTGGATAGTTGTTGTAAAACTTTACCTGCTTTAGAGCCTGAACCTGCTACAGTTAAAATATATTCTTCAAAAGATATATCGTACTTATTTAACATAGTATATAATTTATCAGTAGCTATTAAGTCTTTTTTAACTGTTAAATCAAGCAGATTATCTATAATAGGTTTACTATTGTTAAATGCTGTTGGGAACATCTTTTTAAAATCAGAGGCAATAGCTACTATACCATCAAACTTTTCAGGTTTTAATATAGGCTCAAACAAAGTATCGCCTTGACCAAACAATATGGAGCTTTCATCTACATCTGTTGCTCCAGTTGCTTCAACCTTTATCTTTTCAGCAAGGGTCATATCCTTTTTTTCTTTTCTACCTTTAACAAGTTCAATAGCTCTTTTGTTTCCTGCCTCTCTTGCTAATTTATAGTCAAGTGTTTTGTTACCTTTGCTATCTGTTTTTGATATAGTTGTACCTGCATTCTTTTCAAATGCAGTAATTAGTTCATTGGCTATATCTTTGTTACCTTCAGCTACCTTTTTAGCTTCAGCTTTCTTGTTAAGTAGTTCTTCAGCAGTAGCGGCTTTCATTTTACTTACATTAAGAGTTCTATTCCAAGCCTTTTCTGCCTTCTTTTTATTCTTCTCTGCTTTCTTAGCTAGTTGATTAGCTATTCTTTGATTAGCTTTAGGTATACTATAGAATAGTTTTTGTGTCTGCCCTAATATAGGTACGACTTCAGAGAACTCTAAGAAAGCCATAGTGCCTTTGCCCACTTCTTTTGCTAAAGTCTTGGGGTCTATAGGTTTATAAGCCAAGCCTCTCGCTTTATTAGCACTAGCAGTAACTGTATTATATACATCAGGCATAGCCTCTTGCGTTTCTTTAGCAATCTTTTCTATTGCATCCTGATAAGCGGCTCCTGTGTAATTTAATCCCTTACCTATAGATAATAACAATTCAAAACCTGTAGGACCTGTCATCTCAAAGAACTTTTTAGTTAAACTTACACTACCATCTTCATTCTTTTCAGGCATGTCCTGTATTAAAGTATCTATAGCCTCATACTTTTCTTTTTCAGTTTGACCCTCAAACAAATCCTCTTCATCATTTAAGTTCTTAACTCTACTATAATCTTCTGCCTCTCTAGCTTTGGCTTTTTGTATATTTGTTGATTCGGTTTCTGTATTATAGGCAAACCCAAAAGGACTGTCACCTGATGTTGTGCTAATATGACCTCTAGTAACTGCCTCATCACCCCCGGGAACAGGGTTTACCTCTGACACAATACCTATATTTCTAGCAGCATCAAAGTCTACAAGCTGTCCATTCTCAAATAGTTCAGGATACTTTTCTTGATAACGAGAATACAAGTCATCTTGGCTAGGTGGTATATCTTTCTCTACCTCTTCCTTAATTTCATGGTCTTCTTTTACATTAGTGTCACCACTAGCAGTCTTTGCAAAAAGATTTACATCCTCACCTTCTGACTCTAGCAATGCCTTAATATCATCATCATTGCTAACAAGAGATTCATTATTTTGATTTTGTTGTAGGGGGAGAGTTTCACCTTCATCTGCTCCAGACAAGAGGTTTTTATAATACTCAGAAGATTGGCTCATTGTAATACCTTAGTCAATAAATCTATTACCTGTCCAAATAAATCTTAGCACTCTGTTTGGCACATTAGGAACATTATACTCATATACTGTTCCTTTAGCTACTCTATTGGTATAGGCATAGTTTTGTAATTTTTTTAATTGTTCTTCACCTAGAGAGCTACCCTGTGGTATATTAGTTATATTACCAATTAAACGTGTAGTCTCTGCTTTTGGCACGTACTTTTCAAAAATATCATCATCTTGGTCATCTAAACTCTCAAGATACTTAACACGTGTCTCGTCTTTATACGTTTGTCTTTCCTTTTTCTGCTTAAACTTCTCTGCTTTTATAGCATCAAATAAGATAGGTTCATCAGTAGCACTAATGCTTTTGTATTTCATCTCTAATGCTTTTATGACATTATCCTGTGTATTAAAAAAGTCTGCTTCATTTCCATCAAACAAAACTTTTATTTCATCACCTACAGATTTAATTAATCCACTCTTTTTTAAGGCATCATCACTTTTTCTTTTTATGAGAGTGCTTATAGTTTCTTTGTTAAATAAAGATTTTTTATCACCTGTGCTATCATTATCCTTTTTCTTAGACTCTAAGTGCTTCTGTAAATATTTGTCGGCTCTTTTCTTTAAATCTGCTTTTTTTATAGGGTCAGTTTCATAGTCAGATGCCATTTCTAGTTTAACATAAGCTGCCTGAAAAGAAGACGCATCATCTATTTGATTCTTCTTTTTATATTCTCTTGCTTCCATGAACTGATTAAAATTTATCTTGGCTCCGGGTACAAAAGTATCAAACTCTTTATTCTTAGGTATAGGAGCTGCGGCATCTGCTTCTTTCATTATCTGCTTACCTACTTTAGGTTTAAATAATGCAGTATATAATCCACCTGAAACATCTGTATCTTTTGCAGGAATAGCACTCTTATATTTAACAGAACCATCAATAAAGTTATTAAGAAATTGACCTTTGTTTACACCTGTAGGAAGATTAAAATCTGCAAATTCAACAGCCTTAGATATATCAAATTCATCTCCTAGAGTGGTTTTACTTTTATACACTTGGTCATAGAATTTATTAGCATCCGAAGTATTATTACCAACTGCTTTATACATTTGTATAGCCTTACTTGTATCACCATCAACTAGAGTAGCAAGTTTAAGAATACTCTCTCTTAACTCATCTTTTTCTTTGTCAACTCTTTCTATGTCTGCTCGTCTACGAGTAACACGATACTGTGCCATACCTTGTATTCTATCTTGGGTACGTTCCATATCTTTTTTTAGTTGGTCATCAACGCTTTTAGCTAAACCTGTAATAAATCCTGAAGCAAAACTCATTGCTCTCTCCTAGCCATTAATCCCATAGGTTCTTCTTCCATTATTTCTTGAGGCATTTCCATAGACTCTTCTTCATTTGTTATTTCTTCTTCCTCATCAAATAACATAGCCTCTTTTTCTTCTCGTCTTTGTGTTAATTCTTTTCTTACGTTTTCAAGAAGTGTATCTCTTGTCTTACCCTTATTAGGATTTTCTAATCCACTATCATACTTGATACCTGAACTATCCCCTACAAGCATAATCATTTCCATAATAAAGGGCATAACTAACATACCTGTGTCTACGCTGTGAACACCTTCCATGACACTGCCTAATTGCAAGGTATTAGCGAGAGTTGTTACAGGTACACCCATATCTAAAACATCTACAAGTTGGTCTGTAAACTCCTCTGTTGACATTCTATCTAAGTAATACTCTACAACTTCATCCACTGTTGTATATTGTGGTGGATTTAGCCAAGGTCTGCCATTTACTTCTGCTGTTAATGACTGTCCTGCGATAGGACCATCAAGCAGTGGTTGATTTATTTCCGTCATCTTCTAATATCTCTTGTCTTTTTCTACGTAATATAGATACGTGTTTAGCTACACGTTCTGATGGGTTACTTACCCCTGCTTCTTCTCTAACTTTACTAGGTTGACTACGAGCTAATAGTCCACGAGTGGCTTTAACATCTGTGTCTTCCCCTTCTTCTACTTGTAAGTTTCTATATAATCTAATTGCAGGATTAGTTTCAGGCATAAGATACCAACCTTTCATTCTTTATTATTGTATTCATAATTTTCTTTGTAATGTATTTTAGAATTGGTTTATTACTAATAAACTTAGCATATGACTCTCCATGCTTTTCATATAATTTCTTAAACCACTTAGGTGCTTTATATTTTATCCACATACGGAATATAAACCAACGAGAATCGCCCTTACCATACACTTCTCTTGCTACCCAACATATACCTGACATTATGTAAGCACTACCTAATGTACCAATCAAGCTACCAATAGCACTACCTGCTGCAGTTGACTCTCCACGTTTAGCTACTTCACTTTGCGTATCAGCATTTAAGTTAGCAATTGACATATCAGCATATCTATTAAGCTCATTTTCAGCAGATGTCCATGCCCACTCCATAGTGTCTGCATAATATTGCCATAAGTTGTTATAAGATAAATTAGATATATTTAGTAAGTTGTTAGCATTTAGCTCATTAATTCTGTTAGTAGAGGCAGTATCAGCAGTTGCTATCTGTCTTCTCCACTGTGCATTATTTTGGTCAATCACTAATCTATTCTGTGCATTAAAAGTATCTCTTTGATTATTTAACTCTGCATTAAATCTTTCTAATACATTTCTCTGTCCTGCATTATATTGTGACTGTGCGTTTGCCTGTGTTGCATTAAATTGTGCAGACTGTGTGGCTAAGTTAGCAAAGAATTGGTCTACTTGATTTTGGCTAGATGCATTAAACTGATTACTAGCATTCGTTGCCGCTTGGTCTGTAAATAGACTTTGTACTCTTTGTTGTGCCTTAAACAATTCTACTTGTTGTTGGTTACTTAAATTAGCCATGTCTTGTTGTAGGAAGTTCTGTGCATTTTGTACTGCAGCTTGTTGTCTAGCACTCAAATTAGCAGTGTCTAAACTAGCAACAGCAGATGCTTCTGCCATAACTAATGCTTGATTGTTAGATAAATTTTGTAAGTTAACAGAGTTAGCAACCTTACTATTCTCTAATGCAATTTGTTGTTCAGCAGTAAAGTTTCTATTTGCTATATCAGATACTTTAGATGCGTTTAAAACTCTACCTTGAAACTCTTGGTCAAACTCTTGTCCTATAAAAGCTGCTCTTTGTTGAGCAGATAACATAGCACGTTGTTGTCTATTAGATAAGTTCTGTGCTTCAAAGGTAGCTACAGTTCTAGCATCTGCTTGTGCGATAGGTATAGCTGATTCCATAGCAGCCTGTACAAGTGCTTGTCCTGCAATACTAGAAGCACCTAAACCTCTTTGTTGCATAACTGCTTGGACACCCCTGATTGCTCCTGCTGCCCATGCAGGTGGATTTGTTGCATCAAAGTTAGCAGTTAGAGTTGCTAGTTGTCCTTGAACAGTTGCTTTATCAGTAGGAGAGGCAGTCGCTGCCTGTATCTGTTCTGCAAATGCTTTTGCCCTTTCAGCATTAGCTGTAGAAGAAACTAACTCACCTGCCTGTATCTCTCTTTGAACAGGGTTAGTTAATACAGTAGCATTGCCTTGAGCAGCATTTAAATCGCCTACAGCAGACTTAACTTGTTGTGCTGCCACTACCTGTGCTTTGGGGTCTTGTGTTGCCTGTGCTGCTTGAACTGTGTTTAACGTATTACCTACGTTTGCAGAAGCAGTTTCTGCTGTCATCACATTGGCATCCATAGTTGCAGGAACTTCTGCCATAGTTGTTGTAGCCATAGCTGTAGGCACTGCAACAGCACCTGCTACTTGTCCTTGATTAGTTGGTATAAACTGTCCTGCTTCTTGTCCTATGCCGACACCTTGTATTTGTGTTCCTTGAGGCAGAGCAGGTGCAGATAATCTTTGTGCTGTAACATCTGTTATATCAGATGTAGTAGATATATTCTGTATAGGAGCAGGTTGTGTGGGTAAACTACCCTGTGGTGGTATAGGTGCAGGAGTAGTCACATTATCTCTTGGGTCTACTAAAGGTGGTAGTGTGTCAAAACCAAACTGTTGACCTGCATCAAATCTTGCTTGTGCTTCAGGAAATCTGTCAAATATATCTTGATAACCTGAACTAAATATAAAGTCTCCCGGATTATCAGGAGCACCACTACCTGCTTCTAAAAACTGCCCTGTCTTAGGATTATATCCTAGTGACATTACAGCAGGTCTAGGAATCATACCTTCATTATACATATCTTGTGGAGGAGCAGGGGGTCTTTGTACAGTAAATCCGGGTTGTGACACAATTTCATTTAGAGGTGTGCCTACTGTTCCATATAAAGGTGTGCCACCCTCTTGCATACTAACATAACCACCCTCTGCCATCTTTCGTGCAGCATCTTCATAGACAATCATCTGTCTTTGCTTCTCAGGGTTTTGTTGCAGGTAGCTATCAAAGTTTACCATGTCACCACTGTAACCAAGACGATTAGCTATCTTCTGCATTCCTTGTGGCTTAAAGCCTTTGAACATTGCCATTATCTACTTCCAATCAATACTTTATCCAACTTATCTTCTAATCTTTTGAGTGCATCCATAAGATTGTGCATATCATCTTTTACATCATCCTTACGTGCATAATCTTCACGTGTCTTGTTCAAGAGTATCTGTATGCGTTTGACCTCTTGGAACATCTTGTTAAATGCCCAACCAAATGGTACAACGACCATAGTCAGGATTATGTTCCAAAATAACATTGGGTCAATGCTTTCCATGTTAGTCGGCATCCTCTATTGTGTTGCCTTCAGCTACCCATTCTTGGATTTCTTGGTAGTCTGTGTTACCCTCTGCAATAGGAACAGACATATTTGTACCTCTATCTGTAGTCAAAGTAATACTTATTGATGTGTCACTTTGTCCTTTAAAATATTTTGCTGTTAAAATTTTCATATAATCCTCAAAGTTCTGCTTTAAAATCTATAACAATTTCATCTGTATTATTAGCTTTTTGCACTACTGCTGCTCCATTTGCAGTAAAACTACCAGTAGCAAACAACTCTACATTTTGAAAATTAGTTGAAGCATGACCTATTGTTAATGCTGACAAAGAATAAGAAAAATTACTTGAGTTTACAGTAGATGTTTCTAGTGTAGGAGAGTCTCTCATTGGAACTGGTAAATGATGAGCAGCAGTACCATTTGTGGTATCGTATGTTCTTAATAAGAAAAATTCACCAAAAGCATCATTTCTTGAATACCTTACAAAATATCTTTGACACAACTGCATTTCTTCCCCAAATGACCTATGCTCAAATGGTGTGGCTTGTGAGCCTACTTCCATTTGTATGCCAGTAAAATAAATATTATTGCTATCTGAATTAACTGCATTTACTTGACCCTCATACCTAGCATCTCCGTCTGAAATACTTGCCCAACTTGTAGCTAAAGTAACACCTTGAAAATCAGAACCTGCTCCCAATGCCCATGTAAGTCTAAGACTATTAGCATTGTCATTATCAAAAGCTCCAGTAGTATCACCTTCAAATGTAATTGTTTTATGTTCCCAAGTATTACTTGAACTTACTGTATATGATTTACTAATTCCTCTTGTGTTATCAACATCATCTAATTCTAATATATAAGTTCCAGTAATAGTTGACTTAATCCAAAAAGATACAGTTACTTTTTCTGCATTTGATGTACCTTTTTTTAGTTGTTGTAAATCTTGTCCTTCAAAGAGTTGACGGAATAATGCTAAATCATTAGCTACTCCTAAAGCATCTCCAGTGGTTATATCTATTTTACAAGAAGAAGAAAAGCCTTGACCACTAGGAACATCTGTATCTTTAGAAACTGTAGCTGCTGCACCACCTCTTAGATAAACAAGAAATCTATCTACTCCAAAAGTATTA
>VMHT01065259.1_pt1 | contig 12273 bp, 14 predicted proteins | sample 4693611 | NCBI WGS metagenome assembly VMHT01 (sample SAMN12280063, study PRJNA550983) | marine metagenome | isolation source: seawater sampled from same location over 5 years 0.02-0.2 micron viral filtrate | place: USA: collected off the coast of southern California halfway between the port... ...
TATTATAATTTATAATATATATAATGCGGACACGCAGCAAGACAAAAGAGAAAAAAGAGCAAGCAGAGCAAGCGGAGCAGACACAAGCGGAGCAGACACAAGCGAAGCAGACAAAAGAAGACAAAGTTAAATATGACGGCAAGTCGTTAGTAAGTAAAAAAGTTGCTGGTCTTGCCGAATTTAATATGGAAGAAAGTATACAGAGTCTAACACATCACCCTATGTGCCTATTAATAGGGCAACGGCATAGCGGTAAGAATATTCTTATGAATGAGTTAATTTTTGAATTGGATAAGAAGTTTAAATATGACCACATATTTTTATTTAGTGCTACTGGTGCTATGAACTATAAAGAAACTTGGTCTTTTATGCGAGAAGAAACCATATACGACAAGTTAGACAAGTTAAAAGAAATAATTAGAATTCGCAAAGAAAGTATGTCAAAGTCGCCAGTGCTTCTTATATTTGACGATATAGCAGGTATGACTTCTATGGGGGCAAATGGAAAGCGTAAGAATGTAAAATATAATGAAGAGTTAGACTTCTTATCAACGACTGCCAGACATTTTTCATTTACGTGTATCGTAAGTATCCAAAACAGAGTTTTGTGTTCACGCACTTTGAGGACGAATTGTAGTCTTTCATTTCTATTCCCAGCGAAGTCAAACGATGATTGTAAGACAATCCGGAATGAATACCTCGGTCTGTGTAAGTCTAATGCCGAAGCACAAGCAATATATGATAGCGTATATTCCAAACCATTTAACACACTGGTGGTAGAAGGGTATAAGTCGGGTGTTATAACAATTAACGACTATGTTAGTCAATATATAGCACCTTTTCCAATTCGCAAATGGAAGTCAAAAAGTTTAAAAAAAATAAAGCGAGCAAAAAATAAAAAAAGAAAGGACGACCTTAAAATAGAAGAAGAGCAACGGAAAAAAAATACTCTAGGACTTTCTTTTCGTATCTCTATATATAGCGATGACATCTTACGCAAAGAGCAAGCGAACCCGGAAAATGAAAAGGCAATCAATATATACGGAGAATGATAGTTATAAACCCGCTTATGACGAATGGGAAAAATTAGCACCCTCGTCTGTTAAAAAGTCGGCACAAAAAAAACTACCAAATACTTTTGTCCCGTGGAATATTTCAGTTAGACACAGCGGAGCGTTCAATGACTTTAACACCAAATATAGAGAGAAAAGAGGACGTAACCATAATAATAAACACAGACTATTAAATTATATGGGTGGTAATAACGCCAAAGGAAGATATAAACACAACACCGAAGACTACTTCTCCAAAGACGAAACTATTAAGTGTAAATACAAAATTAGAAAACCAAGACGAATGGAACTTAACAGAGATGAAGTTGCCAAACAAGAACAACGCACAACAGAAGGAGCAGAAATTTGTGGTAAACAAACGGCACTTAATATTCGCAAAGCAAGAGCAGAAGTTAAACTTATTGAGAAAACTAAACGCAATCGTGGTGGTTGGAACGCCGGTAAAGATTCGGGTGCTTTCCAAGGTGGTTTTGCTTATACCGGGTATAACAACACACAAATAAAAAAAGATAACCAGTTTAAAAAATTAAACGCAAAACAAGACGAGTTTAGGTCAATAGTTGAAGGAGAAATTGCTAATAGTGGTGGGAACGCTAATATAGTTCAAATGCCCGAATAATAGTCTTTAATAGTTTTTTTGTTATAGACTAATTTAGCGTTGCCTTTAAGGGTGGGACGAAATATATATTTGTGAATATATTGAAGAATAAATAGTTCTTTGTCGCCAGCAATTTTTTTAGAAGGGTTAAAATAAGACTTTGTGCCGCCATAAATTAATTTAGTGAGTTCTGTGTCAAGACGAGTTGGAAGTGAATAACTAAGTGGAGGAAGTTTGCCAAAATAAGCAGGTTTAGTTGTTGTTCTCCTAACACCGAACTCTAGAACAACTGAAGGTTTTAGTTTAAGGCAGCACTTTGCTGCCTTGTTAAGTTTTTTGTGTTGGTCGGGGAAGAATGTTTTAAACTCCTCATAAGACGTTAGAATTTTAAATATTCTGTTCTCCTCTATTAACGCCCAATAAGTCATTCTCTTTTTGTTGCCGAGTTTTAAGTTTAGAAAGAACTTAACGCCGTCCTCAAGCGTGTTAAAAGGACACCTATAAAATTTAAGCAATTGAACAATTTGAACTATTTGGTCACGAAATAGTCCGGGGAGTTTTTGAAGAACAATAATAAGTCTATAATAATAGTTCTCGTCAAAGTTGTCGTTCAATTGTTGGTGGGAAAGCAACTCGTTGGTGAGAGCAAAAATTTTGTCGGTCGTGGTCTGCTTTGCTTGGGTCGCCATAATTAAATAAAGTGGGGTTGGTGGTTAATAACTCTAGGGGCAATTTTTTAAACTTCAATTTTTTTGGAACTAATGCGTCCTCCCTCTATATAGGCAAAAAAAAAGGGATTTTAATTAGTCTAGTTTTTTATGGGTTATTTGCTTTAATATTTATTCGCAGTCAACGCCCCAATTGGGATAAGCACCGCAATTCTCACAGCACCAACACAATTCGCCAGTGTCTTGGTCGGTTAATTCATCTTTGTCTTCTGTCCACTTCCCACAGACTTCTTCTTCTTCTTCTAAGTCGCTGTCGCAATAACCGCACATTCCGCAGTCGCAATTGTCGTTCCTATGGTCATAATAGTGACGGCAGGACTCATTGTCGCAAAAGTCCTCTTCACACTTTTCTAACCCCATTTCTAGACAACTTTGCTTTCCACAACCACACTCATATTTGTGAGAGCAACTTTTATATTCTTCTTTATGGCACTTGTCACAAGTCCATTCAAATTTGTCTAACGACTCACGCCATTCTTTATTGGTTGCTTTGTCGCCGCAAGTCCAACACACTTCTTCGTTGGAGCAGTCGGTCTTAACGCAAATAGGGGTGTTGGTCGCCATAATTAAATAAAGTGGGGTTGGTGGTTAATAACTCTAGGGGCAATTTTTTAAACTTCAATTTTTTTTTAATAAATGCGGTCTATATATAGAGATGGTTAAAATGGTTATAAAGCAGTCTACCAACGCAAAAAAAAAACTAATGGCAATCTTCTATGAAAAGGGTAAAGATGGTAAATTAAAAAAAAAGAAGACGACTCATTTTGGTCAACGTGGAGCACCCGATTTCACTATAACAAAGGACAAGGAACAACGTGCGAGGTATATTAAGCGTCATACAAACACAAGGGAAAACCATTCTGCTTATACCTCAGCAGGAGCATTAAGTCGCCATATATTATGGGGTTCTTCTACTTCTCGGTCGGCAAATATTAGTGCTTACAAAAGACGCTTTGGGTTAAGTTAAAATGTTAACTTATTATATAATGAATTCAACCTTTTTAATAGACAATACAACGTTAACTATGCTTTCTGCTTTTATACCTTCGGGACAATGCTGGGGCGAATATTCTACTATTGTTTTAGCAGTGCTTTTATTTGTTAGTGAGGCGTTGCCTTTTGTTAGGCAAAAGTCAAAATGCCAAGGACAAGACGTTATTCATTTTGACGAGGCAATACCAGCGGACAAAATAGAGGTAGAGCAGTTAGAACGCAAAGGGTCAATACTACAAGAAGCGAATGGTGTTCTCCATACATTATTAGCAATTTATGAGAATGGCAAGAAAAAATAATTTTTTTTTAATTTTTTATATGACAATATTATATAAAGAATGAGTTCCAAAATTCACAGAAGCAATAACAGGGGTCTTATTTATAACGGGTTTTTAATACCATCATTCTCCATTAAATATCAAAAAGGTAAAGGAAACAAGGTAGGCGATTATATTATTACCAAACCTTCATTAGCAAGTAGTTTAAAAGGAATTAACCCAACTATTATTAGTAGGTTGTATAATTCAACTCCTTTTATTAGCAACCAAGCAGAATTAGATGTCGCTATAAAAGCATCACTCACAAAAATGATTTCAAGCGTTATGTCAAGCAAAGTTAAAGACGAAGATATAGCAGAACAAATATTAGCAGAAATGATGAAAGAATATAAAAAAGACAGAGATGACCAAGCAGAATTATTAGAATACAGCAAAGCAAATCCATTAAATAGCACTGCTGCTAATAAAGTTATATCGTATAATAGTGAAATCAAATCGGCAGTTCAAGCAAGAGGACAAAAAGCGGAAGCATTACAAAAAGTTCAAGGAGAAGCAAAACAAGCATTAGAAGAACAACAAACAAAAGCAAGAGCAGCACTACGTGGTGAAGCAAAAAAACAAAAAGATTTAGCAGAAGCAGCACTAAAACAACGTATTTATTCTGCGTATGAACAAACAGAGCGAGAGGCAAGAGCGGGTAACACACAAGAAGAAACATTAAGACAATTAGGAAAGGTAATGAGTAAATATTTTGATAATTGGGACAGCGGAAGTTCAACTTCTAAAAGTAAATTAACACCAGCAATAGCACAACAAGCACAGCAAGAAATAAGAGCGGCATTAAATCCACAACAATATAGACAAAAACAACCCCAATCAAGAATAGACGCACAAAAAAGAGCAGCACGTTTAGCATTGTCAAGAAATCCAATTCCAGTAGCAGCACCCCCGGGTAATCTTGGAGGAACAGACAGCGAATATGAAGCACCGGATAGTCAAGTTGCGGCAGCACCAGTAGCACCAGCGGCGGCAAATTTAAATCCAGGTGCTGGAAGTCAAGCACCTATAGCAGCACCCGGAGCAGCAGCAGCATATGCCGGTGGCGTTGTTGGTTCTGCTATGGGTAGAGCATTCCGTAGAAGACAAGCGGTTCAACAAGGAAATGCGGCAGCAGCGGCACAAGGGGCAGTAGATGATGCGGCAGCAGAGCAAGTAAGACAAGCGGGAATGCGTGACGTTGCTGAAGGTATACCACCTCCGCCACAAGACGTTGTCCCAAATGTAGAAAGTTTTGAAGGTATTACTCCACCACAAAGAAATGAACAAATAGGGTTAGAAATTAGAGAAAAAGAGAAGCAAGATGCCGGAACTAGAACAGACGACAATTTAGATGTGTCAAAATATGGGTATGACAAACAAATTTCTATATTCGCAATTCAAGAAAATAGGGATTTTACATACACCAAAGAACAAGTTAAAGCATCTACACCTAACCTACAAGAAGGGTTAATGGAAGCGTTAAAAATGTGGGGATACACCATAGAAATTAGTAAACCAAAAACAAACGATTATGACGAAGCGTGTGAAATTAGAACATTTATATTTTTAGCAAAAGAAAAATACTCATTAGAACGTCAATGGAAGAAAGCATTAGTTCAATTACCATCAGCATTAGAAGGTATAGGAATGAGTGGTGCTTCAACAGCGGCAGCAGCGGGAGGCACAAATACACAAATTGGAATACTTACACAATTCGCCAACCCACAAGTTATTTCCAATATTGTTCAACAAGCAGCACAAGGAGCAGCAGCAGGTAGAGCAGCAGCAAGACAAGCAAGACGAGGAGCAGCAGCAGCACCACCAGCACCAACACTGGCGTCAGCAGCAACAAGTATGACAGGTTTTCCACCAAGACCAACTCAACCACCGCCAGCAGCAGCAACAGCAGCAGCACCAGCAACAGATGATGATGATGCTTTTGACGACGACAGCGACTTTGGCGACGCTCAAAGTTCAAGCACTAGCGACGACGAATTTAGAAGACGACTAACTGGTTTTAGTAGAAATGTGAGTTATTCAAGCAGACCGGACAGAGTAATATATAGAGCAGGTCAAAGACAAGCGGAAGCATTACAAAATGTCGGTGGTGCTGGAGGCATAGGAAGAAATGAACGTATACCGGGCGGAGGACAAGGAGTCCAAAGAGTTAGAGTAGCAAGAGCAAGTCAACCAAGACCTCAACGCAAAGGCAGACGAATGGACACAAGACCAAAAATGAATGTTAAGGAAGCACAATTTAAACTACGCAAAAGTAGAATTAACCCTAACCTACTATTTACCAATTTAACTAAACAAAATCCTAACCCAGTAGGTAGAGATAGTGTATTTAGAACAAGAATGACCAATAAAACAACTAGAAGACTACAATTTTAATAGAATAGTTGGGGAAATTATTGGAGGTTTCAAAAGAGAGAAAATACACATTTAGACCATTATGGTCATAACAATAACTAACTTATTTTAAATATTGTTATGGTAAAAATGAATAGTTGGGGAAGTTGGGAAAAACGGGTGTTTGAAAAAAAAAAAGAGAGGTTATATAAAATGAAACCCTCTCTATAAAAAGTTTTGAGGGGTCGTTTTCCCAACTTCCCCAACTCTCAAAATATTGTTCTATAATTATTAATTTCTTTGTTAAATATATAATGGTTCTATTCGCAATAACAGCGAGATTCAATGCCGATAGTGGTAATAAATGTAGAGTAAAAATAACGGGTGGTATTAATATTCAAAAGTTGACAATGGTGGGTTATGCTGTAGCATTAGATGGTGTAGATAGACAAGTTCAAACTGGTATTGCTGCTGCTGCTGGTTTTCAAGGTCATATTATTCCTAACCAAGTTGTGTGTAATTTAGACGTAGTTGGAACATCGCAGATACATATAGCAACACCTGAAAAGACAAATAGCGATGGTCAAAAAATAGCAAATTCAAATCCTTATTCAACTGGTATTCCATTAGCGTTAAGCGATTCATTAAATACAATTCAAATGGGAATGAATGGTATACAATTTGACATAGGTAAAACAATTCATAATGAGATAGTTGTTGAAATGTTAAAATACGATGACGATGGCGGTTTAATTCCTATGCTAACTGGAGAACCGGTATTAGTAGACGTGAATGGTGACGTAACTGGTGTTGCGGCAGATGATATATATGGTAGAACAACTATTCAGTCTGTAATATTATATTTCAATTATGATTTTAATAGTTATTTTTAAATGTGTAGTATATATAAATGGACTGGTTTAACGAAATGTTTGACGACCAACCTGATGCTCAATTAGATGTTTTAAGCACTAGTTACTCTAAACCACGAAAACGTGGAAGAAAATTTGGAGAACCAATTAATAAGTCAACATATGATGATGCTGAAGAAATGGTAAGTGAAGACCAATACCCCGAGGGTTATGTTCCTTCTTTGCCGTCAATTCCTGCTGGTATTGCTCCTTTTCCAAGAACTCCCGCTGATTTGTTGCCTACACCTGCTGCTAAAACTACTGAACCAGTAGACGCATTAGGTGAACACACAGACAACACACATAACCCTGACCATAATAATACGGATTCACACACTACTGGAATGGATATGGGACAGACTATACAAAATAATGAAGGTGGTTCGGGTTTAGGCGATAGTGAAGACAGACCAACTTATGAAGGCAAAACAAATATGAAGGGTGAAATAATGACAAAAGTAGTTGACGCTTTGAGTGATGTTATGAGTCGTTATTTATTACAAGGCGACAATAGAAGACAATTAAAAAATGTGAATTGGGATATAGGCAGTGTTATTCCACAAGTATTAGGTGGTGACGCAAAGGTTGCTATGGATAGAATAGGTTTTGCGAATGCTTTTATGGCGAACCCTGAAGCAGCATTAACTGGTGCTGCTATGAATTATATTAAAAGTGGTATAGACAAAATAGACGGCACTAACCCTTTTGAAGAGGAAAGCAATATGGTAAATGCTGGGAGTCAAAAAATGAGGGATATTAAAATGTATAGAGGTATAAATAGTTATATAACAAAAAGTGTAGATGGCGATAGTTTAGTAGAAAAGGCGAAGCATTATTTAATTGCTGAGGCAAATAATGCTACACAAAAAGGTGGAATGAATAGAATGATTTTAGACCAAAGTATGAGTGAGGAAGTCCAATTTATTAAACACAAAGCAATAATGCCATATATAGTATTAGCGTGTGTATTCTATGTTGCCTACCATAAAAACAATTTAGACGTGGCGGAATACCACGGAATGTTTAAAAGTTATGTAATAGAAAGAGCATTAAAAAAGATACTAAAAGACGTGTTAGGACTAGACAAAGATGTAGCAGCGTATGCTGTTGATATATTAGAAGCAGTGCCTCAAGAATTAATTAATGCCTTTATTAGAAACATAGATAGTAAACAACCTATATATGATGATGAGCGAATTGTTATTGATAATTTTAGGGACAAAATAAGAAAGGAGTTTAGAATGTATTTCAAGACTGGTTACTATGATGCTGTTAGAAAATACCAAGGACAAAATATAGACTTAGTTGGTTTAATGAATGGGTTGTCAACTTCTCGGGTATTACATTTATTTGCTACTCAAATAATAACGGCAGACAATGTAGTATGGGAGGCATTAAATAACCAAGGTTTATTTTTAGGTCTATTAGAATTAACAGCAATACATTCACGAGGCACACAAGACGAAGGGGGAGGAACTGCTGATGACTTTTTAGAGCAAATGTATGCTATGGGAACTATTAGGTATATACCGATTGCTAATATGCCAAATAGAACGGAGAATAAAGTATTGGACGCTTTGAAGCAGATGGAAAGAGAAAAAACGACTGAAACCGCAAAAATATATAGAAAGGGTAATGACATAATTGTTGCTATGCGTGGGAGCGATTTTTCTAAACGAGGAAAGGACGATATTGTGCCTCCTGACTATGAGGCGAATTTGGAGAATGTTGCTGGGTCAACCGACTTATACAGCACCGCAAGATATAAAGAAGCACAGCAAAAAATAAATAGAGCAATTGCGGAAGCAAAAAAGACAGATGGCAAAGTGTCGGTAGTAGGACATAGTTTAGGAGGTAGAATAGGATTATCATTAGCATCTCATTACCATTCTATACCATTTTATATTTATGAACCAGTAGTTTCAATTAATGCTGAGATGGACAAAACATTTAGCAATTTGAAGGACGCAAATGTAAAAATATTTAGAGTAGAGAATAGTGCTATTTCGCAGAATTTAGAGTTCTATAAAAAAAAACACAATTTAAAATATACAACTATTCCACAGAGAAGGTTTAGCAGTCACTCTATTCAAAACTTCATTTAAAAAAAAGAATTCGTTTGCTTTCAAATTATTATCTAACACTATATTATAAATGGCAGAAATAGCACTACTTTCAAATCAATCTTCATCTTTATATGCCTCTTCCACTTCAAGTGGTGGAGCAGACCAATCCTCATATGTTTACGATATGAAACAATCCGGTGTAAATAAATTCACAGAAAAATTCATTCGCACACCAATTAACTCACCTGCCTTCGGCGGTAATTGCCAAGTAGAAATCCCAGCATTCGGTATTTTAAAACAAATGGTTCTCAAAACCACTATTACATACTCTCTTAACACTTCTGCTTCTACCCCTATGGTTGCTAAAGCGTTATTCGCTGAAATGATTGACCAAGTGTCACTCAAAAATTCGTCAAGAGAACTTCAAGTGCTTTACGGCGATTGTATTAAATACCTTGTCTACAATTTAGGGGCAAGTGAATCTAAAAAATGGCGTATTGTAGGAAAGGACGACCTATTCCTTGCTGACCCTGCTGCTATTACCAGCACTGCCGCCTCTGCTGTAGGAACACCCCGCAACCGCTACGGAGATGTAGGAACTGCTATTGGCGTAGACCACACTATTGACGTTTATTGTGTGCTTCCATTCAGTATGTTCGCTAAATTCGGTAGTGACCCTGAAACCCCGCTAAAAAATTTGCTTAATACCCGCTTCTGTGAACGACTTTCGCTAGATATTAAATTCAACCCTCGCATTAAAGCACTCGTTGCTGGTGCGGCGAATAATGCTGGTGCGGCACAAGCATTCACTACTGAACCAACCATTTCAAAAGCAGAACTCATAACTCAGTTTGATATAATTCAGGATAAATCCCTTGCTGCCATTGAAGCAGCGAATTATTCTTTAAGTCAACCTCTCGCTTTAGTGCTAGGTAACTGGAACAAAACTCGTGCTACATTCACAGCAGTTTCCGGTGCTGGTGGTGTAAAAAATAAATTTGAAGTTCAACTTTTCAACACTGATTTATGTCACTCAATGCTCATCACCTGTAAAAAGGTTAACAGCGAAAGTCAACTACATAATTTAACTAAAGGTATTAACATTCAATCGGTAGAACCAACTGGTGCTGCTGCTCCAGTTGCTGCTTTTGCTCAATTCACTGAAGGTTATGGTCAAACAAAAGTTGCTGCTCAAGTCGGTGTTGCCGCTGCTGGTCAAGCAGTTCACCAACCATTCCCATACACTAACAAACATTGTATTCAATGGGACGAAAACAGAAATGTTACTACTATTCACAATTTCAGTGGTGGAACACAAGCGGAAAGACTTGCTGCTGGTCAAGGTGTAAGTCGCCCTGGTGCTGACCATCAAAAAATTGACTCCATTAAATTAACAAGTGCCGGTCGTGAACTCTACCGAGCAGATAATCACCTTGAAGCACTATACCTAGGCAATAGTGAAATGCGTGGTTCTTGCTGGTTTGACGACGCTAATGGACGTGTAGGCGAAGATGCTGACCTACAAGATATGAATGGTTGCTCACAATACAATATGTATTTAGTTAAATTCGGTGACGACGACAATCTTGACGCTATTCGTGGTATGCTTTCGCTTAAAAATCTTAACAGCGTAAAACTAGAACTTGAAGTCCCTAACTGCGTTGAAGGTGGAACTTATGAAGTCAATGTATACGTCCGCAAATACTCCGCCATCTCAATTGAGGCATCATCAGGACGCATTAGCACAGCAGTCAGCACCTAAAAACCATAATTATAGTTATAAAATTCAAGTTCTTCATCATCTATATACCCAAATTCTTCCGCCATTTTTCTCACTTGGTCTAATAATGCTCGCTTAAGTTTAGGTCTTAAAAAGTATTGTTCTAATTCATTTAGCACTTTACAGAATCTCTCTTTGTGTTCATATTCAAACCATTCCAAATCTAATTTAGAATAGTGGTTATAATGGTAAATTTCTTTTATTAAATCTGTATTCAATAATTTTATTAATGGATACATATAAAATGTAGCGTTATATTATAATGCCAAATTATACGAAGTCTAAACCTAAACCAAAGCGACCAACCAAACCAATAAAAAAAAAAGGTGTTAATAAGAATAAGAATAAGAAGAAGAAGAAGACGATGGGTTATTAGACTGCCTCCGCCTCTTCCCTGTTAACACGCAAAAGCATATTAGTCACAATATTAGACACGTCTTGACTTGAAATTTGTCGGGTGTTAGAAAGACGTTGGTGTAGACTCTCTTGTCGGGTGTTAGCGTTAAAAAGACCGGTGTCCCTGTGAGCAACGTGGTTAGCGTCAGTGTTAATAGACGCCATTTGTCTTCCCATAACGTCACCCACCTCTTGAGGAGTTAAAGTCACAACAGGACGACACCTTGGGACGTGAATATTTAATAACCTTTTAACTAACCTTTTGTTAGTCTTTGTGAAGATTTTGCCGCACTTAGGACAGCAACCACTATGCTTCCAAGCAGAAGTGCTTTTTTGAATTTTGTTGCTGGTGCGACCCATCTTTATAGTTGCTTTGTTGTCTTTAAGTTATTTAAAATATTTGAGTTGGTTGTTAATAACTATAGGGGCAATTTTTTAAAATTCAATTTTTTGGAATCTAATGCGTCTTGAATATAAGGGAAAAAAAAATATTAATTAGTCTAGTTGTTATTGTGGAATAGTTGCTTTAATAATTGTGAATTTTGCTTTCGCTTTTAGACGACTTCTTGCCCGCCTCTTGTGCGTCATAATTATTTAACATCGTCCTTGCTATTTGGTCTGCCGCCTCTAATTGAGTGCTAGCATCCGCCTCAGGGTTGAAGAGGACGCCAGGACAGACCCTTTTGTGAAGTCGCAACCACAAATTCTTTTTTCTGCCCCTATTATTAAAGGTGTCTTTGGTAGCAATGCCCATACCACAATTAGCACACACACACACGTGGCAATAAGTTGTCTTGCTTTTTTGACCTTTCTTTCCCTTAGGCATCGTTGTTATAGTTGCTTTGTTGTCTTTAAATTATTTAAAATATTTGAGTTGGTTGTTAATATTAAATATAGCAAAAAATATAACTTCAATTTTTTGGGAATTAATTCATTCTCATATTTGAGGGAAGTTGGGGAAATAGGCAGTCCTCAAAAAAAAGAAAGGGGGGTCAAATAGAATTGCTCCTTTGTCGTATATTTTAAAGGGGCAATTTGCCTAACTTCCCTAACTATTAA
>VMHT01115841.1_pt1 | contig 12273 bp, 24 predicted proteins | sample 4693611 | NCBI WGS metagenome assembly VMHT01 (sample SAMN12280063, study PRJNA550983) | marine metagenome | isolation source: seawater sampled from same location over 5 years 0.02-0.2 micron viral filtrate | place: USA: collected off the coast of southern California halfway between the port... ...
CTTAGTTAATTTTCCGGGAGTCAATCAAAAAAGTGTAGATATAGATGCATCTACATCAAATCAGCCAACATCAGAGGAAACCGATAAGAGTACCGTAGCAAGCGATAGCGATGAAGATATAAAAAACCCTAATGCTAATATAGCATTAGTGAGAGGAACTTCTTTTGGAGTATTTACATATCCAAAAGAGTTACCAATGAAAGTTAGTGATTTGATGCAATTTCAAATCGTAGAATACAAAACACTCTCACAATCAAGAAACGATCAATCAAATACCAATCAGGTAAAAACCCCAAGTGCATCTGATATAATTAGTCCAATACTAAAAAGAACAACGTTAAAAGAAGATATAAAAGGAATAATCAGTTTGGCAATTCAACCACCATTATCTGATACTAATGGAGTCAACTGGACAGACACTGGAATCAACCTGGTTCAACTAGGTATTGCAGCTGGATCTCTAGGGTTCATACAAGGTGGTATTGAAGGTGCTACTGGTGCCATAAACTCAATGACGGACACGGCTGCAGGAAGTAGTGAATCAATTCGAAAAGCACTCCAGACATACTTTTCAGCGAAGGCATCTCAAACGAGTAACCTATTAAGTAGACTTACTGGTAGTGTTTTGAATCCAAATCTAGAAACACTATTCGAAGGTCCAAGAACAAGATCATTTAATTATCAATTTCAATTCACTCCTAGAGATGAAAAAGAAGCAGTAGAAGTCAGGAGTATCATTCGTACATTTAAAGAAGCAATGGCAATCAAGAGAACTGTAGGATTAGGATTCTTAAAAGCACCATATGTTTTCAACATTAGATACTTATATAAAGGTGAGAATGTTGATCACCCATACATTGGACGAGTCAAAGGTCCATGTGCACTCAAAGATATGCAAACAGATTATACTCCAGAAGGATCTTATATGACATATGAGGGAGGTGACAATGGTGGATCAATGGTTAAATATACCATAACAATGGTATTCCAAGAACTTGATCCAATATATGCAGATGATTATGTTGATCTAGGAAACGAAGACATTATAGGTTACTAAAATGACAATCAGAACTTACTTTAGACAACTACCAGATTTTAACTACGTTAATCTAGATTCAAGTCTATCATCAGAATATACCAGACTCAAGAACCTATTCAAAAGGGGAAAACTGAGGTCTGACATATTTGTCAACTTGGCATTCTTCAACAAGTATTCTATTATCGGAGAAGAGAGTCCAGATGAAGTATCACTAAAGTTATATGATACTGAAGAATATGATTGGGTTATTCTACTGACAAACAATATTATTAATGTAAGAGATGAGTGGCCAATGTCCAATGACTCATTCTACAATTATGCTATTGAAGTTTATGGAAGTGAAGAAAATCTACAGAACATTCATCACCATGAGACTATTGAAGTAAAAGATGACTCTGGTCGTGTTGTTCTCAGAAAAGGATTGAGAACTGAAGAGATGTATTCGTTCACCTATTATGAGAGATCAACTCAGCAAAACGTAACTGTATCGAATGCATCTGAAGCAATTACAAATTATGTGGATGCAATCAGAAAAGAAGAAGAGAAAAGAAACATCTTTATATTGAAACCAGAGTATCTCAACGTACTCACAAATGATATTGAAACAATCATGCAATATAAAGAGGGTGGAGAACAGTATGTGTCCCCCACCCTCAAACAAGGCGATAATATTAAATTATTCTCTTAACCGTTAACTAGTTCCTCAAAGAAACTCAGGGGATCTTCATCATCCTTTTTGGATGCCCCTCCTGTGATATCTGGAGCATTGAAGTCTTCAGACTTCTTGCTCTTAAGATATGAACTCTCCAATTCTGCCATCACATCAGTTTCTTGTGTAGGAGCAGGTGCTTTGAATTGTTCAAATGCCTGTTCCTCATTACGCACTGCTTGTGCTGGAGAAGAGAGTTTAAGAACATCGTTCATACGCTTCTCTAGTTGCTCGTAAGTCTTGAACTTGTCTGGAGCAACGATTTCCTGAAGAGAATACTCTTTCTTCCAGATTGCTTCTAAAGCATCATCATCATCCAGTAGAGGACTTGGAGGAGCAAAGTCAGACTTATCGTAGTTCCAGTAACCAGCAACCTTGGTGATCTTCAGTTTGAAGTTAGCACCTTGCCAGAAATCGAAAGGATTGATTGGTTCTTCATCTTCGAACTCAGGTTGCATGGAAGCAAGGATCTTATCAAAGATCTTCTTACCAAACTTATAAAGGAATACCCTACCTTCGTTCTCAGGATGCAGAGGATCCTTGACGACGTAGATATTGGCATAGTAAGACAGTTTACGCTTTTGCTTCTGACTTACAATATCCTTTTTGCTTTGCTCTCCACTGTTCCACAATTCGCGGTTGTATTCGCCAACTGGATCTTTCTTACCAATAGTGGTCAGGGAGTTCTCAATATACCATCCACCAGGACCTTGGAAAGCGTGACTCCAGAGTTTTACCCATGGAAGGTCTTCGCCTTCAAATGCAGGTAGGAAACGGATGACTGCTGAACCAACGCCAGTCTTATCCATTTCTGGTTTCCAAAAACGATCATCGGCACCATTGCCGCCAGAAGTGTTCATTTTCTCAACTTCTTTCACCAGTTTACCAGTGAGAGAACCTAGTTTAGATTGCTTCTTTAGATCAGAAAAAGACATTGCAATAACCTCGTATTGTGTGTATTTGGCCTTTTGGGCGACTTTGATGGGGATGCCAAGCCCCTGTACATATTAGTGTGTGTTCAGTTCTTTGTCAAGTAGTTCTTCATCTTGACGATGTGTTGCTCCATGTTGTTGAAGATCACATTGATGTCAAAGTTTTCTGGAAGACCCATCATAGCAGTAGACTGCCTCATATGATCTTTGACTTCATCCATCTCGTCACTGTCTGTTAGTTGGATACGAGTATACATCACCTTCTGCTTTCTCAGCAACTTCTCCAACAGTTCAATATGATAAAACTTTTCTTTATCATCCATCATACTAAACCGAAACATGTTGGAATATATCTCTTCTTGCAACTGAGAGATTTCTGCTAACTCTGCTCTAACGACTTCCGAATCGAAAAAACTCAAACTACTATCTCCTTAAGAATTTTTTTAAAATGAAATATATCAATATGTATGAAATTATTATATTTGTCTAGTCTCATTGATATGAATTCCCACACTGGATCTTGTAACTTAGAATCAAAATATTTTTTATATCCCAATATTTGATTCAAGATTACCATTGTCTCAAGAGATATATTCTTTTGTAGAAATTGTTTTACAATTTTTGGATGCTTATTCCCCTCAATTTTAAACATATCATCGAAGTCCTGATCATCAAATGCATCACGGACATCAGACTTAAACACATATGTTAGTGAGTTAATTCTTCCGTTCCAATCCAAATAGTTCTGTTCACCGTTGCGAATTATGTCCCCAATCCACAATCTATCCGGATCATCACATGTTGCAAAATTTGAAACAAAGAACTCAATGATTTGTTTATCGTTTTTGTTTCTTGATAACTTTTCAAACCAAAACCTATCTTTACGAGCGTAAAAAGTTTTAAGACTTGCGCGACACTTTCCGCCGTATCGGTGATAGTCGTAAGTTTTTTTTGTAAAGTGGTTCTTTAATGCTAGGTAGGTTTTATAACAGGAAAATGGATCCACTTAAAATAGGAGTTTTGCTCTCGACGTTTTCTTTAGGAAATTAAGTTCCGTTGCATTATGCTTGATCTTTTCTTTCAGTGGTTTTGAAATCAACTTGGGTACTGACTCAAGATCAATACTATTCTTTGTACAGAAGAAAACAATCGCATCGATATAATTCATCTCTGGATTGTCCCTCACAAGTGCCTCAATCTCTTGAGCAAATCTTGCTGAGCAAAAGAACTTTTTTTCTAAAACTTTCTCAAATTCTGCGTTTGTGTTGGAAGACATTAACTGTGTGATTGTTGGGGACAATGGTATAACGTAATAACATCTTATTATTATAATTCACTTAGAGTATTCTGTCAATTTGTCGTTGACAAACTTTTCAATATATTCTACAAGAATTTTCAAGTATTTTGCTTTATCTCTTTCTTCGTAAATCTCCACATCTCCATTTTCACATGCCATGATAATGACAAACTTCTTTACTGAAAGACCAGTGAGTTCATGGAGCATACAAGCATAAGCACAACACTGAACAAAGTATCCATCAATCCACTTCCGTGGTTTTGGTTTTTCCGATGTCTTAAAGTCAATGATTGCTAGTTCACCATCAAACTCAGCAATACAATCTACAGTGCCTGCGATTCCTAGATACCTACTATATAGAGCGCCCTCAAGAGAGTGAATATTATCAATCCTTGCTAGAGCAGGTTTCGCAATTTTAAAAAGCATCTCCGACAGGGGTTGTACTGTAGGGAGACTCTCATTCTTCAACCAATATTCAATCAACGTATGAGTATCTGTTCCACGACTGGTTGCTCTCCGTGTTTTCTTTTCTGCTACATCCTCACCAACCCTTTTCCTCCAAGCAGCGAAAAACTCCTTTTTATAATTGCTGATTACAGAAGTAATCGAAACTAACTTAAGAAGTTCTTCTTCATCCTTTACATTATAATATCGGACTCCATCAATCAATTGTCTTGATAGTGATGGAAGATTCAAGTCAACATGATTAAACATAATAAGACGTTACCCCATTCCAATTTCGTACTTAGCGTGTAGATATTCTTTACAGATACCAGACCTTACGATATCTTCAATACCAAATTCAATTATATCAAAGGATGGCATGATACGCAAGATCTTCATGAAGTCTGCAATACCATTACGCTCATTTGTTTTGGTTAGATCACTTTGAAGTGCATCACCACAGAACATAATCTTACTATCTTGTCCACAACGAGTAATGATGGAATCAAGTTCGTGGAAGTTTAGGTTCTGGAACTCATCAACAATAATGATTGCATTATCGAGAGTAGTACCACGAATGAATGAAGTAGACCAGAATGAAATAGTTCCTTGTGCCTTTAGATGACCATAGAGCATTTCAAATGATGCATCGTCTGGCATTTCAAACATGAACTTAACCATGTTCTTATAAGGAATTTGATATAGTGCAGACTTATCATCATGATCCCCTGGAAGGAATCCAATCTCTCTAGTTGCTACAAGAGAACGTACAATGTAGATCTTATCATAAACAGAGTTGATATCTAAAACTTCTTGGAGTGCTTTGTACAGAGTAATAAACGTTTTACCTGTACCGGCAGCACCATAAGCAACTAAATTCTTACCTTCAGAATACGAGTTAAATAACCGTTCCTGATTATCTGTAAGAGGTTCAATAACATGAAGTTGTTGAGAATCAATTTGATTTTTCTTTTTTCGAAGTGCTCTTGCATTTGTCATACCAATACCAATCGGTTGTAGATCACCACTACTCTTTCTCTTTCTGGGCATAAGTTTTATTAAAGTTTACTTGAGGGTTTGTACTTTTGAACCAGGTGCTGTTTGTGCTTTTTTTAGCACATCGTTCCATCCTGGTTTTGACTTAACAAGACGGTCCTGCCACTCACCGGCTTCGCCACCACTAGAGGCACAACCCTCTGACCAATCTCTCTGCCATTCAGGATTATCCTCATACCATTGCTGGATATCAAAAACGCTTTTATTGATCACTTTTTTGTCACCAGTCACTTTATTAACAATGGGAAATTGTGCCATATAAGAAAACTCAAAGGGGTATTAATTATTTATCATGCCCATTCCAGGGATTCGGATACAGTTGGGAATTGTTCTACAAAAATCTTTTTGCATTCCTCTGCAATATCCATGTGCTCTTTTTGAGTTCCGTGAGCAGAACGTAAATCAATATAATGGATCCATGAACGACAAGACCCAGACATATAGATCCTAGTGGGAGTGGCAAGAGGAAGTACAAATCTTGAACATTCCTTGGCAATGTTAGCGGAGAGCATCTCTTTATAGAGTTTCATTCCCTCAGCAAAGTGATTTCTCATTTTGATTTGGAACTCTTGGCGCGTATACGGATCAATGTCATCAATAGAATTCTGACGATTCTTGGTGTCTTGTCTGCGTAGTTCAGGTAGAGGGATCTCCTCCGCGAGTAAGGAACTATCAGCATAGCGTTGTGAAAATTCTTGATATGTGAATGAACGGTGCCTCAGGATTTGAGCCGCTAGTCCTCTAGTTGTCTCAATCTCAAGGGTCATGAATGCCTGTTCAAACACAGACCAGTGTTGATGATTTACACAATACTTAAGAAGTCCCGACACCTTTGGATTCTCTTGATTATTGGGATTACTCACACGAGCAACATAACCCATAGTCTTCTCTGCATCAGGTGTTACAGATACTAATTTAACATCCATAATAGTGATTTAATTTCAATTGTTTACTTACTTTTGTATGAGAGTTAATCGTCAAATACTTTACACATAGGTGAACCAGGATGATCATCACAGAACTCATCTAAAACTTTGTCCTGATGACGATTCTCTGGATTAGCAATCTTACCTTCTGTAGTAGGATCCCACTCATCAGGTGAGTGTGTCTCATTACAATGCAAATCTACCTTGTACTCATTCCACTTATCATTAGGATCATAAAGTGGATCGGATGGATCTTTCTGGCGTGGTTGTGACATAGTTTAACAGTCCTCTTTTTTGAATTGTTTACGGCACTCCTTAAGTACCTTGAGTTCGTTCTTTATAATCTTGTAGGCATCTTCAGCAGATAGTTTTCTTCCCATCTCTAGAGCGATTGTTAGTTCAACTCTAGTTCCGAAGTGTTTAAGTGCCTCCTCAAAACAATTTAGGTCTTCATACATTAATCTTCCTCATCATAGAACACTTCGTCATAATCGTCAAGAGGTATAGGACTTGATTCAAATACCGATTCGTCTGCGATATCTTCTTCAGTAAGTTCCTTTCTTATCTCACCAATGGTGTGTTCCAGCAAACTCAGAAGGTCTAGAAGCTTGTCTCTACTCATCTTATGAACGCTAACAAAGCTAATTATAAAACAAAAAAAGAGGGGCGTCAAGCCCCTCGAAATAATATTTGATTTGATTTGGGTTTAAACTACTAAGAGTCTCTTACATATTCGCTTACATTGATTTTGATTTAACGAATCACACTCTATCAAGCACTCATAATAATCGTTGATCTTTTGATTTTCTGCCTCTAGTTCATCCATTGTAGTTTCAAAATGTCGCCACTCATCGAATTGTGCTCTTGAGAGTAGATTGTGCATGATGTTACCTCCGACTTACAATATTAACGCATGATAAAGATATAAGAGATTTAGTTCACCGCCCCTTTCCTAATTCTGTACTATCTATACAAGTTTGTGTTAATTCACTAACATTTGTTAAGTCGTTACTTAAAGACAAAAAAAGAGAGGGTTTGTAACCCTCTCTGTAATGTAAGTTAATGAATCACTTAGTGTAAGTACGACCACGATAGCAGAATGTACCGTGTGACTCTTTACTTTCTACACAACGTGTATTGTACTCAACACCACGATAAGCGGCGTGAAGAACTTGTGCGTCATGAAGTGCAGATGCTTTGTTGATCTGCTTCTTTACCATTTGAAGGGTGTTCATGTTGTTACTCCTAAAGTAATAGAGGGTTTTTAATCCCCGTTCCTTCAGTCGTGTGCGTCCCAATAACACTCAGGTGTAGATTCCTTTAAGGCTTCTACCAGTTCAATCTTAACTTGATTGTTAAGATCTTCATGGTTCTGCATCCGTAGCATAATGCTATCGGCTTGCTGACATGTGAGTGATGAATATAAAAGAAATTCAATCATGGGATGAACGGCTCCGTTCCGCGACTTACTTGCGTCCTATGTTAACACATCTGTGCATTGACCTTCCACCTTCGATTTAAGATAACCTATAAGATTATGCTTAGAACGTTGATCTAAGTTAGGATCCATTTGAATCTCAACTTTTCTCTGTAGAAACCTCTCACATGACATATGCCACCCATAGGGAGACTGGTCATTATGATGAGCAAGAGTCAATGCTAACAGAACTGAAAACATTTGGATGAACGTAGGTCTAGTATAGACCACATATTCTATATAGTCAAGTCATGTATTAACCGATACCAAATTGTTCGATATGATACAACATTGTATATAAGTGTATTAAAACGTACTATTCAATATCTCAAGATTGTTCATCTTCGAGCAATCCTTTGACATATGTTTCTGTTCCGTCCATAACCTTTACGGTGTATAACGACGACTTCATATACTTTTTAGTTTTTTTATATTTTTTCAACAGTTTATGGACCTCATCATGATTAACGAAGTCTGAAGAATTAAATCCGCTCATTTCTTTTTCTTGGAATCGGGGGATGGATTGACCCATAGTTTGGGGTTGGCCCTTCCTTCAGATTGAGTGTATCTAACAAAGTCTTTACCGTACTGATCATAGTAATGATCAAAGATATCTACCTGTTTGCTAGAAATCACTAAGTCAAAGCAAGACTCTCCTTCTACCTTATACTCTACAAGATAGCAACTATTAGGCAATTTTGTGTCTTTTGCTTGTGTTGGATCACAATTTTGATTGATTATTTTAACATTAGTCAAGATCGTCCTCCCCAAGTAATATCTGGAAATGCTTGTTTGACATTTTCAAAAGAGATCTTATATTTTTCAGATAGTCTTTTATCTTTTACCAAGCACATTAATTCTGCTTCCAGTGGATGAAGTCCTCTCAAGAGATTGATAAACATAGACTCCTTCTTGAGTTGGGTAATCCTATCGTTACCACCTTTACAGAAATTATAAAATGATTTGAACTCATTTCGAATTGAGGTTTTAGATTTCTCTTCCTGGAAATCACCTGCCCCATAGTAACCAGTTTTGTTACCAGAGTTTCTTGCTTTACTATTGATAAGTTCGCTGGTATTTCCACCAGTTCCATCAGTGTCATCGAAGTCCAGAGGAACATCTCCTGGGGGTAGAATAGACTCAATAGTCTCATCAAAATTCATAATCATAATCGTAACCAATGCGGGATTACGATATTCTGCCAACACCTCAACTTTCTTGGCATTACTCCTTTGTTTGGATGCTAACGCCAAGATCTCATATTGAAATGCATTCGGTTGAAGAGTTTCAATCTTCTTCGTCTTCGTAGTCATAATTGTTTTCAAATCTTACTGCTAAAATTTCATCTGGTAAGAGATTACCATTTTGATCGAACATTTCTGGATGCAAAGTGCCAGAGAATTCGGGATACATATTCAGACTGTGTTCTCGATAAATCCACCCAATTATACCTCCAACCAGGAAAAATAACAAGGTAAACATTAAACAAAAAGTAATAAGAAATGCAGTTTCCATTGTAATACCCTCTAGTTCTTTTTACTACTGAAGGATAAACTAAACGAAAAACCAAATTCCCTGGAAAATAGAGTGAAGGTTTTTGCTAAGTCAATCCCAAATGATCTGCTTGGTTTTGCCTCCCTCTTAGTATGATCGCGGATCATCAATTCAAACCCGCGATTTATACGAATGTCTGATTTATTTAGTGCTATTTTTTCGTCTTCCTCTTCTCTTGTCATGACTATACTTCCAAGCGTCTTCGAGTATTCCGTAAAGGTAATTTTTTATTTTTCTTGCTTGTGGTTTGGGGATGTGTCCATACCCCTCACGTAGTTGCTTGTGTGCGCTGTCTGTGCCTCCCTCCAGATAGTCTTCTAGGTCGAGTACTAGTAGATTAATCTCCGTGGCAGTAGAACTCCCTATAAAAGCGTCTGCGTCCACCTTACGGGCACCTCGTGCTTGTAGGTAGTCATAGAACTTGAGAACGAATCTACCGTTAAAGGCATGATCGATTGCTTTCTCTACATCATAGAGGAGTTCCAAGTCTTCCATATCACACGAGTTGATTCTCTCTGAGATACTTAATGGTGTCAACGCAACCTCCTAACTTTTTGTCGTTACATAGAACTTGTGGGAAAGTGGATCCCTGTCCAAAGATAGAATAGAATCCTTCTCTTGTAAAGTCAGTTCCAAGATTCTGGGTAGTATAAGAAAGACCCATCCTACCCAGAACCTCTTTTACTTTAACACAGTATGGACATCCACTTTTTGAATACACAGTAAACTTCATTGTGATAATAATGCCTCGTTCCAATCTTTTTGAAATAGATCCAAACCTTTGTCGGTAAGGATATTGTTGTACATTTTCCAGAATATCTTCGGTGGCATCGTACAGACATCTGCTCCGTAGATTGCTGCCTGTTCTGCTTGCCTAATATCGCGAATAGATGCAGCAAGTATTTTTGGAGATCCTGGTCTCCAATCGTTTCCATAGATTGTACGCATGTTCCTGATGAGTTCAATCTCATCAATAGAGTTATCCCTCCAACGTCCTAGGAAAGGAGAAACATAACTCGCACCTGCTTTAGCGCATAAAATCGCTTGTGAAACACTGAAGACCAGGGTGACATTGACCTTGGAACCTTCTGTGGTCAGATACTTACATGCCTTGAGTCCTTCAACAGTGCAAGGGACTTTGATAGTAATCTTTGCTGGTCCGATTGGAATGAATTCTTCTGCTTGACGAATCATCTCATCAGCAGTTTCAGCAACTACTTCAGTTGAGATGCTCTCAAGGTTTGGACATTCGGTAGCAATTTCCTTTGCGACATCATATAAAGATCTACCACTTCTCAAAATGAGAGTTGGGTTGGTGGTTACACCATCAATTAGACCAGTCTGATACGCTTCAACGATCTCTGAAACTTCAGCAGTGTCTAGAAAAATTTTCATTGTTTCTGAGGACATATGTTTTTATCTATAATTTTTTATTTTTCAGCATCATATAAATGTGCTGGGTTATGTTCCCTACCCATAGGTTCAGACTTACTCAAATCTCTGTGGGAATTGTTACTGATGATTATAAACGCATCTTTGTTATACTTACGAACACCAAAAGGTGTTGCCCATTTCTTATTGTAGTCCTCACCTTGATGAATACCACTAACAGTAGTACCACCAATCTCAACTACAACATCATCATAACAATCCCAACCAAGTTTAGCAATAGCATCAAGGAGTTGTTCACTTACACTTTTATTGCAAATTGCAATTGCTTTTCGTTTTGTTGCTAATGATTCATCCATAACATTTTCGTCTGGTTCAAGACTTCCGTGCATAAAAAAAGAGGATGTTTAACCCTCTTAGTATACAATAAAAATGCACCATAGTCAAGGAGTGATAGACGGTCTAGGAAGTGGTCTGAATGGACAGTCTGGACATCCAGCACCACAACATCCTCTATTCTTTGTCATAAAGTTTCTCTAGTTTTTCTCTAGAAAAATCCACATATAATAACTCATCACCTTCCTTTGGTGCTTCAGGATGCTTTGGTTTAGGAGGAGTGCTCATCTCTATGTTAATAGATTGAATGTTACTCCACATCATTGCAAACGCAGCACCACCAATCAAGGAGAAGCATACAAAATAAAGAAAGACTTCAAAGTTATTCATGATCACTAAAGTGTTTTTGGATAACTTCAATACGCTCTTCTTCATGAGCAATGATATCTAATTGTTCCTGAATAGCACCGAGCACATCAGGGTGCTCACCAATACCAACAGGGTTGTGTAGATAAACTTCTACATTTGCTTTTGCTTTGGCAATGTTACCACCAGCATCAGCAAGTAGAGCATCCAACATTTTAACGCGAAGATTGCAAGACATAATAATTTAAGAGTTAGTTTGTAGTGATGTCATTGTATCATGAAGTTCTCCAATGTCTCGGAGACCTTCAACGCTGAACCATGGGGCATTTGCCCAACTGAATCCTTCACCCATGGTGCTATCGGGTGCAGTGATGTACCAATGACATGCGGTGTCTGGTACATCCACTGAACACTTAGACCAATCGTCACTCCACTGTGGGACTTGTACCCACATCAGAGCAGCAAACATAATACTGAATAGTGATTTGATCATGTCTTATTAAAGGTTATAGGTCTAAGTTTTAATTAGAAGAATCGTTATTAAAAAGTCTCAGTTTTATGAGATGGTCTATTGAGAAATTACCAGGACCACTGAGGACGATACATGCTGCACCTCCCCAGTAAAGAACTAAAAGTTCTAACAAGTAGATGTTAAATCCAGATGTAACTAGGGCATGATAAATTGCGAATGATATTGTACCTAAGATTGCCAAGGCACCCAGACGAGTGCCGAGTCCACAGATAACCA
>VMHT01144245.1_pt1 | contig 12273 bp, 12 predicted proteins | sample 4693611 | NCBI WGS metagenome assembly VMHT01 (sample SAMN12280063, study PRJNA550983) | marine metagenome | isolation source: seawater sampled from same location over 5 years 0.02-0.2 micron viral filtrate | place: USA: collected off the coast of southern California halfway between the port... ...
AGAATTGCTTGCACTGCGTCCTGTGACCTACAAAGGCAACAACGACGGCGACACAGTATTCGGTGGTTTGATTGCCGAAGAAGTGCACGACTCTGGCTTAACAGAGTTTGTCCAATACAACGATGAAAACGAGCCTGACGCATTGAGTTACGGCAATATGGTATCGCTGTGCATTAAGGCCATCCAAGAACAGCAAACAACAATTACAAAACTTGAGGCTCGTATCGCAGCACTGGAGGCAGCAGAATGAGTAGAGCGCAAGAAATAGCAGACCTGTTATCTGGTGTAACGATTACGACAGACGACAACAATGCACAGCTTACACTCAAGTCTACTGACGCTGATGCCAATGAAGGTCCAACATTAATTCTTCAAAGAGATTCATCTAGCCCTGCTGATAATGATGCTCTTGGTAGAATAGATTTTACGGCTGACAATGATGCTGGTGCAAGTCATGGTTTTGTTACTGTTGAAACCAAAGCCTTAGATGTAAGTGATGGCGCAGAAACAGGCCAATTTAGAATCTATACTCATGTTGCTGGCACTGCTAGGTCAAGGTTTGATGCTAATGCGACAGAAACAGTGTTTAATAATGATAGTGTTGACCTCGACTTCCGTGTCGAAGGTAATGGCAATGCCAATGCTTTTTTTGTTCAGGGTTCAGACGATTTTATAGGAATAGGAACTGGCACACCGAAAAAGAAAATACATATCCAAGACACCACAAGTGACGGCATTTTAATCTTTGATGCTAATGACACAGTTACTGACCATCAGATTTGTTTTGCACATAATTATCAGAGTGGGGGCCAAACCGGCGGCAACTATTATGCAATCGGTGTGGATGGCTCTGAAAACAAACTGGTGTTTGCTTTTGATGCAAACTCACAGGCTAGTTTGTCTGCTGACGCCAAGATGGTTTTGGACAGCAGCGGCAACGTGGGCATCTCAACTACGGCTCCTGTAGCCAACCTAGAAATAGAAGACGGCGGCACTTCTAATAGCATCCTCACAAAGATTACCGCCGACGACCAGAACCCTTATGCCCTGATGATTGGCAACGACACTTACTCTGCTACAGATACCAATGCCTTTGGTTTCGTGCAGCGCAACGACGGAGCAGCTTACATCTATAATGGCGGTGCTTTGCGGGCAGCATTTCATTCCGTAAACAGCGGTGTTCTGTCTCTTGAAGGCGGCGTTGTGCTTGGTGCCGGTGCTGCTAATTCAACTACGGCAAATACGCTTTCGGATTACGAAGAAGGCACGTTCTCAGCGGTTTTAGATAATGTCTCAGTAGGATATGGCTCAAGAAGTGGAAGATATACAAAAATTGGAAATACAGTTTTTGTTCATTTAGAAATCGCAACTACAAGCCTAGATACGACAGATGGTTCGGCTTATCAGATTGGTGGATTGCCTTTCACCGCAGATGGTGGCGGCGTGTTGTTTACTTATGACTCAGAAAACAGCACCAGCCTTACACAAAAATCGACACGACTAGGCGCACGAATGAATAATGGGTTGTCATCTGTGCGTCTTTCACGAGATGGCTCTGATTATGCTTACAACAACGGCACACAAAGTGCGGGTTCAATTGTTTGCACACTTCAGTATTTCACAAGTCAATAACCCCATCGGAGATGCGGGTCGGACAGTCCAGCCATAGGAGATAAAATAGATGGCAACGCTTACAGAAGAAACAGTACAAGACAAGATTGAGGTGATTAACGGCACCAATGTTCAGGTGCGAACCGCAACGGTCATTAAGCGTGACGGCGTTGAGATTAGCCGCAGCTTTCACCGGCATGTGTTGCACCCTAGCACAAAAGAAAGCGGTTCGTGGGCCGACACAGACATCAGCGGCGAAAGCGCAGAGGTGCAAGCTATCTGCAACGCTGTGTGGAGTGACAGTGTAAAGACTGCGTATCAAACAATGATAGACGCACAGGAGTTATAAGATGACACAAAACGTAATCACCATCGACGGCAAAGAATACAAGACAGAAGACTTGGATGAGCAGCAGACGTATCTGATTAGTCAGATCCGGTCCTGTCAGCAGAAGGCTGCAAACATTCGCTTTGAACTCGACCAAGTGCAAGCTGCACAGAACGTATTCACCAATGAACTTATCAAGTCTGTGCAAGTTGAAGAGGTACAGGCAGAGGTTGGATAATGGCGTATTTAGGTAAGACACCATCACAAGCAACGCGCAAGCGATACTATAAAACAGCCGGTGCGGGAGATACATCCGTATCTGGAACTATGACTGTTGGTGGTACTCTTACCTTTACTGACGGCGAGTTTGTAGATGTATCTGTCAACGGTGTGGCACTGGTTGCTGGCACTGACTACAACACAAGTACAGCTAATACGATTGCCGGTTTGTCTGCACTTACTGCCAATGACCAAGTAGAGATTGTTGTCTACGATACGTTCAGTGTATTTGGCGGCAGCGTTAACGGCGACTTTATAATCAGCAACGGCACACTCACCGCTGGCACAGTGGATATTAACGGCGGTGCTGTAGACGGGACTACCATAGGCGCAGCTAGCGCAAGCACAGGCGCGTTCACTACGATATCTGCCTCTGGCAACGTAGATTTCAACGGTGATTTAGATGTAGACGGGACTACAAACCTAGATGCTGTAGACATCGATGGCGCTGTTGATATGGCATCAACATTAACCCTAGCGGGTAACGCTGATTTCAACGGCAATCTAGACGTAGACGGCACGACAGACTTAGACGGACTTACCGTCGCTGGCAATCTGTCTGTAGACGGCGGCACCATCAAGTTGGATGGAGCATTTCCGACAGGCACAGACAACACCGCTCTGGGGGATGGCGCACTTGATGATGGCTCATTGTCTGGTGGCTATAACGTGGCGATAGGAGAGGCTGCACTTGGTGAGAATGAAGGCGGTCAAGAAAATGTGGCTGTCGGATGGAATAGTTTGGATGCAAACACTTCTGGCAATAACAACACCGCAGTCGGTTCGCAATCTTTGAGTGGAAACACCACCGGGGCAAGCAATACCGCAGTAGGAAAAAATGCTTTAAGAGCAAATCAAACCGGCAATGACAACGTAGCCATAGGTCAACAGGCACTTGAGGATAATACTGGTTCAAGCAATACCGCAGTTGGATATGCGTCTTTGTTAGAAAATACCTCTGGGACTAACAATTCGGCATTAGGAAAAGGCGCACTACAAAACACCACCACTGGCGGTAGTAACGTGGCCGTTGGAAAAGGCGCACTTGACGCAAATACATCAGGCACAACCAACATAGCAATCGGCGTCAATGCACTTGGCGCGAATACTACGGCATCTGACAATGTTGCAGTGGGCCACTCTGCGTTATTGGTAAATACTACTGGAACCAAGCTAACGGCAGTTGGTTACGAATCCCTTGATGCCAACACCACTGGCGACCAAAGCAGTGCTTTTGGATATGCTGCATTAACTGCCAACACTACTGGCAATCAAAGCACGGCTGTCGGCACGTTATCACTCACGGCAAACACTACAGGGTCATCCAATGTAGCGATGGGCTTTGAGGCACTGAAGGCAAATACCACGGCAAGCAACAACACGGGGATAGGTTATCGGGCGTTGCTTTCAAACACCACTGGTGTAAACAATACGGCTCATGGGGCGATTGCACTAGATGCAAACACCACAGGTTCAAATAATACTGCTTTAGGTTATGGAGCATTAACCGCAAACACTACAAGTGCAAACAACGTCGGGATAGGCTTCCATGCCTTGCTTTCAAACACTACAGGCACGGAAAACGTGGCAGTTGGTACAAACGCTGCTGATGCTGTAACAACGGGAAATCACAACACGGCTATTGGACACGCTACTTTTGGTGCAGCGACGACTGGCACTTATAATACAGCAGTGGGTGCATATGCTCTTGATGCCGCTGTAACAGGAAACAGTAATTCAGCATTGGGGTATGCTGCTTTAACCTCAAATACATCGGGGCAAAATAACTCCTCCTTTGGCGTAAACTCTTTATACACCAGCACAACAGCAGACCAGAATAGTGCCTTTGGCGTACAGGCTCTACACTTAACCACTACGGGAGGAAGTAATGTAGCGGTGGGTATGAATGCTCTTTACGCCAACACCACCGGCACAAACAACACCGCTATTGGTCATCAGGCTTTAACAACTGCCACAACGGCAAGCAGCAATACGGCTCTTGGAGCCAATGCATTGCACAGTACCACCACAGGTGCAAACATAGTGGCAATTGGCAGATATGCTGGCTACTACAATCAGACAGGCGGCAATAATGTGTATGTTGGTGGAAACTCTGCTGTGGGTGGGGCCGGATACAATGCCACAGGAAGTGACAACACCTTTATAGGCAGTAATGCGGGTTACGAAATTACAAGTGGCGAAAAGAACACTATCATTGGTCGCTACGACGGCAACGGCAACGGCCTAGATATCCGCACAGCCAGCAACAACATAGTGCTGTCGGATGGCGACGGTAATCCTAGAATTTATGTAACGGCTGATGGCAGCATAGTCACGCCAAATATGTCTTCCTCTGCATCAGCAATGTCCAATGTAAAAATAGACAGTGGCAAAGAACTGCACATTGACAGTTCTGCACGGATGACAAAATCAGAAATCGCAGACATTGATGTAGGGCTTGCAGAAGTTTTGACTATGCAGCCAAGAAAGTTCAAACGTGGCTCTGACTTTGAGGTGGGGTTTATTGCGGATGAAATGGTTTCTGTAATCCCTCACGTTGTTATGCAAGGGCCGAAAAGTGCGTTGACTAACAACAGTGATGACACTGAGGTTATCGACTTGGCGATTGAATACGACAAATTGGTGGCAGTTTTAACAAAAGCTATCCAAGAACAACAAACAACAATTCAAGCACTCGAAACCCGTATCGCAGCATTGGAGGCAGAATAATGTCCCGTACAACAGAAGAAAAAGCACAAGACTACACAGCGATGGGTCACTCCGTTGACCTGATTACCGCCATCATTGCTGGCTCACAGATGGCAGATGAATCTGCTGTTGAGCGTCAGTCTTGTGTGGACAGAAATGTAGAACACTTAGAACTGATGAAAGCAAAGACGGATTGGGGCAGCGAAGATATGACTGCCACAACAAACGCCATTGCCGCTGGCAAGGGCTACACGGCAAGCTAATGTTTGGTGAACTGGCATTATCTGAAAGGGCGATAGCCGCACAGGGCATTCTGTCTTTCGGTGGTGCCAGTATGATTGGCACGTTCAGCAAGGTAACTGCTGCCGCCGGTCAACTTACCGGAATCGTTGAAGCCTCTGCTAACTTTACTCAAGATACAGACGCAATATTTATCGCAAGTGCTGATGTCGTAAAATCCTTCAATTTTACTCAAACGACAGCAGGGATACGGGTACAAACAGGGGCAGCAAGCTCCATCTTTGATTTTACGCAGAGTGCAGCCGGTATATTTATTGGTTCTGGTGTATCCACGCTTGATTCCAATTTTACTCAAAATGTTACCGGTAACTTTGTGGCCAGCGGCATATCAGAACAGTCGTTCAATTTTACACAGGTTAGCACCGCTACTCTTGTTGCTCATGGCCTGATAGAGGCAAGCGCACAGTTTGACCAAACTACTGTCGGTATAGCTATTAGAACCGACAGTGCCACAATGGATTTTGCGTTTGATCAAACGACTGTTGCAAATTTAATTGCTAGCGGTGTTGCAGAAATTAGTGCTGTTTTTGTAATGACCACTGACGGCGGGCTATTGTGGGAGCGCATAGAACCCGGCGGTACACCTAATTGGTCTGGTATTACACACACTGGCGACACATGGACACAAATCTCCACAGGTGGTACAACAGACACATGGACAGAAACGGTGGTTTAAATGGCTTCCACATATACAGTAAACAGTGGCATTGAAAAACCCGGCACCGGAGAACAGTCAGGTACTTGGGGCGCAACCACAAACACAAACTTTGATATTATTGACCGTGTTCTTAACGGCGTGGGCACACTTACACTAACTGGCACAACCACTACGTTAAGCACGTCAGATGGTTCTTTGTCGGATGGTCATTATAAGGTTTTGATACTTGCCGGATCTCCTTCTGGCACAAACACAATCACAATCAGCCCTAACGACCAAAGCAAAATGTATTTAGCAAACAACACTACAAATCAAAGTGTTGTATTTACTCAAGGTTCTGGTGGAAATGTAACAATTCCAGCTTCTACCTCTAAATGGATTTATGCAGATGGCGCAGGTTCTGGCGCACAAGTTAGGGTTCTTCCTAGCGAAGTTGTAGAAGACACCTCTCCACAACTAGGTGGTGATTTAGATCTAAACTCTAATAATATTACTGGCACTGGAAACATTAACACCACCGGCACACTTACCGTGACTGGGGCTGTCTCATCCGGCGCGATTGGTACAGGTTCTGCGAACATCACAAGCACTGGCACAGTGCAAGGTGGGCAGTTTACTTTGGACAACTCATCTAACGATTGGACGTTCACTGTTTCGTCCAACAAGTTAATTATCAGCTACTCAGGCACTGCAAAGATGGAGCTTGATACGAGTGGCAACTTAAAAGTGACAGGTAACGTGACAGCATATGGATCTATCTGATGAGCGCATTGCCAAGCTCTGGAGCCATATCTTTAAGTGAAATTCGCGCAGAGTTTGTCGGCGGCAGCAGTTCTATTGATTTGCAAAGCCTATACAAAGGATCAGCGGGCGGAAACGCAATTGTTCGATCTAAATCAGCTAACAACAGCGGCACAGATTTGGCACCTAATATCCCCGCGTCGGGGGCTATTACATTAAGTAATTTTCATGGGTCTGAACGTGCGTTTGCGTATGTTTATTCTTCTAGTCAGACGGATCAAAGTGCGGCCACAGTGTTTGGCGACGATTACGCGGGAAACTACAAAAAGCGTGTTACCGTAAACAACGGAGTCACGCTTAGTGTAAGCGCGGTTCTTGATACAGCATTAGACTATCCATCCAACGGCGGTGGTGATTTGGAGCTTATTAACAACGGCACCATTAATGCGGTTGGGTCAAAGGGCGTAGACAACAACACCTCTACAACTATGGTTGTGACCGGGAACGGCACATTTACCGCAGGCACTCGCGCTGAATTTGTTTCTGCGTTGCAAAGCGACGGGTCTGTTCAGATAGATTATTTTGGCGGTTTTGGCGGTGCTTCTGGACCCGACATTTATCACTCTGACTATGGCAGCGGGTTTAACTCTAAGTTAAGTCGTAGCGGCAATACCTTCACGTTGTCGTGGACATATAATGAAATGGACTATTATAACGCGGGATCGGGTAGTTTAGACATTTCTTCCATGTTTCCTCTTTCTGGCAGTAGTTTTGATTACACGAACACAAGTTCTTTAGATCAAAACAGTCAAGTCGGTGCATATAGCAGAGATGTTAGAGATATTGGCGTTGGTAAAAAAGTTGTTAGTGGAACCATGTATTACTGGTTTGGGTCCAATAACAAAGCCACTGATATGGAGGTAGCTAATGACCGGTACATTATGCCCGGTTATAGTCAGATCACATTGACTACCAGCAACAGTCAAAGAAGCTCCGTTCTGCAAGATGTCAGCGGAACTCGCCGCGAGGGAAATTTTGACACCTCTGGTTTTTCAGGGACCGATAACTAATGCCAATGCGTAAGTTACAATTTAAGCCCGGTGTAAACCAAGAAATCACCTCGTACTCCAACGAAGGCGGCTGGCGCGATTGCGATAAAATCAGGTTTCGCTTTGGCTATCCTGAGAAGATAGGTGGTTGGGAAAAATACAGTTCATCCACATACCTTGGTTCGGCTAGGTCTTTACATAATTGGATTGCGCTTGACGGTTCCAATTATTTGGGCGTTGGCACTCACCTAAAATATTACATTGAAGAAGGTCAGGCGTTTTCCGACATAACCCCCATTCGCTCTACTACAGGGGCTGGTGACGCGACGTTTGCTGCAACCAATGGCAGTGCCGTCATCACTGTAACTGATAGCTCTCATGGCGCAGTCGAGAATGACTTTGTTACTTTCTCAAGCGCGGCCTCTCTAGGGGGCAACATCACCGCTGCGGTTCTTAATGTTGAGCATCAGATCACACAAATTGTAGATGCAAACAGCTATAAAATTACGGCAAGTGCCACAGCAAGTGGATCAGATTCTGGTAATGGTGGTAGTAACACTGTTGCTGTGTATCAAATCAATGTAGGTCTTGACTCCGTCGTCGGTGGTACTGGTTGGGGCGCAGGGACGTGGGGTCGAGGCGCGTGGGGTTCTGCGGAGCCTAACGGTTTGACAACGACAACTGAAATCAGACTTTGGTCACACGATAACTTTGGCGAAGATTTGTTAATTAACGCTAGGGACGCGGGCTTATATTATTGGGATAGGACAAATAACCTTTCCACAAGGGCCATTGAGCTTTCGACGTTATCTGGAACAAAAACAAGCGTACCTACAATTGCAAAACAAATTCTAGTTTCTGATCAGGACCGTCATGTAATAGCCTTTGGCTGTGATGGTATTAACGCAAGCAGTAGTGGAACTCAAGGAGACGGCACACAAGACCCACTGTTGATTCGCTTTTCATCTCAAGAAAATCCAATAGATTGGTTTCCCACAGCGACAAACACCGCCGGTGATATACGTCTTGGTGCAGGCTCTACCTTTGTACAGGCTGTTGAAACAAAGCGAGAGATACTTGTCTGGACAGATACCGCGCTTAACTCCATGCGGTTTATTGGGCCGCCATTTACTTTTGGTCTGCAACAGCTTGCATCTAATATTACGATTATGGGTCCAAATGCGGCGGTGGCTACCGAAGATGTTGTCTTCTGGATGGGTATCGACAATTTCTACGTCTATGCGGGTCAGACGCAACAGTTGCCATGCACTGTGAAGAACAAAGTGTTCCTAGACTTTAACTTTAGTCAGACAGCTAAAGTTATAGCAGGGGTTAATTCAGAATTTTCGGAAGTGTTTTGGTTCTACCCATCGGCGGCAAGCAATGATAATGACCGGTATGTTGTGTATAATTACGGAGAAAAAGTCTGGTACTTTGGAAATATGTCTAGAAGTGCTTGGTTGGACCGTGGGGTGCGACAATATCCAATCGCTGCAGAATCATCTTATCTGTATAACCATGAGTTAGGGTATGATGACGATGGTTCGGCGATGAACTCGTTCATTGAGTCTGCTGCCATAGATATCGAAGATGGTGACCGTTTTGTTTACATAAATAAGGTGATACCAGACCTGACCTTTAGCGGATCGACAAATTTAAGCACCCCGCAAGCCACGTTTACTGTCAAAGCCAGAAACTTCCCCGGTGCTAGTTTTGATAATACGGCGGCATCTGCGGCTATACGAACATCTGAATCTCCGGTAGAAAAGTTTACAGAGCAGCTATATTTGAGGGCGCGGGGCAGATCTTTTGCAATGCGTATCGAATCAGAGGCACTAGGTGCCAAGTGGAAACTAGGTAGCCCGCGTGTTGATATGCGGCCTGATGGGAGGCGATAATGTCATCAAATCAAATTGCACCTCCACGATTACCGGAAGCTCCTGCTGAATATACCCCGCAATATATGTCTGACTTATTAAGAGCTTTGGAGTTGTTTATCGCGCAAGAAAGAAATCCGGGCGAACTTCGCGGAACACGGATCACGCTCACTGAGTTGCCTACCAGCGCGACTGGTTTAGAGGTTGGTGCTTTGTTCAACGACAGTGGTACAGTGAAAATCGTGACATGAACAAGTTTTTGCGTATAATTGTTCTAATTACAGGGATTGAGCAATGAAGCTTAAAGACATTATAAAGATAGCAGCGCCAGTTGTTCTTGGTCCTGCGGCTGGAAGCGCAATAAGCGGATTCCTGCCTGCTGCCATTGCATCAAATCCCATGATTCGTTCAGCCTTAGTATCGGGCATTGGCTCACTCGCATTTGGTGGAAAGCCAAAAGATGCCTTACGCTCTGCTCTCCTTGGTGGAATTGGGGGAGCCATGTTCCCCGGACAAGAAGCAATGCAGGGCGCAAATGCAGCACAACAAGCAAGCGCATCAACCGTAGGCAGTATGGATGCTGCTAGAGCTAGTCAATTCCCACAACCATCAGCAAGTACAAATGCTCCCACAGGCATTGCCTCTGTATTTGGCAGAGGAACAGCGCGCGGTGCAGAAGCAAAAACCATGAGTGGAGAGCTTTTAAAAGGTTTAAAGTTTGCAGGAGAGCAAGATGATGGGAATCTTTTATTTCGCTTGCTTAACACAAATCTTGGTGAAGGTTTGGCTGCTGGGCTAGTAGCGCAACTTCTTGCTGGCGGTGATGAAGAAGAGGGGCTGGGTCGCGGTTCATATGAGTCTAGGCCGTTTGGTGGCGGTTATGGTGGTGGTCGGCTTGGTGGCATCCGTTATGCAGATGGTGGCCTTGCAGATGCTCCAGACTATTATCCACGACGCAATGGTGGTATTGATCCAAGTGAGGGGTCAGGAACAAAAGATGATGTGCCAGCCTTGTTGATGGCTGGTGAGTTTGTCATGACCAAAGACGCAGTAGAGGGCGCTGGCGGAGGTAATGTGCAAAAAGGCATCAAGAATATGTATACAATGATGGATCAGTTTGAAAGGATGGCGTGATGGCAGTCCAGACTGTAGAACAAGTACAACGTCTAGCGCCTTATCTTGAGGGACTGGAAAAGCGCCTTCTTGGAACCGCTTTTGGTGAGTTCGACGGCGAAACACAGACCGCTCCCGGCCTTTTAGATTCAGCGATTAATTTACCACAACAAAGAGTTGCTGGTCTTGATCCTCTGCAACAAAGAGCATTTGAGCTTGCGCCACAAATGTTCGGCTCTTTTGCTCCGTTTATTCGCGGTGCTGGCGGTCAGGCAGGAGCGGGTTCTGCTGCACTAGCTGGCGGTCTTGGCATGCTGGCAGACCCAACTCGCTCAATATCAATGTTTATGAACCCCTTTGAGCAACAAGTCATAGACCAAAGCATGGCAGACATTGCTAGGGCAGGCGAAATACAAAGACAGGGCATAGGGGCAAGAGCGGCAGGCGCAGGTGCATTTGGTGGATCTCGGCAGGCTATAGCAGAATCTGAATTAGGTAGAAATGTTCTGGATCGGCAGGCACGGGTAGCATCTCAGCTACGCCAAGGGGGCTTTAGAGATGCCCTGACGGCCTCACAGAAGGCTGCGCAGCTTATGGGTGGTCTTGGTCAGGCATTCGGTCAGATAGCTGGTACAACGGCTGATATTGGTCGTGTAGGCTCAGAACTTGGACGCGCTGATCTCGGTATGCTCTCACAGCTTGGAGATGTTGGCCGCAGATATCAGACGCAGCTTTTGGAGGCTGAACGTCAAAATCAACTTCAACAGGTGCAGGAGCCATTCACACGCTTGCAGCTTGGACAACAGTTGTTGAAAGGTATGCCTAGCACTAATCTTTCAAGCACATTTAAGTCTGCAACAACACCCGATGCCAATCCATTCTTATCTGGCATTGGCGCATATGCAGCCCTTCAAGGCGTTCAGTCTGGGAGCAAGTAATGGCGAATGGCATTAATGAAAAATTGGCTCTTCAAAGAATTCGAGGAAATCTGCAAAAACGCGCTGAAGATAGAGGCATAGGATCTTTTGATCCAAGCAAAACAAATAGAGCGTATTTAGAAAGAGCAAATCCGTATCGCCCTTTTGGTGATAGGTTAGCAGAAAATTTAGAAAAAGCAGGTAATGTTCCAAAGCCCACATACTTTGGTCCGGGCGACACTCTTGGCGGAGAGCTTATAAGAGGGCTTGGAAACCTCGCACTTTTTGGAACAGATGCAATTGTTCGTGGTTCAGGATATGCCGCCGCGCCTCTAGCCGCTGGAGTTGATGCTCTTACTTCGCCCACATATCCAGCATATTTAAGAGATGAAATATTTCCGCAATTAGACGATATAAATGTAGAGAGCCAAAGGTTATCAGGATTAGCAGAAGCATTTTCTACCCCAAGGTCTGGACCTGTTGGCGCTTCTGGCATCATTGCTGGCGGTCCTACCTATAGACAGACCGCGACTCCTGCTGACCAAAATGCTGCGCTTCGTAGCCAACTTGCTGCCGCGCAAGAAGCTGGCGATGTTTATCTGGATGAGAATACTGGTCAGATAATTGGTGACTCAGCTTTAATGAGAAATCAAATGGATGATCCAATGGCGGAGAGAATAGGTGGTGCCAA
>VMHT01008047.1_pt1 | contig 12270 bp, 8 predicted proteins | sample 4693611 | NCBI WGS metagenome assembly VMHT01 (sample SAMN12280063, study PRJNA550983) | marine metagenome | isolation source: seawater sampled from same location over 5 years 0.02-0.2 micron viral filtrate | place: USA: collected off the coast of southern California halfway between the port... ...
CAGAATGATGAAGTTCGTTTTGGTGGTAATGTGTATCGCAATACAACTGCTGGTAATACAAACGGTGGCAAACTACCGCCTGTTCACACAGATGGTGATGAAACATACGGATCTATTACTTGGAAGTTCTTGCACAGTGGCACTGGTAGCATGGTAATAACTGCTGTAGCCAGTGCAACAAGCGCAACAGCAACAGTGCAAACTAAAAGCGGTTTCTTGCCTAAAGCCTTTGTCGGATCAAGCGGAGCATCTACTCGTTGGTCAGAAGGGGCGTTGAGCGGCGTTAGAGGCTTCCCCAGAGCCGTTGCGTTCTATGAGGAGCGTTTGTACTTTGCAGGGACTACACACCAGCCACAGACCGTATTTGGGAGTGTTTCTGCTGACTTCGAGAATCATTCACCAGGGACGAATGATGACGATGCAGTAAGCTTTACTATTGCATCAGATCAGGTAAACGTAATTAAGCACATGCTTCCTGCACGTTTCTTGCAAATACTGACTACAAGCTCAGAGTTTACGTTATCTGGTGGTTCTGGCACACAGCCTGTTACACCTACAAACGTAAATGTATTGCGTGAAACTACCTTTGGCATATCAGATATTAGACCATTACGGGCTGGCAACAGTACAATTATGCTACAAAAGGGTCAGGAAAAGGTTAAAGAGATTACCTTTGATTTAGACACTGACGGCTTGCTTGGCATCGATCTAAGTATTCTTGCAGACAATATACCGCGTGGTGGCCTGACTGACATGGTGTGGCAGCAAGAGCCTGAGTTATTGCTTTGGTTTGTACACACTGATGGCAGATTGATCGGTTTGACTTATGACCGTGCTAATGGCGCAGTCGGATGGCATGAACACACTATAGGCGGTACAAGCGCACAAGTCACAATAACAGTAAGTGATTACGCAAACATAGCTGTCGGCACTACTTTGGTATTAACAAAAAGCGATGGCACACAAGTTACATTTACATCTGAAGCGGCTGGGGGAACATCACCAGCTTCATCGCTAGGGTTTAGACCAAACGAAAGCAACGACACCACAGCAGACAACATTTTTACTGCTGTTAATGCACACGCAGATTTTGTTGTAGAAAACCCAGCAGCGGCAGTCGTTACTATAAAAGAGGTTGCGCCTACGGCTGGCGGTTTATTGTCAATCAAAAGTTCTGATACAACTAGATTAACCACGACAAACCAAGCAGCGGCTATTGTTGAAAGCATTACAGCTATACCAAGCGGATCTGAAGATCAGGTTTATGTATCTATTAAAAGAGAAGTAAACGGTAGCACTGTTCGCCATATATGCTTTTTAAGCTCTATCTACTTTAACGACACTATTACTGATGCCTTTTTTGTTGATAGCGGTTTAACATACGATAGCACTGCAACAACCACCATTAGCGGCCTTAACCACCTAGAAGGCGAGGTTGTATCTATATTAGCTGATGGATCTACGCATCCTGATAAGACCGTAACTGACGGTACTGTTACTTTAGACAGAAGCGCAAGTAAGGTTCATATAGGTTATGGATACACATCTTTTGTAAAAACACTGCGCTTGGAAGGCGGTGCTGATGATGGTATTTCGCAAGGTAAAATCAAGCGTATTCATGGTGTTACCGCTAGATTCTTAAACACTGTTGGGGCAGAGATAGGCTCTAACCTCACTGGTTTGGACAGAATACCTTTCCGCGATAGCAGCATGGAAATGGATGAAGCTGTGCCAATGTTTACAGGCGATAAAGAAATATCATTCCCATCTGGTTACGATACAGATGCACAGATTGTTATTAGGCAGAATCAACCTTTGCCAATGACAATACTTGCAATCATGCGGAGGTCTAATACTTTCGATGCTTAACGTAATCCCTTTTAAGAAAGAGCATGTGCTAGATATAAAAACACGCTTTGCCTTTTCGCATGAAGGTAAGCTGTCGTTAGCACAGAATGAGGGATGCCCTGCTTACACTGTTATGGAAGATGATGAGGTCATTGCTATAGGCGGTGTGTCTTTAATGTGGCAAGGCGTTGGCGAAGCTTGGATGGTAGTCAGTGAAAAAGGTTATTCAAAGCCATTATCCGTAGCTAAATATTCATTGTATTTGTTTAACCACATTCAAGAATTTCACAAATTTCACAGAATACAGGCAAGCGTTGCCGTAGTTGATGAAACTGCTAACAGATTTGTGAACTGGCTTGGATTTGAAATTGAGGGTATCATGCCTAAGTATGGGCTGGATAAGTCTGACTACTTTAGATATGCGAGGATAGCGTAATGGATCCTATTACTATAGCAGCAGGGGCAACTGCCGTATCAGGAATGATGGGGTACAAAGGCAATATGGCCTCTGCAAAAGCTGCCAGAGGAATAGGTGAATTTAACGCTACCTTGGCAGAGCAAGAGCGTGATTTGCTAGTACGGCAAAAAACCCAGCAAGAATCTAATATGCGTAAGAACTCAAACAGGCTTGCTGGCGCACAAAGAGTAGCAACAGCGGCGTCTGGCATACAGATGACAGGAAGCCCGTTAGATGCGATTGCAGACACATTCTTTAATACAGAGTTAGACGCCCTAAACATTAGGTTTGCTAGAGATATAGATGAATTAAACAAAACATCTGAGGCCGCGTTAGCTCGTGCATCCGCGTCTGCAAGATCATCAGCGTTTAAAACACAGGCTTACAGCACACTATTGTCTGGCGGTTCTCGTTCTGCACAACTACTGGCTTGATAGGATAAGACATGAAAATACCAATGTATAACAAGGGGATGGGTCAAGCGGTAGGTACGCCAGCAGGAAAAGTAAGCCCACGGGCTGACATTGGTACATTTGCAGCACCTGCACAAGCAGCGGCACAGTTTGCTAATCAAGTTGGTCAGGTTGCTTTTCAGTTTGGTATGGCTGAGAAGAAAAGGGAAACTGACAGAGTATCTAACGAAGAAGCGGTGCGAATACAGTCTGAGGCAGACGATTTAATTCTTAATAATCAAGACACAGAAACCGCAGTTTTTTCTCGAAACTTTAAAAAGTTTGAAACAAAAAAGTTAGCAGAAATTGATCGTATTAAGAACCTTACAAACAGCCAGCGTGATGCGGTCAAAGCCCGTGTCTCTCGCATTATGTTATCTAAAGCTGCTGCTGGAAAACAAAACACATTTAACCGTGGGCAAGCGCAAAGTTCTTTAGCTGCTAACGAAGTTCTTGATGCAAACATCAACGAAATGGGAACTCTTAATCCTTCAGACCCAAGGTATAAAGAACTCTACAACACTAACGTAGACGAAATAAACAAAGGCGTGGCAAACGGGTTGAAGCTTAATTACACAGAGACTTCCATGAATTTGGCTGTAAGTAGCAGAAACTATTACAATAATATACAATCTGCAAACTCTACTGCAAAACTTGATGCCATAACTGAAAATATTACAAACGATAAAACTTTACCAGTAAAGACACTGCAAGCTTTGTTAGCTAATGCCTCTGCGCGTGAAACAGTTATAAACTCTGACAACTTAGAGTCAGCTAAAGGAAGTATTGCAGATATTGCTTCTAGAGCAACCCCAGATCTACTTACAGAAATAGCAAAAGCATACACAAGCAATGAACCCATTACATTTGAGTTGGGTGGGGAAAAAGAAGCAATAGACCCATCTAACCTAACCTCATCTGCAAGATTGCAAATGGCTGGCCTTGCTTTGCAGTTCCATAATCAAGGTGTAGCAGAAATAACTGACAACCTGATTGGAAGAATTGGTGCTGTTCAAGATAACACTACACAAGATCAGCTTAAGCAAGCGGCACAACAAGCAATGGATGGTAATAACTTTACCATTACAGATGATAAAGGTGTAGTTGGTGAGTATGACATATCTCAGGTATCAAATGCTCAAAAAATAAAGATTGCAAGTGCGCTTAATGATGCGGCTCTTAAGCTAGACGATACCATTTCAACTGGCATGGTAGTTCAAATGAACGATGTCATTGGTAGTGGTGCAAGCCCCGATAGTGTAGTTGCCTCTGCAAAAAGCATGTATGATCCAGTTTCCATGTCTAGCAAAGGGCAAAAGGCATCAAACGTAGATGCTATAATCTATGACTCTGCTGACCAGACTGTTGATGGAATTACCAGACAAATAACGGAAAACAAACTAGAAAACGTGCCAGAGATGTTAGCGCAGTTAAATGCAGCCGAAGCTTTGCTAATACAGGACTTTGATGGCAGAGGTGCGTTTTCTACAAGAATAGATTCATTAGGTAATAATACACAAACCACTTTAGACAAAATATCAACAGCTAGAAAAAACATATCTAAAGCGATAAACGCTCAATCTATCGGGCAAGTAAGCGTTCAAGACTTTATGAATAAGCGACTTTCTTCTTTTGGTTTGAAAGAGTCAGAAAAGGATGCCGTTATAAACGCTGGGATGTCTAAAGCTGCACAACTTGCTGCTAAAAACAATAGTAATACAATGGACGTACAGTTTGATCTGCTTGAAGGTAACAACGTAGTCTACAAACCTTTCAAAGAGCGTTTGGGTCAAGCCTCATCGGTTGGTAGAAGCGGTGTATTAGAAGAAGGCACTCCTGAGTTTCAACAGGTGCGAGAAGCTTTAGTCACATATAATGCTATGGGGCGTTATCCTGCTGTACAAAACAATCACACTACGGAAGATGATAGAACATTCTTTGACGCTGTAAATCAAAGGTTGCCATACGAGACACTAGAGCAAGCAATGATAAACGTGTCTAAAGCAGCGCAAAAAGACATTGATGTTACAGTTCCACTAAAAGCTATTGAGCAAAGCGTTAGAAATATTACCTCTGAAACAGAGGGTAGTTTCTTTGTTTCTTTGTTTACTGACCAGCCAACAGAATTGCAGAACAAATCAGACGTACAGCAAAAGTTAAAGAACAGAGCATTAGATTATGTGCGGCTGGGCGTTGGTGAGAAAGAGGCAGTCGAGGCAGCAAAGGTAGATATGGTTAAAAGCCATGTGCTTGTGCGTGGCATACTGACACCCAAGACGGTTGGATTGCCAGATAATATTAATGAGATGGCAAACCGTGCTGTAGCGCAATCTATTCAGTTCCGTGATGAAAAGAAACTTGGTGTAGCAATTATAGCAGAGGATGAGCTAGAGGCTTCTGAGTTATCTATTGTACAAGGCACGGCAGACCCGAATGTATGGGTTTTGGTGCGTGATGGCGGCATACCAGTACAAGGTGCAATCTATAGTGATGTGGCAGAAACGCCTACTGATGAGGCTGTAGCACCTGTTGACGTTAAGTTTGTTACATGGACTACTACTGAATTAAAACAACTCTTAAACGCTGACGCTGCGGCACTAGATCAGGCTAGAATTGATAAGTTTAACAATAGAGTTAGACAGACAGCAAAAGATATTGCAAACGGTTACAATATTGACCAAAGCCTATTAACAACAGGCGCACCAATGTACACAGGGTCTGAGTCAGAGGTTAAGGCATTTGAGGAAGAACAAGAAATTATAGATGCACAAGAGGGCTTTCTTAGTTCTGAGTTCGTGACAAGTACAAGAGATAGCCGCAGAAGAAGAAGTGCATCTAGCAGTACTCAAACTGGCTCTACTCAACAAGACAGTGGGTTCCAAGCGTTCCCATTTGTTTACTAAATAATAGGATTGCAAATGGCGATTAGATATAACAATCCAGGCAATATTAGAGGTGGGCAGGATTATGCTGGTGAAACAGGTGAGTTTTACACAGCCTCTGATGGCAGTCAGTATGTAATATTTGACACCCCTGAGATGGGGTTAAGAGCATTGTTTGTTGATCTTAGGTCAAAGTTAAATGAGTTTGACGGGGATATTGACCAAATAATAAACAAGTATGCCCCGCCATCAGACAACAATCCTACACAGAGATATGCAGAGTTTGTAAAGTCTAAGGTTGGCAAGGACAAGGCCACAGTAGAAGATCTGCCTAAGTTAGTATCTGCTGTTATAAACTTTGAAAACAAGCCAAATGTAGCAAAAACATATACTAAGCCTGAGTTGCTAAATACAGCATTTGAACTTTCATCAGTGTCTATGCCAAAGCAAACAAGACTTGCTGATGCAATGGAATTAATAAAGCCAACAGACAAGCAAGATCTAAGTATATTAGAAACGCGCAAGCCTATTGTTGATGCGCCTGTGGCTGATGACACACCTATAATAGAAACACGGGAAGAACAGCCTGTTGCATTAGCGCAAGATGAAACTCCTATAATTCAAGACAGACAAGTTCAAGAGCCAGCAGCAGAAGAAAGCGTACAATTAGATTTATTAGAAGATAGGCAACCAGAAGAACGCGAACTTATTAGCTTTGAAGATGATGTTAATGTTCTTGAGCAACGGCAGAAGCCAGCAGCAACGCAAGGCATAGTGCGTGATGAGTCAGGTATTATACGCACCAGAGTTGCCCCAGCCGAAACTTCTCTAAAGCTAGAAACTGACGTTATAAAGCCAGAAGATCTAACACCAGAAGGCATGGAAAAAATGCCTTTGAAAAGACAGCCGTTTGTTCCACAGCCAGTAAAGCAACAAGTCCTTTCAGAGTTATCCCAGAAAGACTTTGAGTCATCTGTTGATTTTGGGGATGCAGCAAAGGCTGCGTTTGCCGAAGAAAACATTATGTCTTGGATGTATAGAAACTCACCAGAGTTTGAGCCTGATCCTGATTTTATGTTAGATGAAAAAACATATAACGAATTAGTTAAGGACATCCCAGAAGATTATCGTGATTTTGTGCTGGATTCTTCCAGCCTTGCACATGCAAAAGCTTTGCGAAACCAAGTTTTAATTTCTATGGAAAACGATAGAAAGCTTGCAGAGTACGGATGGTCAGGCGTTGGCTTGCGTGTAGCAGCAAGCATGTTAGATCCTGCCGCTGTTTTTGCGACTGTTGCAACAGAGGGTGTAGCTGCCCCCGCTATATGGGGTAACAAGGCAACAAGGCTTGCTAGAGCGTTGCGAGGCTCTTTTGGCGGTGCGGTAAGCACAGCGGCTATTGAGTCTTACCTAGTGTCTCAGAACGCCACCAAAGACCCGTATGATATATTGTACGGCGTTGCTGGGGGTTTTGTACTTGGTGGTGCTATAGGTGCGGCTCTTGGCAAAAGCGACAAAGAGTTTGTTTCTGCTATGCAGTCAATGGACACCGCCTCAAGAAACGCGCAAATAGAAGATATTGGTAAGGTAATACAGCAAAAAGGGTTTATTACAGAAACAGCAATCCCTAAGTCTGCTTTACCGCAAGTGGCGTTGCCTAGTTCATTTGATCCCAGTGCTGGTGCTATGGCAAACCCTTGGTCAAAGCCTATCCAAATATCAGATCTAAGAACAGATACTAATGATTTCCTATTAGATATAGGTCAGCCAGCATTTAGTGATTTACCGTTAGCACCAAAGCTAAGTATGACAGGCCAGCTTAAAAAATCTGAAGTTTCTTCCGTTAGGTATGCTGGTAATATTCTTGGAGAGGATGCGGTTGGCTTTAATCAAGGCGGCGAGGTTATGGAGTCTACAGCAGACATCCTTAAAACAAACGCCACAAAAGCTGATTTTACTAAGTTTTATCAAGTATATCAAACTGCCTATACTGATTGGGCTAAAAGCCAAGGTATCGGATATTTGAAGCGTACATTTGGCGGCACACGGCAACAGTTTGGAGAATTAGTTGCAGACGCTATAGAAAGCCCACAACTTAATCATCACCCAGATGTTGTTCGGGCGGCGGCAAGACAATCAGAAATATTTGCAGATGTATTAGGCAGGGCAAAAAAAGCGCAAGTAAAAGGCTTTGACTCAATTCCAGAAGATTTAACGTATTTTACTCATTTGTGGAGTCCGTACAAATTTGCAGAGGCAAATAGAGCATATGATGAAAGAAATGTAATAGAACTCTTAAAAACATCTATAATGCGTGGAACGCCAGAAATAGATGAAGAAATTGCTAAGAAAATGGCAGAACGCATGAACACAAAATTGCGTAAAGCAGATGCTGGTATGGACAGCGGCCTTGCTAGAGTGTTCTCAACAGATCAGAAAGATGTATTGCGAGATATTCTTGTAGATGAGGATATTTTAGATCAGGCAGATGCAGATAGACTTATAGCTTTGTTTGATAAGCCAAGGCAAGGATTGCCATCTCGTGCAAAACAACGGTTAAAGCTAGACATTAACACAGAGTTAAACCTTGAGAATGGCAATATAATCCGTATCAAAGACCTTATGGATCGTGACGCAGAGCAAGTGTTTTCTGCTTACATAACTCAGATGGAAGGACGTATAGCTTTAGCGCAAAAAGGCATTAGATCTGATGGTGACTATCAACGCCTTGTCCAAAGAATAGGAGATGATGCTGCTTCTGTTCATGGCGCAGGGTCTGTAGATAAGATAAAAGGAGATTTAGAAACTATAGACGTATTGTACAATATGATCTTAGGAAGAACCTCACCATTAATTAGCAACCCTACTGGCACATCTGCAAGGCTTGCAAGGCTTGCTCAAGACTATAACTTTATACGTTTGATGAACCAAGTTGGGTTTGCACAGGTAGCAGAATTAGGCAACGCATTGGCTATAGGTGGATTTCGGGGTTTGCTACAAGTAATGCCTGAGATGCGATCTATGCTTAAAAGGGCAAAAAATGGAGAACTTGACGATTCTGTAGCTAGAGATCTTGAGGCGTTTGCTGGTATTGGTGCGGATAGATTAATCAATCAATCGATGAATAGATACGATGCACAGGATTTGTTTGTGCGTGGCAGAGGCGATGTAATTGATAAAGCATCTTTTGGCATCCAACCTATAAAACGTATTGTTGCAGATATATCAGGTATGGCTCCCATAACGCTTGCTCTTGAACGTGCGGCTGGGCGTATGGCTGTGCAGACAATAACTGACTTGGCATTCACATCTCGCAAATTGTCAGCAAAAAGATTGGCTGGCCTTGGCTTAGATGAGGATATGACAAGAAAAGTCCTTGACCAGATTAGAGAAAACGCCGTAACCACCCCTTCTGCATTTTTTAAAAATAGAAAAGTAAAATCCATTAACTTGTCAAATTGGCAAGATGAAGCAGCAAGAGATGCTTTTGTTCTAGCAATATCACGTTGGACAAGACGCAGTATTCAGCAGAATGATGTAGGCAATCTTAACAAATATATGACTACTACCTGGGGCAAGCTTCTTACACAGTTCCGTACATTTATGCTGGTGTCTTACGAAAAACAAACCTTAAACTTATTGTCTGCAAAAGACTTTAGGGCTGCTACAGCAATGTATACATCTGTGTTTTTTGCTGGGGCTTCTTACATAGGTCAGACTTCTTTAAATGCACAATTTAGAGAGGATAAACAAGAATACCTAGATAAACGGCTTTCAGTTAAAGAAATAGGTAAGGCGGCGTTTCAGCGTAGCTCTTGGGCTTCTTTGATTCCTGCTATGGTTGACTCAGGTGCGCTTTTCTATTTAGACCAACCTGTTTTTGCTTATGGAAGAACAACTGGCTTGGCTTCAAATTTGGTTACAGGAGTCCCAGTAGTTGACCTTGGGCAAAAAGCCCACACTGTGATTACTGGTGGCTCAAGAGCTTTGTTAAATCCAGACTACCAATGGTCACAAAGCCAGCAACGTGCCTTAAATTCTATTGCGCCTTTGCAAAATGCTCTTGGAATAAAGGCTGGGTTACAAAAGTTGGTAGACCTACAGCCTAAGTACGATAATTTGGATTAACTTTAACCTACTTTCTAAAACGCTAAATATTTGGTATATTAAGAAACCGTTTGGAGACATAAGATGACATTCAGCAGTACCACAACTAAGGTTAGCTACAGTGGAAATGGTAGCACAACAGCGTTTGCTTATACCTTTAAGGTATTTGATGAGGATGATCTTACAGTTATTCTGCGTACTGATTCGACTGGTGCGGAAGCCGTACAAACCAAGACAACCCATTACACGGTGTCAGGTGTTGGAAGTGCGAATGGGGGCAACATCACTTTCGGTACAGCCCCTGCATCTGGACAAACGATAGTTATTCGCCGTAGTGCAGCACTTACACAGACAACGGATTACACTCCAAACGATCCGTTCCCTGCGGAAGAACATGAGAACGCACTAGACAAGCTGACATTCCTAACACAGCAGATTCAAGAAGAAACAGATCGCTCTATAAAACTATCACGCACAAACACAATGACTTCCACTGAGTTTACTGTGGGTGCAACAGATCGTGCTAATAAGATACTAGCATTTGATAGTAGCGGTGAGATTAGCGTTACGCAGGAGCTTGGTACTTTTAAAGGTGATAGCGCAACAACAACTACTGTAGCTTTCAAAGTGCGTGACATTATGAAAGCAACCACGACTGCACAGTTAAACAACATATACATTTGTATTGCTGATTCTGTAATTGGTGATGCGCTTACAGATACAGCCCATTTTGCGTTGTTAGTTGATGCGGTGTCTGCCGCTACATCTGCCACAGCAGCCGCCTCAAGTGCCACAGCAGCCGCGTCAAGTGCTTCGACAGCCTCTGGTCACAAGGATACTGCGACAACAAAGGCATCAGAAGCCGCGACTTCGGCTACGGCTAGTGCGACTTCGGCAACAGCTAGTGCAAGTTCTGCGACAGCGGCGGCATCAAGCGCAACAGCGGCAGCAGCGTCTTTGGATGCTTTTGACGATGTTTATCTAGGGGCAAAGTCTAGTGATCCAACAACAGATAATGACGGCGATGCCCTAAATGCTGGTGACTGGTATTTTAATACTACAAGTAACGTTGGACGGATATACAACGGATCTTCATTCCAAGACCTGACGGTTGGCACAACAGCTACGACAGCAGAGTTAAATTACAATGACACTGGTGCTGCCGTAGGTACGGTTGTAGCCAGCAAAACAGTAACTGTTGATGCAAATAAAGACGTTGCTAGTTTCCGTAACATCACACTTACAGGCGAGTTAGACGCTGGATCGCTGGACATTAGCGGCAATGCTGACATTGACGGTACGCTAGAAGCTGATGCTATGACCTTGAATGGTACAGCTATTACAGCTACTGCTACACTAGACACAGGCATATCTAATAACAATGTTCCCAAGTTCACAAGCGGTGTTGCAGACGATGATTTTTTGCGTGTAGCTGGCACTGCTATTGAAGGCCGATCAGCTTCTGAGCTTTTATCAGACATTGGTGCGGCAACGGTTGATGACGCAACCGCACTATCGCTCGCACTAGGATAAGGAGAAATAAATGGCTAACACTTTTAAAGTAGTATCGCATGATGTGATGCCAGCATCATCAGGTACGCCAGAAGCGTTATACACAACGCCTGGATCAACAACCACGGTTGTGATTGGCCTGACGGTTGCAAACATACACACAGCCCAAGTTACAGCATCTGTAAAGCTGGTTTCAGATACGTCTGGCGGTGGCCGTGCGGCAACAAACACAACTACGTTTCTTGCAAAGAATGTACCCATACCAGTCGGCTCATCCGTTGCGCCTTTGGTTGGAAAAGTAGTGCTGGAAACAACTGACGTAATTCAAATTGATTGTTCAGTAGCTGATAAAGTTAGCGTGACCATGAGCATTATGGAGATAACCTAATGACAACGACAACGCCATTTATAGGCAAGTCTGGGGATCAGTCTGAATATGCGGCTGTAATCCGTCAGAATGAACAGTCTGTGGTGTCATCATTGCAAATTGATGCAACCAACAACGCTATGTCTGCGGGTCCTATATCTGTAGCTTCTGGGGTCACTGTCACGATTGCTGACGGTGGTACGTGGGTGATTGTATGAGTACATTAAAAGCAGATACCATTCAGAGTACAGGCGGCGGTGCGGCTACGCTGACTAAGCAGAGTGCGGCAAAGGCGTGGAATCACTTTGATGGTACTGGAACCGTTGCTATAGATAATTCGTTTAACATCAGTTCTTTAATAGATTCCACTACAGGTCAATATGCTAGTGCTTTCACTAATAATATGTCATCAACACAATACCCAAACACAGGTCATTCAAGGCATGATGGTGGTGTTAATGCTTTGTTTTCTACCTCTAACAAAGACAATTACCCGCCAATTACAAGCAGTTGCGGGATAGATAGTTTTTCTTCAGATGGAAATCAAAACCAAGTAGATAGTGACCAGATGTCGCAAGTTATTCACGGAGACCTAGCATGAGTGAAGTAAAGACAAATAAAATCAGCAGTCTTGCTAGTAACAAC
>VMHT01111105.1_pt1 | contig 12269 bp, 16 predicted proteins | sample 4693611 | NCBI WGS metagenome assembly VMHT01 (sample SAMN12280063, study PRJNA550983) | marine metagenome | isolation source: seawater sampled from same location over 5 years 0.02-0.2 micron viral filtrate | place: USA: collected off the coast of southern California halfway between the port... ...
AGGGTTGTGGTAATGTCCACATTTACCGCACTTTTCAAAGATACTTCTACCTGTACAACCTACAATATATTTATGTTCATTGTCATAGATAGGTACAACTGCACGCTCATACATAGGCTTAGTTGGATTGTCGCAATACCCAACGTCATAGTATTCAAGTACTCTAGGAGAGAAGCCTCGATCAAGGTAATATTGACAAGGAACTTTTACTCTTGCCCTATACTCTTCTTGAGTTGGTCCGCTTGGTTTTGCTGGTTCTGCATTTAGATTTCTTACTAAACTGCCGAACTTCATCTTTTCAATGTTTGTGCTTGCGGCTTCTAGCGAGTTAAAATCTTTATCTAAAAAAGATAATAAAAACTCAACAGACTCTCTAAATGTAGCCTCCTTATCTCCTTCCTTTTCCCAATTGTACTTGACCCTTGATAGTATTCCTTTGATAAGGCTTACCATGCTGTTCCCAAATATATCTTCGCAGCCGTGAGTACGACATTTGAAGTGTGGTTTGAAATCGCCATTAGGGTAAAAGTTAAGGGCTGTTGGATTATCGCCACCATGAATTGGACAGCACGACTTTATTAAGATGTCATTCTTATAAGATGTCTTAACTTCAAAATATGATAGAATTTGATCTATATGTTGCGCAGCGATCTTCTCTAGAGTTCTAACTTTTGCATAGTCAATCTTCTTGTTATTTAAATGGAACGTCTTCGTCATCGCCAAAATAGTCTCCGTCATTATCATTATCGTATCCATTGTCTAGTTCAAAAGCTGTTTTACCTTCAACAACCATTGCATACTGACCTTTAAGTTCAGCATTTATATAGTCTCCCGGCTGTATTCCTTCGCCATGTCTTGAAATTACTGGTACAAGCTTTCTGTTGCCGTTTTCAGGCCCATCCTTTGCAATCTCTTCATCTGACTTGCGCTTATAGATTGTAAAGTTAGAACATAGCCAGATGATTCTATCAGAGCCAGACGCAGTGTCTGTTGACTCTTTAGTAATACCATCTCTATTAAGCTGTATAAAAGTTAAAATAGGAACCTCATACTTGAGAGACAGATTATGTAGGGCAGTAATCATAAATCCAAGAATCTGGAATTCTTTCATATCGCCTTTTATCTCGGCGGAATCCATCAACTTTAGATAATCATAAATTATCACGCAGTCGTTTGCTTTTCCTTTATCATTTAGTCCTACGACCCTACTAATCCATCTTCTCATGATAGACGTTTGCTCTTCAAAAGACGCTCCTCCAATACTCTTGAAGTAATAAGGAAGGTTGTTTACTTCCTTAGCCGCATCCATAACTTTCTTTTTAGTAGCTGGATTTTTGGCAAAAGCGCCTGTCTCGATATCATTAATCGGAACTTTTGAGAGCATAGCCATCATTCTATGTTGGTGATCTTCTTTACGCATTTCGGTATCTAAGTTAAGAACCGGAATACCTTGCTTGGCGATGTTGATGCCCATATTATCTGCAAGCAACGTTTTGCCCGTTTTAGGTCTTGCTCCAATAACATTCACAGTTCCCTTTCTAAAACCTCCTCCGATGGCATAGTCATATCTAGGAAAGCCCGTTGAAATACCAATCTGATCGACAGGTGTCTCACAAAGCTCTTCTAGATGCTCTTCGACATCATTGAACATTTGAGTTGGGGATTCATCTTCACCAGCTACCATAGATGTGATATCCATGACACCTTCCTCAGCCATACCTAAGATCTTAGCAATGGGTTCATCACCTTTGATCTCTAGATACTTTTCTTGAGTAAGCTCAAGTTGGTCATGCATCATACGTGCAATCTCAAGCTTCCTCACCTTGGCAGCAAACTTTCTCACATTAGGAAGCAACACAGGGAACTTCATAACAGAAGACATGTGCTGTACTTCTTGACTGTTGAAAAAGTCTGATAGTCCAAGTTCTTTTGCTGCAGACATCATGGTTGGTGCATCTAGCGACCGAGTATCATCCCTTTCAAGAACATGTTTCATGCAGGAATATAATACAGAATTAGATTCATCTGTAAAAGCACTTTCCGAAATGATATCGCAGACATCATAGTATGCCTCTGACCCATAACGGAAAACTCCTGCCAAAATTGCTCTTTCTGCTGGTAAATCACTTAACATATTTATCTTCCTGAAATACATGTGTTGCATCGCCAGCGATCTTTACTATAGACTGACGATGGATAAACTTTAAAATCTTTATGGCATTCAGTGCACTTAATGGTAATCTTTTTAGCCTTTCCACGTTTGCCTCTGAAAGGATTAACCGTTGCATTTTGATCTGCCTTAGATGCTTCCTCTAATTCTTTTCTTTCATCTGACGACAATGCGATTGTTCCCATCATTTCATCAAACTTGTTTACAAAATTAGAATCTTTGTTTTCTTTATTATTGTTATTGCCCCGCTTGCGCTTTCCTTTTCCACGACGACGCTTCTTATCCTTATTTATAGTGAAGACACCATCAGTATTTTCTTCTTCTTTAGCGGATAACAACTCCTTAATCTCTTCTTGTGAGAACTGACTCAATAACTCTAGTAATAATTCTTTCTTATCCATTTCTGCTTATCTTTGCTCTCTGAAGGTTAACGTACAAGTCACTTAAGTTCTTAACTGAGGAGGCGAGATAAGTCAGTCTATCGGCTCGCTGTTGAGCATACTTTTTAATAGCTAAAAGCTTTTTAGTGTAGCCATCTTCATTTGCGGCCTGATAATACTGACTATCCCACGATCCTCTATATTGACTCTCTCTTCCTGAGATGACGTTTCTAATAGCGCCTTCTGCCCAGTTAACTCTTGCGATTTCTCGATTATAAGATCTTTGCAAATAAAACGAGAATCCTCCAAGCGCAAGTGCAGCTTCAGCACACTGGTCTACAGTGAGCTTTTCCATTTGCTGCCGAGGCATACTCATTAACTCATGAACTGAATTGTCATGAAAATTGTTTGAGTATGCGGAGAGCCCTAAATTTGATTCGTATTGGTCTAATATTTCGTCTAGCTTTCCTAGTCGTTCCGTTGGAGTATTCGTGTTTTCCATTCTTCAACTTTCTCACCATAAGGTAGTTCGACGTATGTAATATTATTGTACTCACACCAGTCTTGTTTTCGCATGTCTTTTCTTCGCTGATTTGCAAAATCTTGTGCAGAAGAATGAAACATTGAATTAAATTTGTAGTGTTGTTGCCCATGCACTTCTACAACAAGCTTTAATGTGTTGATATAAAAATCAAAGTAAGCTCGTTCATTTCTTGTGATAGGCACAAGCACTTCTTCTAAGATCTGAACAGTAGGGAAGAGCTCTTTGAGCAGGTCCCTAGCTGCCAGATGTAGTTTGGAGCGAGGACGACTATCGTTAGCCTTAACGACATAACCAGATAAGCTCCAGTTGTGTTGTTCGTTATTTAAATCTCTAATCTTCATATTAACTCCATAGTCCTTTGGTGAATCAAGACCTTGCAGATATGAGGACTGTAACATACTGCTTGAGGTGGTCTTGAAACCTCGACGTTTTGTGTATGCATCAACTTGCAGACATGAACGTCATAACATGCTGCTTTGGGTGCTGATGAGACCCATGTCTTTCTATAAGTTTCTCTACAGAAATTCTACCATGATTTCCGCAGGGTACGCCTGCATTATACATTTTTTTACCAAAAAAGGCGATGTTTTTTGCTGCGTTAAGATGAGACAGCTCTTCATAGCCACATTCAAGACACTTAAATTCATCTACTGTCTTTCTATTGTCCTTATGAACGTATCCACAGGAAGAGCACCTTCTTGATGTATTCTTACAAGGAACAGCGATAAATGGAACTCCCTGATTTTCACATAGAGTTTGCAGTTCAGGGATAATCTTATCTTGACCAAACGTGCCCATGCTCTGACCAGTTTTGACCATATCTATGCATAATAAAGCCTTATTATCCTTGACAACCTCGACAATCTTTTCGCAGACTTTCTTAACCTCTGAACGAAGATCTTTGTGTCTGTTGATAACTTGCCTTCGTATAGCGCTCCTTTGGGAGCTTTTAAGTCCTTCTTTCTTTGAGTTATTAATAATCTTGTTTAACTTCCTAATTTTATCAATCAGGTCTGATACAACATCAGGAGCTGGAATCACGTCACCAGTATTAAAAACAATCCAATTATGCAAAGACTTGTTAATATCAAAGCCAAGAACTTTCTCTGGCGTGTACTGCTGTACAAAAGGAACATCTACGGCAACTACAAAGCAATCTTGCTTGAGAATTAAGTTTCCTCCAAACTTTCCAGAGTCAATGTACTCTGACTTTATTGATCCTTTGTAGTGCATATCATAGTCACCAAAAACGGTGTGGAACGTAATCTTCTTATTTTCTTTATCTATTTCTACATTTCTATCTTTATTATATAAGCTCTTATTCTTGAAAACAATTCTGGGAATCTTTTCTCCATTTCTCTTAAAGTACCCAGCAAATCTCTCAAGCACATAGCCGACTAACTGTCTCTCTATACCTTTTCGTTTTTCAACGATAGGATATTTATTCAGAATGTATCTGATTCTATCTCTATATCCGGCCTGTGTGACTTCCTTTCCGTCGCTCAGCTCTACATATTGACCAAGACCAACGGAGTTGATATTCACAATTGAACCATTGGATATCTCATCACGAACACATTCAGAGATTTCATTTAGAAGAGAATTTGTAAGAGTCAACATCTCTGAGAACTCAGGGCTATATTTAAGCCCCCAAAATTTAGCGTTCCTAATCATAATTCTAATCCTTAAAATAAGTTTTGAATGATAAAAAAGACTCTTTTGTATTATCATTTACTTCGCAGTCAGGAAGAGTCGAAACCTGCCGGCTCAGGTGTAAATGAAACCTGCTCGTTTTGTGTATACTAACCATTAAAGTTAAGAACGAAATAACTTACTTTATAGGGCTGGCTAGAGGCCCTGACTTTTGACAGAACTTGCATTTGCAGTCAAGAAGCCTAACTTACTGCTTGAGGTATGCAAGAAACCTCTTATTCTGGTTGTTCGATACCAACCATCTCGAATACTTGCTTATTGTATTCAGCATACTTCTCTGGATTATCTTCAAGGTACTGTGCAAAATTTGCTTTTCCCTGAATCTTTTCGCCATCAGGTAGCTTCAACCAAGCTCCGGCCTTAGAGATCAGACCAAAGTCAATAAGCAAATCGGCAAGTTCCATTTCTTTCCAGATCCCCTTACCATACCTAATATGGCTTTCAACCTTTTGGCCGGGAGGTCCGATTGCAGATGTCATAATTTGCCAGTGAATTGTTTGACCTATCTGGGTTTCTCCTTGCATTAGAGCGGTTGAGTGTGTAGCGTGAAGTTTGACATCAACCTGATACTTCAGAGCCGACCCAGACTTCTCTACTTTTGTTTTACCTCTGCCGAACCTATTGACATTTGCCATTAAGTGCGTGATCCCAATGACAGTGACTCTGTTAATTGGAAGTACATTAGAGACCCTACGGCAGAATTTTGCTAGAATCTTTTGTACTGACATCACCTGATTGTCTGAAAGGCTTCCGGTAAGTTCTGACTCACTTGATAGTGCTGAGAAAGAATCAACAACAGCACATGCTCCCGGCTGAGTATGCACAATGTTGTCAATAATGCCTAGGTATTTTTCAGCAGATAGAATATTGCCTTCTGTCGATGCTATAATACTCATCTTCTCTGGATCTAAGTCAAGATCTGTTATACCTTCTAAGTCACGTTTCTTGAGCCGTCCTTCAATATTAGCATAATATATCTGACGCTGATGATGCTTTTGTGCATTTGCACAGAATGTTAATGCTGTTACGGTTTTTCCTACTTTTTCTGGCCCTGTCATAATAAACAGTGATCCTTCAGGAACTCCACCACCAAGTGCCATGTCTAACTTTGGCCCTACAGATATAACCTTTAGAGGTCTTTCTGTAATGGAAGCAGGATCGTGAAGGACATCGCCATACTCTTTGACAATGTCTTTATTCATCTAAATCCCTTAGTTTTGAAATAATTGATTTCTTAGTATTGTTTGTTTTGTGTTTGACCTCTTCTGAGTCCTTTATATTATACTCAGTGTTCTCCGGCCTTTCGATAACTTCTTTTGATTTTTCTTCAATTACTTTTTTTAAGAATGGTGAGCGTAGAGAGTACGTAGACCAGCACCTATTATCTTTTAGGGCTGCTATCACAGCTTCTTCGCCAAACTCCTTAATTAGTTTATTGGCAATAGTTATTTGATATCTGTAATATTTACACCAGTCTTTGATCTCCCAAAACTTCATTGGGAGTTCTTTCTTTTCCTTTTGCGCTTTCTTCTCACATACAAGCTCCGTAATGTATTGTGGTGCGGACACCCAACCATTAGGGCTGTAGCGAGAAGGGTAGCGACTTTTATTAGTTCTGTTTTTTGCCATTACTTAATATTATGGATAGCAGAGTGATTCTTAATTTTGCCAGACAATTGACTTCTCATGCCATCAACCCTTTGCGAAGTTGCTTCTGTCATAATTGAAACACCACGATTTCCGTTTGCAGTCTTGTTGATATTTGTTTGAGCTTTTGTTTTTTCTTCATTGTACGACTCAGCATACTCTGTAACAAGCTCTTCGTGTCGGTCTAGTGCTTTTGCAATTGCAGCAGCGTCCATACCATTGTTAAGCATACCTTGAATAGAATACTTCTCAGTCTTCGTCAGGCTTTTTGCATTAGATAGTTTACCCATTATGAGTCCCTTTCTGCATTGTTTAACCAAGCAGTATTCTTGGTCTTTAAGAAATTAATATATTTATCAAATACTTGTTTTGTTGTTTCCTTGAACTCCCATTCGGGCCGACCAGCATGGCGCATCTGTTTTCTTGCTGTTCCTTCCGAGTAGAGCCCGATTGGATTGTAAAGCCTACCATAACGCCCGCGCTTTACATAGTATTTAGTTCTTCGCCCTACTGCAATCTTTTTAGCATATGCGTCTGCATGGTCTTCATTACCTTCTTCTAAACGAGGAAAACCATCTGAGTCTTGAAACTCCTGCTTGCCGTAGATTGTAAAAACTTGTGTCGAAGAGTCATTATTCTCTTCTTTATCTTCATTGATTACAAACTCCATTACTTTTTCCTCTTTCTTTTAGATTTCTTTTCTTTTGTCCACTTTTTAGCATCCGTAGGTGGATCCATCTTAGTCATGCCATCAGTAAGTTTCCCAGACAAGGTGTCCTTTGTTTTTGTCTTCTGCTGTTGAATCATATCTTCAACATGATTTTTACCAAGCTTTTTACTCTGTTTGTCAGCATAATGACCAAGCGTTTTGGTTTCTGATAGAGAATAACTATAGCTACCGTAAACCTCATCTTGTTCATAATCTCTATGTACAGTCTTTATCTTGCCACAGCTTGGGCATTTTCTTCTACTCTTGTATTCTGACATATGGCAAAATATTGACCATTTGTGATCGCAACTGTCACAAGCATAACTGTATTCAGGCATACTACATCCTATCTAATAATTTTTCAAAAACACTTGTCTTGAGGTATGGCTTCCAAACTTCTGGAACTTTCTCATAAGGAGACAGTCCAGCGACAAACCTATTACCATCAGGTATCATCGGCTCATTAATTAAACTCATTCCTGCCTGTTTTGGGGTGTCACTTCCCTTTTTATGATTGCAGTCGAAACAGCAAGCAACTACATTTTCCCAATGGGTTGGCGTTTGGTTATTTTTTCTTTTCTCTGGATGTAATTTCCACTTAGATCTTGGTAGTACATGGTCAATAGTGGCTTCAGACTTTTTTAGTTCCGTGCCGCAGTATTGACAAGTCAGTTCGTCTCTTAATATTATATTTCTTTTAGTAAATGATGGTGGGAACTTAGACCTATTTATATATCTATTTGATGCAACGACTGCAGGTAAAGGATATTCTTTCCCGCCACCTGCAGTAATTGTAACTCCGCTATAATATTCTACCACAGAAACGCCTTCTTCGGGTATCTCTTGGCCGACAAAATGCAAACAAATTGCTCTTTTCCAGCTAATAATTCCCAAAGGTAGATAATCAGAATTTAATACGAGAACTTTTTTAGGCTTGACCAGATTCATGTAACGTCTTTAAAATCCTAGCAACAACGTCACTTCTAATAATGTCAGAGTAGTCTAGCTCACAAACAGCTACACCTTCAACCAATTCAAGAGTATCCATGCATTTTTCTAGACCTCCACTAGTGTTTCCTAAATCACTCTGTCTCAAGTCGCCATTTATAACAGCTTTTGAATTTCTGCCTATTCTAGTTATGAACATTTTTATTTGTTCGAAGGTAGCATTTTGCGCTTCGTCAAGAATCATGAAGCACCCATGAAAGTTTCTGCCCCGCATGTACTCAAGAGGGCAAAGCTCTATAGTTCCATTCTCTCTCATGTTCTCTACCCTACTAGGAGTGAGATACATGTTCATTTCTTCAATAATGGGAACTAGATATGGATTAATTTTTTCTATTAAAGTTCCGGGTAGGTGACCTAACCCTCTACCAGACTCAACAACAGGACGAGTTATAATAATTTTTTTAACTCTTTCTTCCATCAAGTACTCAGACGCTAGTCCTACTGCTACACTTGTTTTGCCTGATCCTGCTGGCCCTGAACAGAATGTTACATCTGCATCGACCATTTCGTCTATATATATCTGCTGGTTATTAGTTTTAGCTTTTAGAGACTTTCTTCTTTGAGGCGACTGTTTTTGAGGGCTCGCCTTTTTTCTTCTAGCCATAAATTAGACTCCAAGGATTAATTATATACAAGCAGTCCAGATTGCCTGAGCCCGAAGGCTCAGGACAAATTGAACTAGAATTATTAAGGACAAGGACACTGTGTAGTTGCAGCGTCTCCGTTGTAATCCCCATCCTTCAATGGTGGATTTCCGGTACTTCCACAACCTTCTCCTGTGCTTGATACATACCAATCAGATCCATCCCACATCCAGATCGTTTCTCCACAGAAGCTTTCTGTTCCTGTAGAAGCTGGCGATCTAACTGCCAAATTAGTCGCGTGTACAAATTGAGTATTGCTAGACACAACCAATCTCTTGACGGGCATCTCAATAACATCTCCTACGGCTATGTAATTACTGGGACAATCTCCGCCAGCATCACTTCCACTTTCTTGAATTTCTCTGACACCGACTATAAAGTCACACTCAGAGTCCTTCCAGTAGGGATTTGCATATGATGTTACTGTGCCATCTGCAATAGATCCGCTACTAGGGACAAGACCGGTAGGCCACGCAGTATAGATTTTAGAACTGACAGTACATTGATTGGGGTCTATTTCTTTAAATGTAGTGACGCATGAGTCCGCTCGTGCAATAACCGCATCAGCACCGGCTCTCCAATGCCCAGCTATAGAGCCCCTTCTTCCAAATCCATCGTTCTTTCTTGTGAGACATTCACAAGCGGTTGGACCCATTTCATATCTAACAAAGTCCAAGCCGTAAATATTCCCGTTGGCATCCACATTCATCAAATTATAATCTGGAGAATTTTTGCAGTCGTGATCTGTTTCGTACAGAATCCCGTTATATACGTTATCATTGTTGCAAAGTTCTGTGTCATTGCTTGTCGCTGCTCCCGGCCCCGCATATTTAAGATTACTTTGGTTTATGAAAAATGTGCAGTCTCTTCCTATTTGGTCTAATAGGGTGTCAAGTCCAGACCCAACGGCGGGAGTTATAGGGCCCGATGTCAAGTCAAAATAAAGAGATATATCGTCTGAGATCTTACAATCATACTGATCAAGGAAGAATAGCCCTGTGTCGTGCGTGAAGTGGCCAACCGGATACGCTTTCGGAAGAATTCCGCTAAACACAGCTCTTCTTGTCCAGTCTGGTTTTGAAGGAGCATCTATAGGAGTTGTAACTCCCGTGCAGGCTAGGTAAAGAGCTTGGTAAAGGCAGATCTCATCATCTAAGGTTTGAGGACAGTCCTCACAATTTTCGACTGCTCCTCCGTTATGCAGGGTTTGCTGTTGCGGCGAACCTACAAAGTAGGTTACAGTCTCGGAGCGAGTACTCTTGTCTGCGCCTACGCTGTTTGCTCCTCTAGAGGTGACATCTATATCTACATCTATAGCTAGCAGGCCGCTTTCTACCGACGCCGATGGATCAGTATTCCATCCATTGTAATAGTCCCAATTCCCATTTCTTATGCTCGTATTAATTTGAGGAGCTACTGTCCCTTGAGCAAAAGGCTGTAATGAATTTGCAGAGTTACTGGATGTATCATTTCCAGTTGTTACCCGTGGTTCATATTCGGGCAGTCCAGAATTTGAGAACGGATACGAAGTAGAGCTGTCTGTTCCACTAGCGTATGATGACGGAACTAGGGTTGTTGTTGCACTAGTGGCTGAGCTAAATTTAGAAGTTGTTGTGCCTAACTCATTTATGCCGGAAGGATTGCCGTTTTCGTCATAAGAGCCTGTTATGGGCGTAGTTGATATATTTGTTATAAAAGACATTTTTAATTTCTTTCTGTATTTACAGTTTTAATTTTTGAGTTCTGACACATTGGACACATTGGTTGAGAGCCCGGATTATGTATGCCTAACTGATGATGCGTCATAAGAATTGCTTGCATTATTTGTGTATCTCTGAGTTTAGCTTGGATGGGAAGTTCTTGAAGGTCTGTAGAAATAGGCACACTTATTTGTATGGGCTTTCTTTTTTCTATTTCAACTAACTTCTTATACACATATGCACTCTGCAACATATTAAAAAAACAGAGAGTTGCCAAGATATATACCGCATTTTTAAAAAAAAGCATTGTTTTATACCGAGACATAGAATAATTTGCCTGTGCCTGCTGGTCCGATTACAAAGATACTATTAGGGTCAGTAATTGGAAGCACTATGCTTTCTCCAGCTGCTAGTGGGTACCCATCTGTAGCTTCTGCTGTTCCTGCAGTTACAGAACTTGATTGACCTATAAATACGCGGTTTGCATTGCCTGAATCAGCAACAATTTGAATTCCTCTTCTGGAATGTAGCTCTGTACTAGACAAGGCCGCTGCTGACGTTGTAATCCCAGTCTTTGAGCCTGTGAAAAAATTTGGAAGTGCCATTTATATTCTCCATTGTTAAGGACACATGTCCACACTAATTAAATTAAATTCGCTTCCCATATCTTTTACAATATTGAAAGTCTTTTTGTCTGTTGTTCCGCTATCTCCTCCAGAAGCATCTCCAGCCTCTAAGTACACCTGATAGATGTAAGCAGTGTCATACGAATCATTATCTATACCAATCCAAAGGTTCAAATCCGTATAGTCTGTTATGTTTTCTGCATCAGATTCAGGAATTGCGAAGTCAATGTTTCTTTTAGAGCCAGTTCCGAATCCAGCCCCCGTGCCATTAAACCTCTTAATTAAGGTTGAACCTTCGTATAGTCTTAAGTCTCCGGGGTCGCTTGCGTTTGCGACTCTTACCCGAATAATTAAAGTAGACTTATCACTAGGTTCGACAATATCGCTCAAGCCTAGCTTGTAATATCTATAGCCACTTTCAGCATCGCTTCCTCGACATCTCGCATAGTCGGTATCGTCTGTAACTTCTTCATCTATCATTGCATACAGATCGGAGCCAGTGTATGCGAACCAGCCATATGCTCCAAAAAAGTCAACAAATATGTCACTATCAGGTCTTGCGTACTGTGCCATTTAGAAAAGCTCCTTTATAACCTTGCCTGAATTCGCTATTTTCATAGGTCTGCCATTGTTACTAGTAAAGGTTGTGCCTAGGGATATCCCTAAAGCTTTACACACAGAAGCCATTACATCTTGTGATGTGTGTGGTTCCGTTTCTACACGAGTACCGTCTGAGTTGGTCTCACCAATGGCAATACCACCATTCATACCACCTCCACCAACTACAACGCTCCAGCTTCGTGCCCAGTGGTCACGACCTGCGTTTTGGTTGATTCTGGGAGTTCTACTAAACTCTCCCATCCAAATAACTACTGTATCTTCTAGTAGACCTCTTTGCTCAAGATCTTCAAACAAGGCGCTCATACCTTGATCAAGCATTGGTAATTTTGTATCTCTTAACATGGGGTGTATATTCTGATGATTATCCCATCCTCCAAGATTAACCTCAATGAATGGAACTCCTGCTTCGACTAATCGCCTTGCCATTAGACAGCCTTTACCAAAGCCATTATCTCCATATCTCTCTTTTACATTCTCTGGCTCTCCAGCTATCTTAAGGGCATCCAT
>VMHT01209449.1_pt1 | contig 12267 bp, 12 predicted proteins | sample 4693611 | NCBI WGS metagenome assembly VMHT01 (sample SAMN12280063, study PRJNA550983) | marine metagenome | isolation source: seawater sampled from same location over 5 years 0.02-0.2 micron viral filtrate | place: USA: collected off the coast of southern California halfway between the port... ...
CCTACCGCGATCTAGCACTTCTTTCACTTCATCAGTCCGACAGACTGACTCCAGAACACCGCCACAACATCCACTACTCAGCGATCACCGTTTACAGAGTGCCAATTAACGGTACATGGACAAACATTATGAAATTCAGAAGTCTTGCACCACGAGAACCATCTGTGCACCCTCACAATCGCATCATGGGACCTAGAACTGAAGAATATTTCAGAGTTCGTGGTTCTGATCTCTCATATGAAATTGAACATACTAACTAACACACTTTAATACACCTTTTACACAAAAATATTACCTTATCATATATTATATAAGTTGTACGTGCTGCTGCTGTATAAATGTCTCGCCCACGTTTTTCTAGAAAGAAAGGTGATGTATTACCCTCCGTACCTAATCCAGATCGTGCTACAATAATAATGTGTCCATGTTGTTTAAAGAAGATGCAAAAGATGGCATTTGTGTATGAGCATTACTTTCATTGTGTTGCAAGAGATACAAAATTATATAGATTTAGACATTTACTCAGCAGCAGCAATACTACTAAGTAATTTTGAAATATAGGGAATAAAACAGTGCATTAAGTGCTAAAGTTGAATTGCACTTCTTCCGCTTCCTCTTCAGTGCAATAGTATTTGCCGTTTTTCAAGAACTGTAACACTCCTGTTTGATCAAACTTGTAACAAAGAACTGTTTTACCTGTCGATACGACCCATCGACCCTTTGTGATGATCTGTGATAGGGCGTTAGTCATATTGTCGAGAAATTTACCCGCTTCTCGACCACGCCGGTCATCACCCATAAAGTGGATCTCATTCAGTAAGAACTTGCGATTAACACCAATAATGTTCTCTCCGTACTTGTCCAACTGGTAAATGTTCTTGTTATCGACTTCAAATTTGTTCTGAGCAAGTCGCTGAAATACCATATGAATTGGTTGTACTTTCTGTAGTGCCTTCACTTCCATGTTGACACTTCTGTATGGTCGTTTGATGTCACACTGACTCAGATCTATACTCATCAAGTAGTTGCCCAAGTCATTGATGTAGTTCTGATCTTGCAATTTAACATTGTAAATCTCGTCGAATTGTTCAGGAGTGAAGGCAGTTTCATGTACACGTGCATTGTACATGCCACCTCTTCGCTCAGTGTCGTGTGAGAAGAAGTCGTTACTGTAGAAGACGTATCGGACGTAATTGGTTTCCGGGATTGGTTCGTGATACATTTTGCGAATGATGTTCTCAGGACAGGTGCTGTGGTGTTTGATGTTGTTGAAGTATTTGGCAGCGTCTGTACCTTTCGCCTCATTCAATTGAACCAGTACTTTCTGTGATAGAGCAGAGTTATACTGTCCAAACACGTACTCCATTTTGTCAGTTGCAAACACCTTCTCGTCACCAATCACAGCAGACATCATAATTGTCATTGTATCTTTGCCAGTACCACCAATAATGCCTTTGATGATGATGTATACCTGTGGATTCTCCCAAGGTTTCTGAACCATGTGTGCAAAGAATTTCAGTAAGTAATCCGCTGCCTCTGGTGAGCAGGTGTTAAATTCAACAAGTCGACGGAAGTCTTTTGCTGCTTGACTCTCACTGTTGCCTTCCGCTGATTGAAACTTCATTGGTTTGGCGGTGTTGATGATGTTTTCGGATACAGTTGGTCCACTTACAGGGTTGTACGGAACAAAATCTCTGCGCTCATAGTGTCGCTTGTTTGGATCTTTCATCCAAGTTGCAAAAATAGATTTCGGTTTCGGATTCTTGCCCTTGCCATAGAATTGATATGTTTCCGCTAGGTCAATGAAGTCTTTGCGAGGTATTGGTTTGTCCTTGTAGCAAAACAGTAGTGGTTCTTGTACAATGTAAAACTTCTCTTCGAAGCGACTTTTGACTGATTCATAATCGTTGTTCTCACGCTCTAAGTTGTGCTCTGAAACAACTTCAAACTCTGGTTTCTCCCACGGTTTCTCCTCCCAAGAGATGTAGCAGACTGATTGCAGTGGTTCAAGTTGATCCTGAAGATCCAGTTGTACGTTAGTCATAAAACCGTCAAACATGTTGATCAGTTGCACTTGACCATAGTTTTGGTACACTTGCTCGATTGTATGCTCTACCAATAGACTTTCAAGGTCACAGATTAAACCGCAAAAGGTGCTGCTCAATGGGTGCCTTGATTGTGGATTTGGTGAATATCCCCATTGCGAAAGCAGACCTTGTAGTTTGTTCTTGTTCAAACGATTCTCTTTTAGAAACTCCTTGAACCAGTCCGAGTAGCGATGTTGACTGCCTGAATGATTGTCCTGGTTCATCATTGCCAATACAGTTTGTTTCTTGATGTTTTCTCTCGCCAAGACGTCAGAACGATTCTTGCAGTATTCATTTAGATATGTAGTGTCAAATCCCATCAGATTGTACACCATAAGATGTAGATTAGGATGACAGTTGGAAAGGTCATAGTCAGTGTATGCTTCCGGTATCAGATACGGTCGCATCTCACGTGAAAAGTGTTGAATGCTTGCACCAGTTGCAAACAGTCGTCCCGAAGATTTGTTCTGTGCAAAGTGATAAACAACGTCTAATGTACCATGGTTTGCTTGCGCTTGATTTAACCAATGTGTACATTGTGCACGGTACTGTTCAACGTCTTGCCATCGCTTCTCACCGAATTCGTTTTTGGAATTTACGGAACAGAACTTGCGCTTAAACTCAGTAGCGGAAATGTGAAGGAGATAGTCAATACCATCAGTATCCCATGATTCAGTATGTTCTGTGTGTGTTACACTCATTTCATGTAATTCTTGCAAGAACCTCAGAGCAGGACAATCGGTATTGCTGCTGCTGTTGGCAATGTGCTGAATAAAATTCATGATGAGTTTGTAAAAGAGAAATGATAATGCGTGTAAACGCGATGCAAAAAAATCAATTTTTTTATAAAATGAATACTGAAAATACTCAAAAATTGGATACTGAAAATACTGAAAAATTGGATACAAAAGTACTAAAAAAAGATGATGATTGTATATATGATTGTTTAGTAGAAGGTTGTGATAATAAAACAAAATACAAGCGGTATAAGTTCTGTGATCAACACTATGACCATGCCATTGCAGTTGGAAACCAACCTATTACGTATGGAAAGTTTAATCATACAGGTATGACGTTGAAAAAAGCAGTAAATGCACGTACAGAAGAGTATTGGTTGTTTTGTATGGATAAATCAAGATATCTACAGGTAAGTGAGACATATCCTGTCAATGCATTGCGTCGCGCATTTGTTTTCAACGAAATAATTCATCATACAACGTAAACACAGCATCAGCACCGCTACTTTACCAAAAAAGTTTTCGACATCACTTTACACAAAAAAAAGTGCAATCATATCGAACTATATTATTAAAAAAAAAAATAAAAGTATTCACTTTTGTATTCATTATTTTACTTTCATTCAAAGCAAAAAACAATGTCTGCAACTATTGCCAACGAAGTTACTGACCGTGAACCACAGTTTGAAGAGTCACCAGAATCAAACGTTCAGTTTCATGACAACAATGCAAGAAATCTTGGAAATCAAAGGCAATACGACGGTTATGTAACGGAAGGACATTTGATGACCAGAAAAGAAATTCTACAAGCAATGTCATCATCAAACATGAATCGTAAACTTAGACGAAACATCACTCGTACGTCTCAAGTGTCAGTAACAGGAATGCCTAATCGTGTCATTGATGATCGTACTGCAAAAGCACGAAGGCGTCTACAAAAGAAACTGGAAGCACGTAAAACTAATAAGTAATTAGTCGAATGTCACAATTACTTTCTTGCGTTCTATCGTCACTTTCGGTTTCGGAGGTAGACTCTGTCCTTCTGCAATTGCTTTTTTTCTCGCTTGATTTTCGTGGTACTTCTGAAGAACCTTTTCGCGGTTTCGTAGGTAGTACTCTCTGTTGTATGGCATTTATATCATTATCGTTATTATTTGTATTGAAAGATACACATTCTGGAGTTGTACACTTAGTCAGTTTTATAGTTTGCAACACAGTGACAGTAGAATGTCCGAGTGCAACAATTATTGCAACAAGTCCTAGCAACATTTCTGTTTATAAAACATATTAATTATAATAAATGCCACATTAAAAGTGGGACTTAGTTTGATACTACTTCTTAATGGCGTGACCAGTCGTGAATGAGTGGATGCCATTCATCCTTCTCAAATTTGTGATCCTCCAACCGCAGGTAGTCACCACACTCACTGACGAACAGCGTCTTGCCCAACTGCAATGATCTGCCTTTGTTGCTGTTAATATACACTAGTACCTGCTCACCTTCTTGAAATTGCACCTCGTAGTTCCACCAGTGACCACCACCACCTGCCATTGTGTATGTAACTGTCGTGCACGGCACGGATGCGCCATAGCAGTAGTCGCCCTCCATTTCTGTGTCAGAATCACTTTTCATATCTTCGTGAGTCATATTTTGAATAATGATAATGAACGGTACAATGAACTTCTTATTTTTTATAAAAAAAATTACTTTTTGTACTCGTGAAAAAACTCAAGTGGTGTATACACTTTTCCGTTGTATTCGATACATGGTAAGGAGGTGTGTGTGTCATCTGCTTCGTACTTCTCTACGTACTTGACAGTTGTAAGATCGTTAACAGACAAAACAACTTCTGGCACTTCGTGTGGTTTTAAATTTCCAACAACAGTAATAGATGACATTTATTCACTATGCAATATAATAAGTATGATTTAAATTTAAACCGCTGTATGCGTGATAAGTTGTATCTATCGTAATATTACCATTGGTTTCTATCTTGACATCTGTAGGCGGTGAACATTGCATATATTCTAACTTCGTAGATCTGTACGCAACAGGTAACGTGGCAATGACGTCTCCTGCTGTCCACGACGGTGGACTCTGTGTTGTTTCAACGTAACCACGAATGACAACCCGATTGCCTATCTTTGACACCTGTAACGTATGTTTGCCAGTACCACCAGTAGATATTGTAGATGCCACCGTGAGGTTGGTGAAAGTAGGATTGGCAAGTTCACTCGCATACTGTAATCCATTCACACCTGGGTACGCTGAACTGCTGACGTCATGTCCTGAAGCAAAATAGATTGGATAGAATGCATCTAAATTATTATTAAATGCTCGTAAATAACCAACACCTGCTACTGTCATAGTGTTTGCAGAACCAGCAGCACACGAAGTTTGTGTAGAACCAGTATTGCTTTGTAAGATTGCGTAGTTATTGTTTGTTGGAGTGAGTGCACTGTTGCGCAGACCTGTCCAACCTGTAAAACTTGCATGACTAAATAAAGTTGCACCGGTAGATCCGTTGCCTGCTACAAAGTCTGCATTTTGACACGTCATTGTGTTCGAACTGGTTTGAGTGAGTTGTACATTTGTGTTAAAATTGATAGAGGGTTGACTATGAGTTAAATTGATAACACCATCCTCCACAGAAGTTATTTGCGTGTTCGTAGCACCAACAACAATATGGTCCAGAAAGGTCTTTACACCAGCAACACTCTGTGCACCTGTCTTCACTACGACACCATCTGTATCGGCAAGATCTCTTGCCACTACTTCTTTGTTGGCATTAAGTGTAAGAACTGCTGATTGAGTTGTGCTGTTTAGAGACAATTGTGGCATTATCATCGTACCATTTACATTGAATAGATCCGTTGCAGAGACACCGATCGATACATTATTGGTAAAGACAGTATCAGGTCCTGAGAATGTCACGTCTTTATGAAAAGTGGATAGGCGACGACAATCAAAATCTAATGCAGGTTGACCTGGACTTGGAAATTCCAACAAATCTATATTGCTAGTTTGAATGGTGGTTACAATGACAGGTCCTGCACCACCAAGTGATGTTTGTACAAAATCACGTGTTGCTATGGGTGTCATAGTCGTCGGTGCAGTGTATGCAACAGTGTCACCGGTGGGATACGTAATGGTTGCATCATAATCTTTGACGAAGTTTCCAGTTGTCGAAAAATCAAACATATCTACGTCAGTCGCTGATCCAGTGTTGTGCTTGCCGACGATCCCACTATGACTTGTAAGATTTATCTTGTTACCACTGACACTTAACTTATTATTGTTTCCCAACAGCACTTCTTCTGACGTAGAAATCAGTCGAGGTGCCGATAGATCACCTGACAATGTATTTTGAGTTGTATCACTTTTTTTTACAATGTCGTTGTTGCCTGTGTGAACGTAATCAAGAGCAGGTGTCAACGTAGTGACCGTTAGCACAACATCACTGCCACCGCCAATAGAAGACCCTGCCAACGTCAGTGTGTCATTCACGTTGTAAAAAAATCCTCCAGCATCAAGGTTAATAATGAGCGAAAAATTGCTCTGGACTTCAACTGTAAATGCAGCACTTAAACCACTACCGCTTGTTGAAGTGGCAGTTACATTAGTATAGTCTCCAACAGTGCGTGTTTCTGTGGTGTTGGTGAAACTGAACGTGTCAATTTTACCCACTTGATGACGTATTTCGCCGTGCATGATAATATCATTGTTTGTTGGAAACACCAACTCACCAGCGCTGTTGGTTTCTAGCGTGTTACTCTCCGTGCCGTTTTTTAATACTAATTTAGGCACCTCAAGTTGATTGTTCATCAGCACCTTGTTGCTGTTGTCGATCACCAAATCGTCGGTTGCATTTGTGGTGATGTGATGGTTTACACTACTGTCCCCTTGAACAAGAGAAACTTTCGGTAAAGTATTGTCACCACCGTGTAACTGAATGACGTGTGGTGAAATAGTGGTGCGCTCGTAACTAGTCCCATTCAAGGTAGGATTAAAAGCAGTGGATTGGTCACGTATCATTACAGAGCTATGAATTTTGTTGTCGGCAACAACAACAGACGTGCCAGCGATTGGATTACCTCCCAACGTCGTGCCACCCGCCAAAGTAATAGCTTTTATTGAGGCTGTGGCAGATGTGTTGTTTTCAACGTAACTTGTCAGACTCTTGCCAGATGGTTGCAAGATACCTGTAGCACTGTTGTAGAAGGCAAGATTTCCAAGACCTGACGTTACTTCTGTCCGACCTGCATGGTTTACAACTTTTGGTGTTAAAAAGTTAATACGCTCTTCCACTGTATCCACACCATCATTGTTGGCATCCGCTCCAGCAGCGGTCGTGCTGAGAATGACGTCGCTAGCGTTCACCGTTGTAGAACCACCACCAGAACTACCACCAGAACCACCACCACCAGAACCACTAGGTAGGTTTTGCAAAGTCGCTGTACCGAAATCAACGTAAGCGTCTGGACCAAACGTCATACGTGGTTTGTACTCTACATTTCCATTGGCGTCTGTAACCGGTTCTTTGCCTATCGTAAACAACGTTTGGTCATCGGTGTTCTTTACTGCTTCTGTCTTTACCGAAACACTGTTCAGACTGCCCACGGTGTGTACATCTTTGTTAAAACGAAAAGAGTTGCCAGTTACAGTATCAAGGTGTACTTCCGTTGGCGAAAACCCTGGATGAGAGTTTTCAAACAGAACACTTTTATCAAGTTGAGAATTGTTATGATTCATTTCTTTTGTAATAACAAAATAAATTAATATGGTTGACTGGGCAAATTTAAGTATTTTTATTGGTGCGGTCAGCGGATCTTTAGCAACTGTTTTGTACGCGTTACAAAAAAGCAAATGCAGTCACATCGAGTGTTTCTGTGTTAAATGTGAACGTGACGTCAGCAGTGTAGATGCTGATGACGTCGAAGCACAGTTGTCTCTACCACCACCACCACCACCAAACTCACCTGTCAACAAAAAAAAGGATAATAGTTGGATTAAACCGTCGGTTTCACGCGCAACTTAATCGAAAACGGGTTAACGTTGTGCATTGTCTCCCCTCCGCAGCACACCTTGCCCTTCTGATGACCAATATTTGGTATGTAACCTTTCGGATTCTTACCAAGCGCTTCATTGATGAAACCACCTTTAAACGCACCTCCTCCCTGCACGTAACCAACGGCATCCGGACGGAAGTCTCGTTTAGGATTCCACTCATACACGCGGTTCCCACGGAACACCTTGCTCTGCTTTTTGCCGCGCATGTCGCTTGCCTCCGCCATAAACTCATTCTCCGCTGCTTTTTTGTAATCTAGTTTGTTTTTGCTGCTCACGGTTTCGTGAAACTGCTTCTCACGCTCAATCTGCTTCTCCGTCAACTTGGGGGGACGAACATTAGGACCAACAACGTTAACCTGTCGTTCTAGACGATGCTTGCCCATGATTTCGGCGTGACGAATACCAGAAAGAATATTCTTCTGAGATACACGAACGTTCTTGTGTTCCTTGTATTGTGGCATTTATACTACTGTAACATTTTTTTTTAACCTTCCGCAATCTGCATGTTATCCTGCAATTTAACGCAGTTCTTGTCAACAGCAGATCTTGCTGTCGTCAGATGAGTCTTTTTCGGTACAACTTTCTGTTTCGTCTCAACACCACCGACTTCTTTGATATCGGCGGCGGTGCGGGCACCTTGCTTAGATGCGTACGACTTCTCCTTGCTGAGATTCGAACCAGGTAAAGTGTTAATATGCTTCATGACATCCTTCGCTGATTCTTCGGGAAAACCAGTCTCTACGTCCTTGGTTGGACGTGCGCTCGTCTTCTTCGTTGCGTGTTGTGTCTTGTTAAAGTAACCGCTGTATGCTCGAAATCCTCCACGAGACTGAAAGTAACCGTAGTTGCCTGTGAAACGATTGGTGCCGTGAGAATCCATATTTATGACTGTGTAAGATTTTTAATACGTTCTATAACGAACTTTTCCACCTGATGTGAACGTGCGTCCACCGGACATACCCCCATGCGAGTGCATTACCATAATTTTGTTAGGTGGTGCTGGGTTTGGTGCTTCTGTGTTCTTTGGTGGTTTTTCAGAGTACTCTTCGTCTTCCGAATCGCTGCTCTCATTGTCACTGACAGAACCGAAAAATTGAAACGTTTTCAACTCCTTTGCGTCAATTGTGCGTATGAAATCACGATGCTGACGCTTGTTCTGCACGTAGTTGCACACACAGATGAAACGGAAGTCTTTAGAACTCGCCAATGTCTCATACAGATTGCGCGCGTCACGCTTTGCATCACGGCGGGTGTTGATGAAGAAACACTCGTCCATGATCAGTTCACGCTCCTTGGCAGAGGCAATGTTATTAAAAATAAAGCAGTCTTGGTTAAGACGAATTGCACGACTGATGCGCGTCAGTGACTGGGACAGAATAAAAAATGACACACCGTTGCCGTCCATTCCATCGTTACCTAGGTGACGACCGTTTAACGCCATCTCTTCCAGCAATGAGGACGAGTGGAGTGACTCTGCACCTGTTTTGCAAGCGCAGTCATCGATCACAACACACACGCGAGATTTGAGCATATCTTTCTGCTTGTGCTGTCGCTTGTTGTGCTTCTTGATCTGACGCTGCATTTTGACAATGTAGTTGACCTTATCAATATCTTTAAAACGGTACTTCTTAGGAATACCTTCGAATCCGCTGTCTGTGGGTGAGATAAGAAAGATGTGTGTGAAGGCGCGTTTGCTGCGCTGGAACTTCTGCAACATCCAATTGACCAAGAAACTTTTACCACTCCGACGGGATCCAATGACAGAAATGAAGAACGAATCAGGTAGATCAGTAATGTCCACACCGTCGTATCCGCTGACGTCAACCTGCTCGTCGTTGTAGTTTTCACTGATAGTGCTAAGTTGTGGCATTTTACATTACGCAACATTTTAAATTTAGTTACTGAGCGTGCTGACCATACGACCAGAACTAGAATCAGTAGTCTGAAGACCGAGTTTGCGAAGCACCACGTACAATTTAAGATCTTTACCGTTGTGAGTTTTATCGTGCTCATGCACAGAGTTTCCTTGTTTTGGAACGTCTTTGTCAGTTACACCATAATCATGCATTTCAATTTCGATGGTGGGAGCATTCAGTTCACGCAGAGAGATCGATCCTGAGTCATACTGCTTGGAGTTATCAAGTCCCATCTGCAACCGCACAATATCTTTTGGATTGCCCAATCCCTCATAAATGCCAGATGCTGCACGGACATCAACAAAAGTGTTTGAATGCAACCTTCTATTGCCCTTAAAATAACCATCCTTGAGTGTACGGCGTCCAAAGTCGGAAAAGTAATCTGGATCCATGTCGTCAATCAAGTTCTGTCCAGACGCCTTAAAAGAAACCTTCTTTACTTTAATAGGAGTTTCTTGATTCAGGGCAGCTAGAGCAGTAGTTTCATCTTGAAGTCCACTACGCGTAACAATGACGTAAATGTCAGTAATCACAGAGGTGCTCTTAATCTCATGCTTGAATACTTTGTTTGCCTCGTGTGTAAATTGAGAAACTTCCGTTTCGTAGTCGTACACTAGCTGCGAGAGCGGACCAGACGAAAAGTTGGCGGCAACAGTGGCGTCTTCTAGTTCGTTAGGCAGTACACGCTGTTCCACAATCAACTCCGCTTTGTCAATTTTAAACGCTGTCATTTGAGCATTAGTCAGAGTAGCAACGGTGGAAGCACCGTTAACTTCCAAAGATCCTACTTTATCGTTAGCTGCCGGGACAAAAGTACCTTCTGAACTTAAAATCCAATTCTCCCAGTCACTGGAGAACTTTACTGACACACGAATGGGTTCAGTGAAGCACGTCGCCAGCGCGAGATTGGCGTTGTCGAAACAAGAAAAGAGCAGAGGAATGTGCACGACAACAGGATCATCAGCATTACCTTCACACTCAGCGGTTCCGATAGCACCAACACCTGTACTCATTCTACAACCTTTTTCGAATGAAGTGCGTGCATCACCATCCAAATCACTGTATGCCGCAAGAATAGCTTGTTTAGACATTGTAAGGATGCGACGAGTAGATGACGAGATATCAATGTGATCGATAAGGTTCAATAGACCAGTGCGTGGGATTACATATCGCTCATTGAGCTGCTTTTTTCCAATGGTAGCAGGATTTGCTTCTGAGTTTGGCGCTTCATATGCCTGTTTTTGCAATAGCAGTCCTTTGTGCACTTCAAGACGCAGTGTGAGCGAGCGAGTGAAACCCGCTTTGATGAGATCAAAGTTGACCGTGTCACCCTGTTTCGTGTGACCGGAGTTGACTGGCTGCAGTTTGGTCCACTGCACACCGTGCGACGGAATACGCTTAGAAAAAGAATACTCAAAGGGATTGATGAGGGATGAACCAACGGTGTTGAGCGTGGAAATAAGCGCAGACTGCGCGTTCGACTGAATAAGTGCTTGTGCCATTTGTACTACGTTTCCAGAAAATATTTATCGAAATGAAACGAGGTTTCTTTCATATACGGATGCCAATGACGCAGGATACACCATGTATCCAATGATGTGTTTGTCCTCTTGCTGCATGATCGCGTCCATCAAATCTTTTGTCGGGCCATGCGGTAGAAATTCTGAAATGTCAATACCACCACTGCGAACTGGATCGGCGTTCATGTGATCCATGAACTGTTTGGCGTCATCGTCTTCTTCCTTCTCTTCTTCTTTCTCTTCTTCTTTCTCTTCTTCCTCGTTTTCTGCATTATTTGTTGTTCCATTATTTGTGTCATCACCTAGTTTACAATCGAATGGGGATTTTGTTATGCACGTGTACGTCTGACCGTTCAGTTTGACTGTTTTCTTTGTTCCGGATGGATAGTCAGTGTAATCTAACTCTTTGTTTATTTTTTCTTCTGCCAACAGTTCGTTTTTTTTTTCTTCTGCATTACCACTTGAATCAGCATCATTGTACTTTGTGCCATCGTTACCAATTCCATTAACAGTAAAATCAATTGGTTCACCATCTGTATTATATTGAAAATCAAAACTCGCCTCAACAGTTTCGCCGCTTGAATTAGTAATTTGAAAATCGTTAAACGCTTCGCCGTCATCATCGTCCAGTGCACCCTCTACACCTGACTGACCCGTTTCACCTACAGTGATCTTCCACCCCTCTTTAGCAAATCGTATTTTTATGAGCTGTGAAAATCGTTTTGGGTTCTTCACTTGCAAATAATTTTGATCATAAAAAACATTCATTGGGTGTGCTGTGCCCGGGTTAAATCCAGTCGGTGATATGAACGTTTTTGTTTCACCGTACTTAAACCCCGACACGCTGACGATGTCCATGCCTTGGCGAATATTTACAACCTTTTTATTCATTGCGTCTTCTGCTTCTTTCGACATTAAACCCGCTTGACCCCACAA
>VMHT01072975.1_pt1 | contig 12266 bp, 14 predicted proteins | sample 4693611 | NCBI WGS metagenome assembly VMHT01 (sample SAMN12280063, study PRJNA550983) | marine metagenome | isolation source: seawater sampled from same location over 5 years 0.02-0.2 micron viral filtrate | place: USA: collected off the coast of southern California halfway between the port... ...
CCTGTCATATCAGTATCATTGCCATAACCATCAGAGTCATCTTTATTATCAGAGTTATTTTTAGAAGAACTATAAGGCTTAAAGAATAACTCTAGCTCCTCCTGCCTACGGTTTTCTAATCCTGGGATAACTTCGCCATTAGCCATACGAAACTCTGCAGCTTCTTTCCTAAAGGTTTCAAAGTCACCTGCATTAAGAGCAGCACGTGCCTTACTGTTTTCAAATTGTGGACCACCAATATTATATAGCAGTGACTTAACAGCGGCTTGTTGATTAGGGTTTAGATCAGCAGTAACAAGGTTGTTATAGTCTTGATCAGTAACTGCCATTTCTTCAAGAAGTCTAGCATTTGCAGCTTCTTCAGTTATGGTGTCACCCATCTTAACACCTTTAGTAAATCCGTAACCAATTGTAGGAACACCTGCAGAATCAAGATAAGCTTCTTCACGAAACCCTTCTTTATCTTTAAGAAAATCCATATACATTATATTAGATACTGTTGGGTCTGGTCTTGTAGGACCAGCAGTTGGTGTCTGCGGGGGTTGATTACTTTCAGGTTGACTAATTCCTGTTTCTCTTTCTACTATGTTAGCAAGGGCTTCAGGGCCTGTCATGTCAGTCGATTCTGCTTTTTGTTGATTAACTGCAGCAAGAAGTCCTGGATCTATAGGGACATCCATAGCAGGTACTGTTTTATTTGGTAAAACTTTAGAGACAGGATTAACAGCAGCAAGAGCTTTTTCTCCTGATTTAGCAGTCCCGCTAGAAAACAAACCAGTAATTAAATCAGTAAAGAAATTACCACTTCCCTCTGCAAGATACACAGGACCACCATGTGCAGAATACTCAGGAATTGTACCGCCCTGTTGTGCCTGTACAGCACGACCTGCATTGTTCATCTTTTCTATCTGTGGCTCAAACATACGTGTAGCTTCAGCGTTCATTACAAACTCGCCTGGAGTTAGCCAAGCAGGGACTGTATCAGTTCCTTTAGGGTCCCCAGGATGATTAGGAATGTCTTTCATCATCGGAGGAATTGGACCCATATCAATATCACTGCCTTCATAAAACTCAAAGGAAGTCATATTTCCATATCGGTCTTTATTAGTAAAACTTTTAAGTTTCATTACTTGTCTCCACTTGAGTCATTGTTATCAGCTTTCCTTAGATAAGGGGCCACTATATGACACTTCAATCTCTTCATTAATTGGACCACCTGATTGTTTATATCGGACCATAGACAACGGACCACTAACATATCCACCTTTGTTAAACAACCCAAGGGCCTTTCCTGCAAGAAGACCTGCTCCAATATAAGGAACTGCTGTTCCTAGAGCCGCCATACCACCAGCAGTAGCTGCGCCTGTACCTGCTGCAGTAGCTGCACTTGTACCTGCTGCAGTAGCTGCAGGGGTCACTGCTGGCGCAGCAGAACCCATAACGCTTTGCATTAACGGCGTTGCAGTTGAAGCTGCAGGTGTTGCCATTGCAGCACCACCACCTGGACCTAGATTTGCTGTAGCAGCGTTAGCCATATTACCTGTAAAAGAAGAAGCCGGTGCTGTTGCAGGAGCAGGAGTAGTAAATCCTTTCCATGTCTCTACAACTTTTTCTTTCATAGGCGTATAAACTTTTTCTTTAAAAGGATCTACAACATAATCAGTAAATCCTTTTTCAGCCATGCCAGTAGCCTTATCTGCTGCAGCATTTTTTGCCATTAACATTGCTTGTTCTTGTAAAGTAGGATCTTGAGGCCGTGCTGGGAGAGGAGCTGGTTGATATTGTAAGCCTTGACGATTTAATCTATTACCGCTTTGTGCTATTGTAATCATTATTTCCCTCCACCGCCACCAGTTGATTTAGTTTCTGAGCCAGCGCCCTGAAGATTAGCAAAGAAATTTGCAAGAGATGTATCTTTTGCTTCAAGTTCTTTTTGTTTTTGTTGTTGTTCTGCAGATCCTGCTGAGCCTAAGTTCTTAATACCCATATCTGCTACACGTTGTCGTTCTTGGTCTAAAGCTAATGAACGATCAGCTAATGAACCAGCCATTGCTTTTTCAAAACGAGCACTTCCAAGGCCACCGCTTGTAGAAGCACGACCAGCTGCAGTTCCCATAAGGTTTTGAAGATCTCTTTGACGACCTGCAGAAGTATCAAACATTCCAGTACCAGCAATAGCATCTTGAGCTTGAGTCTTTTGAGCCTGTAATGCTTCTTGTTGAGTTTCTGTTAAACCAGCTGCTAGTAGGTTTGGGTTTTCTTGAGTTTCTCTAAGGCGTTCAAGATTAATATCTAAGCCTTCTTCTAGTTGAGGCCTTGCCCAATCTGGGATGCCTGTTGTTTGTGTTTGTTGTCCACCGCCGCCTCCTTTATACACTGTACGTGCGCCAAATGGGGCATAAGCATCGCCGGTAATTAGACTTGTTAAAATCATTTAACTCTCCTGTATCACGCCTCTTACTGAAACGTGTAGTGCCGCATCATATCGGCGTTGCAAGAATCGACCATAATCAAAAGCTTCTTGCTCACCTCTGATTGAGTCAGATCGCCAGTGTTGACCCCCATGTTCTTTAACATGAGCAATCATGGCATCGAATAAACGGTATACTGGAATAGCTGTGTTATAGTCATGGTCTACAATACAATCTTTTACATCCATTACCCACTCATTTGTGTAATAGTTATTAAAAGTACTAGCAGAAAGAAAACCTCTAAGCTGGTCATTAGAATAATAACCAATTACAAAATCATGCAAACTACCTTCTTTTTGTTTTTGCACAAGAGAAAGAAAGTATTGAATCCAGACTGATTCGTTTCGCTTATACCCATAGTATTCGTTATGTTGTGTTGATTTATTCATAAGCTGTATAGCTTCAAATACATCATTATCCTCAATCTTTTTTATCATATTTAACTTGGCTTAGTAGGCCAATCCTCTGTATCTAAATAAGGCCATTTAGAGTTACTAGTAATATCCCTAAGTTGTTGACGATATGTTTGCCACTGACTTATTGTTCCTGGAAACGTAGCATCAGATATTTGAGTGTAATCTGAAGCTGTTAAATAAACATTACGCTTATTAAGTTGTCTAGCTGTATATGATTCTTCTGATTCATAAGTTGTTTTAGTTTCAGGATTATAATGTGTATCATAAGTGTCGGGTCTAATACCTACAATTGTTGTTTCTGTTGAAGCCATAGTTGTTTCTATTTGACCTTGTGATGTTATTTTATTATTAGTATCAATAGTAATAAACAATGGCATTATACAGGTCTCCTTACTTCAGTAATACTTGCACTTGCGCTATTGCCAATTGCAGTATCTCCCCCAGGTCTTTCTCTATAACAAAATAAATAAATAGTACCCCTATTTACATTTACGTTAGAGTCTGACATAGCCGTAGTAAATGAACTTGATTGATTGGGTGAGTTAGCTTGTATACTAGCACTGTCTATTGTGTTAGCAAAACTAGTTGTACTCCCTACACTTAATCCAATTTGACTGCTACTATAATTAGCTGAGCCTTCTGTTCCTAATTGTGAGTTATCTAATACCTTTACAAACACAATGTCACCAATACCTGCTTCAGAAACCACAGTGACTTGAGAAGTATAAGATACATCTGTATCAAAATCAGGGCTATCTGTTGTTTCTATTCTGAGAAATTCAAACCAGTTAGTATTAACACCAGCACGACTTCCTGATTTACTTTGAAGAGTAATACCAATATCAAGATTTCTTGCTTGAATTGCACCATCAATTCTAATATTATTTACATTTAATGTTCCTGCATTAATTGCAGATATATCAGATGCTAATCTAAATCCAGTAGTACCAGGATTGATTACATTAGAAGCTGTAAATGTTTGTGCTGAACTAGACCCTGGCGTTCCTGCTTGCGACACAATTGTTCTTAGTTGTACATAAGCTGAGTTTGCATCCTCTGGTAAATAACCTGCAGACCAAACTGTAAATGTGGCTGTATTACCTGCAGACCTAGTGATTGTTAACTGCTGCCCCCTTACTAGTTGGCTAATAATAGTTGTGTTTGCAGTACTAGATGCTCTTATTTTTAACACAACATGATCAGTATTACTAACAGGATCAATAAAATCTGTCCAACTAGTAGCTGATTTATTTGCAGCATTATTAGCAAAGCCTAATTTTAATCCCCAGTTGTTAGCTGACAATGCTCCTGTTCCTGAAGTGTAGTTAGAAATAGTTACATTTAAAGAATTAAAAGCACCATTAAAATTAGTACTAGTTAAACTTCCTCTAGTAGTAACATTGTTAAACTCAGCATTACCGCTAGCTCTTTGTATTTGCCAACCACTTGATCCTGATATGTAGTTATCTGATTGAATATTAGTACCAAAATTTACAGATGCAATTGGGGTATCAAAAGTAACTGTAGGACTACCTGCGTCTGCTGCTTGTATTACACGAAATCGTGATGACCAAAACAATGCAGTAGTAGTTGTAATATTAACTGTTACAGGGGTTGTTTGCCAATTAGCAGTAAGACCTGTAAATGCGCCTGTAGAAAAGTTATAACCGCTTGCACTAGGTGTTCCTGGATTATTGGTAGAAGCTTGATTATAAAACACAAGACCTGATTCTACTTCAGTAGCAGGTGTACCGTCTTCTACCATCTTCACAGGGCTTGTCCAAGTTAAACTTGAATCAGTACCTGATGTACCTGACACAGATGCAATAGTAGTAGATATGTAAACTGGATCTGTACCAGACGGAAATGTAGCTGACCATCCTGAAGGGGCAGTAAGAGTCTTAGTGCTAAAGTTATACGACCCACCTGTAGGAGTAGAGGGAGACCCAGAAGCCCTAAGAAATACTTCAAGTACAATAGAACTACTTCCATTTACAGAAAACACTTGTGGAGTAGACCAACTACTTGAAGAGATAATTTCTTTAGGTGTTGTATCTGAAATGTTTACTGTAATTACCCAAAGATAATCACCGTTAACTACAGAAGGGGGTGACGTTTGCCAGTTAGCACTACCATACGGTGCTGACTCATCAAAAGAAGCAGTACTATAGTTGTATGTAAGGTCTACATTAAGAGCAGCTGGGGCTGATGCTGAGGTTGTTCTAACATAAAGATATATAGTTGCTGCACTAAACCCGTCTACGTTAACACTGGTTGCTGCATTGGGGTTTATGCTAGGTGCAAGTAACCCTTTATTAATAGCCTCTGTAACTTGATTCGCCCAAGAATCTTGTGGGCTATCCCCAGATACTGGTGGACGAATAATAGACATTATCTAGTTCCTCCTTTAAGGATCTCATATTGTAAGCCTGATACATTCCAAGCATTTGTAGCTGTTTCAGTTAGCTTATAATTAAGAAACCTACCCGCTTCTTTAATGTCTACTTTGTAGTCATCGGCTACTACAAACGTATTGCTTACTCCTGTAGATGGGTTTACATCTTGACCAGGCTTACTGCTTCCTTTTACTTGTAGCGTAAGTGTTGCACTCGCGCCTTCTACTTTCATTGCAATAGAAGATAAAGTTTCAGTATCAAACTCAGGGGTCATGGTAAGTCGTCTACGTTCTACAAATGACTCATAAGCAGAACTGTTTACAAGAGAATAGCTTTTATCTGCATACATAATTTCTGTACTATAACTAAAGATAGGTACTTGATCGTTAGGATTGTTTTGATAAGGCGCAATGTCCCCTGAAGTAATTGCTGCTTGCATTCTACGGATAGTCCAGTTGTTAAGTCGGTAGTTCCATATTAAACATTCGTTTACTGTAGTACTAGTTCCTTTAGGATAACATATCCATATCTCATCTTTTGATTGATATCTAAGAATAAATAACTTTTGTTCATGTGCCTTATTAAGATTGTCTATAAGATAACGTCTTACTCTTGTATCTGCAACTGACTTAATACTTCCTGGGTGTCCACTAAATATATAAACATCGCTACTGCCTACAATAATATGTTGACCATCATACTCTTGAACAGCCTCTATTGTTTGAGCACCATAGCTGTCTGTTACTGTAGAAATAGAAAACGGTATTGACTCACTTCCAGTTTGTTCAATTGAATGAATAGAACTGTTAGTGTATATATACATACGGCCTTGCATTTCTGCCATGTCTTGAACTGTTCCAGTAGATGATAGAATAAACTCATCTGCAGTGTTTACACCTGCGTTGAATGGATTCCAGTTAGCAGGGATAGACCCAGGAGCAGCAACATCAGAGGTCCTAATAACACCTGCAAGTCTACGAACTACAGCATTGCCGTTTGCAGGATCAAACTCAGTAAGATTACCTGCAATAAGTAAATTTTTATAAGCACGAATTACCCCACAACGAACACTTACAACATTAGTTGCACGTACAGTTATTGTAATACTATCACCATCTAAAATAGAAGCTGCGCTAGGCGTTACAATAATTGTATTCGTTGCTGAGCTAAACGAAGTAGTAAAGATAGTTTGGTTTCCACCAGCTGCATTAGTTGAGTTACTCCCGATAGCAGTAATTTTTCCATAATTACGAATTGTATTTGTTTGAGAGTTTACAATTGTAACAATAACTTCTTTATTAACAAAATTATTACCACTTCTAGTAATGTCCTGACCTAAGTTAAAATCAAGAGACATTCCAGCAGCATTAAAAACAGTAGATGTTACTTGTTCATTTGCGTTATAGGAATCCCATCCAGGAAGTTGATACATATTAAGATTAGATACATTAGTATTTCCTGGAGTATCAGTAATATATAAAGGTTTTTCAATACCATTATTAATAATAAAACTAAACCCACCTGTAAACAGTGTATGTTGCCAAGTGCCGCCTTGTGCTATTGATGACTTTAAGGTTTTGGTTGTTTGATTACCATCGTTTTTAAGTGCATGAATAGTATCTGTAGACCCGTTGTTAGTTACTACAATGTAATACCCTGTTCCTGGATTTAAATTAGGAGTATCCCAAAAGGCTACAAATATTACAGGGTCTGTAAAGGGAGAAGCGATTGCTTCTTCTCCTTCCATTTTACGCACAGCATTATCCCTAAAGCGTACATTTAAACAATCTGTAAAAACATTCTCTGCTAGAGAAACTGCAGGTGTGTCTTTAATTACGCCAGCAGACGCAATGTTTTCAATAGGTATAACTTGACCTGCCATTTATCCCTCCTTATTAAGAGCACTCTTTTTGGCCTGTAAGCGGGTCGATGAAGCAAGCTTCAACCTTTCCCTTTTCTTCAACCACTTCCTCATTCTCGCTAAGTACCTTCTCTTCCTCTTCCAAGGTTTCGTTGAAGATACCAAATCTTTTTCCACTGATCCTGAACGTAGTGCATCCCTTCGCCCCGCCCTTCCAGGCATCAACATACACTTGTTTAAATTCCTCATATGAGACATCGTCTCCCACATTACAAGTTTTAGAACACGCTGAGTCAACGTAGTGTTGAGACAACAGCAATACTGCTAAGTGGTCTTGAACTGAAATATCAGATGATGTCCTCCCTTCTACTCCTCTTGCATAAGCGTAATCTTCTACACGCTCTACACGAGGCCCTTCAAATGTTTGGATAGTACGATCGTAATAGTGACTAAATACTGGCTCTATCCCACCAGTAACATTATCTGCCACGAGGCTAATAGTCCCAGTAGGAGCAATGCTAGTAAGGTGGCTGTTACGTATGCCATGTTCTCTGATCTCCTTTTTAACTGATGCAGGAAGTGTGCGTATAAAATTAGATTTTAAATACTCTTTACGGTACATAGGGAATGAGCCTTTTTCTTTTGCAAGAAATGCTGATGCCCGATAACAATTATCTCGTAAACAAGCAAATACTTTTTCTGACCAATTAAGAAACTCAGAAGATGCGTAAGGGTACCCTAGAAGCTCACCAGCGTTAGCTAACGCAGTTACACCTAGTCCCATACGTCTTTTAGCCTTAGCCTCATCAGACTGCTCTTTAAGCGGGTAAATAGTACGATCAATAATATTATCCATAGCACGTACTACATGCGGAATATCTTTTTTAAACTGTGTAAAATTAAATGTATATTTACCATCACTTTCATCAAGGTATTTTACTAAGTTAAAGGAACCTAATAGACATGCGCCTTGCGGGGGCAACGGCTGCTCACCACATGGGTTAGTGGCTTCAATGGTCTCACAGTACCACAAGTTATTCATCTCTTGTATACGGTCAATAAACAGAACCCCAGGCTCTGCCCAATCCCATGTTGAGTTCATTATTTCGTCCCAAACCATTGAGGCCGATAAAGACCCACGCACAACACCGTCAAAGATAAGATCGTACTCGGTATTACTATCCAAAGCTTCCATAAATGCATCTGTAATCCCGACTGAGATATTAAAACCTGTGAGCTTATCACTGTTGCGTTTAGCCCTAATAAAATCAAGAATATCAGGATGGTCAATCCTAAGGACACCCATTTGTGCTCCACGCCTGTGACCAGACGAAGCAATTGTTTGACACACTGCATCAAAGATACCCATGAAAGAAACAGGACCAGAGGACTGAGAATCGAGAGAATTAATATGATCGCCACGAGGTCTGAGCTTAGAAAAATCATATCCAATACCGCCCCCCTTACGCATTGTTTCGGCTGCTTCTGCTGCACGTTTCATAATGGACTTCATATTGTCATCAATAGTCCCTGAAACAAAGCAGTTAAATGCAGTAGTAATACGCCGACTGCCCATTGCATTTTGAACCCTACCTGCTGGTAGGAATCTCATATTTCCAAAAATGTCTTCTAGTTCTAATTGATGTTCTTCAGTATCATTAAGTGCCGCTGCCATACGTTTTACTTTATCATCAAAGGACTCACCTTCTTGACGATACTTCATAGCATCAATCTCTTCAGAAATATGTGTTAATGGGCCTACGTACTCTACGTTTCTCATAGTATTATTACCTCTTTGTTAAATAGAATTTTGTCTATAAGGGGTATATACTTTGTACTTCTCTCATTCTAGTTACAAGACGTTCTGCACGATTTGGTACTTGATTATACCAAAGACTATCTTTCATTTGATTTGCTGCTTCTTGCCAATTAGAAATTGCTACAGCTGCAATAAACTTTTTAAATTTACTAAGTCTTGGTCTTCCCATATTAAACATCATATTAGCAACAATTAATTGGACTTCATCGGGCAATGTTTTGAAACTGGGGAAGAGCGTTTCGCATTCTTTAAGCACCACATTGATGTCGCTAATAAAGCATTCGTTGACTCTATCTTCTGAGACAGGCGTTCCGACAGGTTGTCCATACTCCACATCATCGACCAAAATAAGATGCCCCACACCGTGAGTTGGATGCCCAAGATGGTCAATATAGATCTCATATTTGCAACCCTCGTCAATAAACAAATCTTCTTTTAGTTTATCTATATTCATTTAGTTAGCCTCTTTTGCTTTTCATATGTCCTTAAACCGCCAATCCCCAACATGCCGCCTAATACGGGCAACAGAGTGCTCATGTCAAATTCAGGTAGGGTAGGTAGCTGAGTCCCCGTTAAGGCTACTACAAAGAGCAGAATAGGCTGTAAAACAAAATGATAAGCAAAAGCAGAGGCACACACCCACCCAACCGCTGGTCTCCATCCTCCTTTAAATATAGAGCCTGAAGCTGCTTCTGCTTTGTTTACTTCTATTTGAGCGAGTGCTAACTCTTGAGCGTGTTTCTCCCCCATTGTTGCAAGCTCGTGTGCAATTTTAGCTTTTTCATCAGCATCGGGGATAAACTTATCTAGTAAGGTTGTTACTGGTCCAATTAAAGCTTGGATCATGTTTGTTCTCCTTCTGGTATAACACATCTTCCTTGTACAGGATAATGAAACGGTATATTCTCTATAATATCTTTACCCATTTCAATTGTTCTTTCTTCACATTGTTCTAATTTTGTATACGGACCAAGTGTGTCTCCTGCCATAAAACAATTCATTGTTCCTGTAATACACACCATTACCCATGCCTCAAACATTCTATCCTCCTAGTTCTTTTAAATATAATATCCACCAGATCATACCACCACCGCCACCTCCAACAAGCACAATAGATAATATAATACCTAAGATAAGGTCTTTCTTTCTGGCTTCTTCTTCAAGAGCTTTTTTTATTTGAGCACGTTCATTTGCAATCTCAGCTTGAAGTCTTTCCCACTGTCCTGGTTTTCCATACCACTGAAATATTTGTCGAAGCTCTTTACGCATATCTTCTAACTTTTCTTTTCTAAAATGTTTTTCAATAGCTGAATCTTCTGCTAAAGAAAATCGTGATTTCTTTTTTCTAGCTGCACCAAATTGGAGTTCTGCTTCTCCTTGTGCATATCTTGCTACAGCATTACTCATAGAAGAAAGATCACGGCCCATCTCTATGCCTTTTTTAATTGCGGAATGCCCTGCAGATAGAGCAGCGAAAGCTGATACTGGGTCAATCATTTAATATACCCTCACATTATCTGTATTAACATATCGTGGAACACAATAAGCTGTCACTCTATCTCTTGGGTCCATGTAATCTAAGTATTGGTAATTGCCGTGTCGTTGTGATAATTGACTAGCAAAGTAGAGGCACTCATTAACATCTCTAAAGTACATATCTCCGCTAGTCATTTTTCTTGTTTCACCTGTCCCTAAATAAACGAGGAGGAGAAAAACATGTGTCATAGCTTAGTAATAAGCATTACTGCAAGACCAATGATTGACGTAGTAGAAACCATAAGCATAGCTTCTAATCGCCACATTCGTTTGTCTAACATTTCTAGTTTGTCATTAACCATCTGGTAGCGTATAGCACATTCTTTTTCATGTGCTTCTAGTTCCAGTTGGACCTTAAGTTCTGGTTCCATACGCTGCTCCAACATTTACTAAGAAGCAGTATAAGCTTTACCAGCAGTAATTGCACTTGTTGTAGCTGCCATGTCTTCTGAACCCCAATCGGTTTTAGCTTTCATAAGTTCTAGATGTTCAACATTACGGTCTACGCAAGATTGACGGTCAGCAGCAGATTCATCTGCCATTTGTGACCCTGCAATTACAGCAGTAATAAGGTCAACGCTGTGACCCATAGCTGTGTAGTCTTGTGCGAGTTCTTCTGTAGTTCTACTCATATTATTCTCCTAATTTTAATTCTAATTCAGTTACTTTTGCTGAAAGTTCTTGTACAGCTTTGATTAAAGGAGATATAAACTCCTCATATCGCAAGGCTAACAAGTCAGTGCCGCCGTCTTTTTCGCTTCTAAGATTGCAATCAATAAACCCAGCAAACTTTTCTTCTGGCTTGCTAATATCTGAAAGCACAGTCCTGACATCTTGTGCCACTAATCCATAGTGAGTGCGAGTTTTACCTGTTTTAGTAAATGACTTTGGAGACAGTCTATTGATAAAATCCAAGCCTAAATCACTGTTTGCTATATTTTCTTTTACCCTGCTATCAGAGGTAACAATTGTGCCATCTGTTGCGTAGATGTTGTCATACCTGTGGGAACTAGAACCTAAATCGGTAAAATCGTCTTCTGCGGGAAACAAGCGAGGGTTTTGCGTTGCATCACGATTGTAGTGCTGCAAAGCCCCACTATTTGAACCAATAGACGAATAGGTTACCCCTCTGCCCAGCACAAGCGTTCCAAGTGCTGTAATATACTCGTATCTAGGATTGCCACCGCCGTCTGAAATTACTATGTTGTTATTGGTTGTGCGGATGTCTAGGTTGCTCTGATTGCCTGTGTATGCACCAATAATAGTGTTAGCGGAGCCTGTGGTCATTTCAGAACCAGCGGCTTTACTGGCACCTCTGCCTACATAAGTGTTATAACTGCCTGTGGTATTATTAAATCCTGTACCGTATCCAAAAAATGCGTTCTCTTGTCCCGTTGTGGTTCGGTATCCAGATATATTACCAAAACAACTATTCTGCCCCCCAGTAGTGTTTAAATACAGCGACTGATAACCCATCACTACATTGTTAGCACCCGTGGTGTTTGTCAGCATTGAATCTTTACCGACAGCAGTATTATAGCCTGCCGTAGTATTTGATGTCAGTGCGTTATAACCGACTGCAGTATTGTCTACGCCCGTGGTGTTTGCGTCTAGGGATTGCATACCAAATGCAGCATTTTTTGCGCCAGTTGTGTTTGCGCTAAGAGCGACTTGACCTACTGCTGTATTGTAGCTTGCTGTTGTATTCGCACCAAGCGCACCTACTCCTACTCCTACATTGTTTGCACCAGTAGTATTTGCGTCTAA
>VMHT01171196.1_pt1 | contig 12266 bp, 8 predicted proteins | sample 4693611 | NCBI WGS metagenome assembly VMHT01 (sample SAMN12280063, study PRJNA550983) | marine metagenome | isolation source: seawater sampled from same location over 5 years 0.02-0.2 micron viral filtrate | place: USA: collected off the coast of southern California halfway between the port... ...
CTAAAAGGTGTAAGGAATCCAAGAGTGTTTAAAGTTCCTTGGTCTGCGTTTCCTGACAAAACGTCATTCATTACACTTGTAAAATTGCTTACTGTGCTTGCCGCTGGGCCAGCAACAGCCGCCGCTTTTGCACCTAAAGGCATAGGATACTTTCTTTGGTTAGTAAGCATTGCTCTTGTTCCGTAATGATTGTTACTTAATTTCTCTACAACATTGTCTAAATCAAAGAACATGCCAGTAACTCCTGACCTTTCTACAGCGTTGATAAGCTTTTCATTAAAGCTTTCTTTTCTATCCATGCCGTACTGCGCTCTTTTTATTTCATTAACCATTGCTCCTAGACCAACCATTAGCAATGCACCTTGCCAGAAGGATGCGTCTTTCTCTTGCAATCCTGATGTTAAAACTCTAATTGTCGCAGACTGACCGTAGGATTTAAACTGAGTTAGCAGAGAACCAAACTCTGTAGATGTCCACAAAGCTCTGTCTCCCGCCCCAGGCGTTACAATAATACGGTCTACTTGTTGGCCTAATGCAACCCTAAAAGTAATTCTGGCGTCTACATTATCCCAAAGCTCTGTGTTAGGCATCCACTCCCCATCTACCTGCTCGCCGTTCTTTTTAATTAGCTCCTGCATCTTTCCATGCATTTGCTCATCAATTCCGTTCTTTAGAAATTTGTTCTTATTAGACTTGGACAGTGTATTCCAAGGCTTCATAATATGCTCAGTCATTCTTAATGTTGTTACACCACCAGCAAACTCTTTCATTAGCTGGTTATACATATTCAACCCATTAAGAAGGAACATAACTCCTGTGCTTTGGTTTAAGACCTGCTCTACAACAGTTCTGTTACCAAACAAATCACCTACGTTACTAAACGCACTAGCTCTCAAGCCAAGCAATGCATCAGCGGCAACGCCAGCTTGTAGCAGCTCTCTACCCTTGAGACGTTTAAGTGCTTTTGAGTTATTTCTAAAGCCGTTCTTTAAGCCTTTTTCGTATGTTACTTTAAAGCCCTCTACCATAGCCGTTCTTGCTAAGTCAGGGATTGATGAAACAGTAGCACCTCCCATTCCAACAAGAACATTAAAAGACTTCATTCCTCTTACAAAACGACTAGACATAGCATGTGGGTCTTTAGACGCACCGTAAGTGCCCCGAACTCTATCTCTTAGACCTCTTATATCTTTAAGGTCTGATAAAAGCTCCTTCTCCATCTTGGCTTTTTCAATAGGGTCAGCAGTTTCGTCTATTAATCTACGCCACTCAGTTGTTATCTCACCTATTTGATGAGCCATATCAACGCTACCAAAAGCTCTTTGGAACTCAATGTCAGTGCCCATTGTCTTGGTGTGATGTCTTAGCAGAACCTCATAGTCGTTTTCTAAAAAGTCTTCTATAAGGTGGTCTGGTATGTCAATTTCCCTAGATTTTGACGAACCTGCTGTCATAACCTCTTCAAGATTGTCTATACCCTCATCGACAGCCATGTAGGGCTTTGACTTTGTTACCGAATCAAACACATTGTCTACATACTTCTTCAGTGCGTCACCAGAAAGACCAAGCTCATTTCTTGCGTAGTTGCCAATAACTTTTCTAAACTTAGGAATGTTAGCCATAATTTTGTCAACACGGTAAAGCCTTGGTGCATATGACTTAGCGTTGTTTAAGAACACACCTTCAGCCCTAGTTCTCTCTAGCCTTTTCCTTAGAATATCAATCCTAGATTGAGGCATGCCAGAATCTATAGCGGCCTTTAACTGCTTTCTAATCTGTGTCTCAAACAACTTTGAAGTAACAGCTTCATCTGCAATAAAGTTGAACTGTTTTCTAGCGGCAGATGCTGTTTTATTTATCGCATCAGAAGCGGCATCAGAAACAGTATCTACATCACCATTTCTTAATGCTTTGCCAACACGAATTTTAAACTCTATTTCCGTAAGGTACCCAGGTGCTCTTGATATTTTGTCTTTAACAGCAAGACCAAAAATCTGGAAAGAACGACCAATATCTCCCTCTTTTGCAACAACACCCCTGTAAGCCAAATAAGCCTTATCGCCTTCTTGAAGTGCTTGAACAAGTGGCCCAATGTACTTAGCAGTAAACTTTCTTTCAACAGACTGGGTTGTTGCAACTTCATCGTCTACTTTCTTTTGCATCATACCGCCTAAGTCAACAATCTCAGACACAATGCCACGAACCAATGGGTTCTTGCTTAGTAAGCTTCTAGTAACTGGATTCCACTTTACTTTCTCAAGTCCAATGCCTGTTTCCTTTAAAGCATCCTGTTCAATAGTATCGTAAGCTTGCTTTCTAAGTATCTCTGGATTAACAGCCGCACCTGCTGACCTATAAAAACCACCGTCACCGTAAAGCTCTTCAGCCTTCTTTTCTCTTGCCGCAGTTCTAGCAATCTGACTATTAGCCATTCTTGCACCAAGAAGACTATTTACAGAGCCACCAACAATAGTTGCAATAGCTGTAGCCTTTAAAGCGTCAACCGCATCTCTTGTTTCTCTTGCTTCAGATACAATGCCTTGCTCAACAGCAACTGTTCCACCTGTAAATGCAGCACCAGTGCCAAGTCTTTTTAAACGACTAGCTTGCTTCATATATTTTAAGGGAGCTACAGGAGTTAATGTAGAAGGACTAACCAAGGCCGCTCCAAGTTCAACGCCGAAAGAATCCGAAGATGACAATACATCCATATCGGCTCTTTCTTGGTTAAGGTTTTCTAGTCTTCTTGCTGTTTCTACTGAGCTTCTGCTGTCAGAGAAACGCCACATGCTATCTTTGTTGTTTTTTAACTGAGGGTCACTTGCAAAATCATACTCAGGGTCATCATCAACAGCATGCATCATGTCTGTAATAACATCCCTAGCGGCAACAATGGGATTGTACTGTCTAAAGGCAGATTCCCATACCTGACTTCCCTCCATAAACAACATAGGAGCCGCTAATCCAAACTGGTCTCCTTTAATAAACTCAGAAACATGACCATTAAACTGAATGTCCTGTTCTACAAGCTCGTTAATTACGTCTGTTTTGCTTCTGCCTTTAGGAACGTCTCTCCAAAAGTAATCAACAGGCTCATTAGCCCTCTTAATGCTTTTGATATAATAGCTATCTTCTGCCGATTCTACTTCTACTGGCTCAGTGGCAAAAGCAGGAACTTGCTGTGGAGAAAGCTCTTCTGCAAAAACACTCTGTTCAAAAGTGTCTATTTCTTCTGTAGGCTCTGTACCTAAACCGCCTTCTTCTCCAACATCAGATGTGTCAATGCGATTAGCAACTATGGTTTGACCACTAGCTATCTTGCTATCAGTTATAGCCTTTTGAGCCATATCTATAGCTTCTTGATTAGTTACATCAGGAAGGTCTCTGAGAGGCTTTGGCACTCTTTCAGCAGTAGGCTCAGAACCTAAACCACCTTCTTCACCAGTAAAAGCCGCTTGAGCAATACCAGTTTCTTTTGCTTTTTGTAGTTCTATTTCAGATTTTTTTTTTGCCTCAAGTTCATCTTGAGACATACCAGCTTCTACATAATCAGCTTCAATTTTTCTTCTTGAGCCGTAATCATCTTGGAAATCTCTTAGATTTTTTATAGCACCGTCCCAATCATCAGACGTTACCTGTCTCCAAAAGTTAGGTGTTTCTGTAGCAAGGTTGCCATACTGAAACGCAACAGAAGCAATAACTGTAGCTTTGTTTTCTGGAAGCTCTGAGAATGGCGTACCTGTCTTTTCTTCCCATCTCTTAGCTAAAACAGTAGATGCTTGCTCTTTAGCAAACGAATTAATAATGCCTGACTGCCTGTCATCAATGACCAAGTTACCAGCACGTTCCTCTGCCTCTGCACCCTTATAGCCAAGATAGGGGGATAGCAGGTCAATAATATCTTTAGGAAGACCAGCCAAGTCCTTTAAGGACCTTGCACCTAAATCAAATCCACTAGCAATAGTTATCCCTGACTTAGAGCCTTCTGGGTTTGGAACATAACCTTTTAGCCTGTTACCTTCACGTTCTTCAATAAACTTCCAGTTGATATTATTCATAATATTTTTCCAGCTCACTTTCAAATTCAGTGTCAGTAAAATCGCCACGAAGGAATGCTCTTAGTAACTTAACATCACCAACATCATATTTTTCATCTACTGATGAATCATAGAATGGATTAACAAAGTCATTAACAGATTGCATTATTTCTAACATGCCAGTCCAGCCTTCCGGCTCTGTAGTGCCTACAATATTTGCATTGTTCTCTAAGTCATTAAGAATATTTTCTGCCTGACTTCTTATAAGAGCCTGACTAGCAACTCCTCCTACCAGAGGAAGACCTTCCATAAAGGTTATAACGCTTGAGTTCTTTGCACGTTGCCTTGCCGCTATCATTGCACCGTTTGAAGGGCTTGATGAAAAATCAAATTTGTAGTGAGGCATGATAGTTGTAATATTGTATTCATCGTCTGGGTCTCTAACAATCACACGGTATGTTTGAGCTTTGCCCCTAACAGAGTTAGCTTCCAAACTAATAACACCATCGCCTTCTATAAGCTCTCTAACTTTGGGGTCTAATTGACCACCCATTAAAGCCTTATTTCTAATGTCACTAAAAACAACATCACTTATAGTGCCAGGATACTGATAGTCACCAATGCTTACACTAGCGTCTTTATACCAAGAAGCTGTAGTCCAGTAAGGGTCTCCTTGTGAATCAACACTAACACCAACTAAAGCGTCACCCAAGTCCATGGTAAGGGCATGCTGTATAGCTATCTGAATACCTTCATCTGTTAATGGGTATTTCTTTGTTGCAAATTGGTTCATAACAGATGCTTCAACAGCCCTTAATAAACGCTCATCTCCTATAAATGCATCTTCTAAGTCACCAGTTACAACTTTAGAGTCAGGTATATTTGTTCTAAGCTTATCCATCATACTCAACACTTCTGCATTATCAGTGTCGAAAAAAGGTACAATGTTGTTTATTATATGTTCAAAAAACCCTGACCCAGCAGTTGCTTCGTGAAAGTTCTGCTTAACGGCTTCAGTAAGACTTCCGTACTGAGCATCAATATTTCTTGTAAACCTGTCGGCGTTGTCTGACTCTTTGATTGTTTGAGTTATTTGGTATTTTTTAAAGCCCAGCATTTTAGCTAATTCATACTCAGTTACATCTACGCCCTGTTTTGTCAAAAACCTCTTAGCAGTTAGATTAGGCATAGCAAAATCAGTAGTACCTGCTTCTGTGGTTCCTCTTAAAATACTGTCAAATATAGTGTTGTATAAGCCAACTTTAAGCTCAAATGCTTCTGGATTTTCAGCATCATCACCTAAACCTGTCAAAGCTTCTGCAATAGAAGGGTGGAGAGCTTTATATCCAATAGTAAAATCAAGAGCTTTCTTTATGTTTTGACCAGCTAAATCAGGGTCTGAATGAGTAAGAGTTCTACCCTGTTCATCTTCCACTAAATCAATAGCCTTTACTTCAGCAACAATAGCGGCATCAGACTTTTGATTGGCAGATGTACCATTTCTAAGTCTGTTAATTGCTTGAAGAACTTTTGTTTGCTTATCATCATATATTTTCTTTTTAGCACCATAAGATGCTATAGCCTTCTGCCAAGCCTGTGGTGTCTGCTGTCCCTTTCCTTCGTCAGTCCCGATAAGTCCCTGCTCCATCAACATTGGAGTCATATCTTTAAGGTCATTAACGGTAAGGGCATAACCAGAGGACTCACCCATTTGTGAGTTAAGGTCGGCCCAAGCAAGACTTGTTTTCGCCTTTATTGCTTTTTTTGCAATTTTATTAACTTCTGACTGATACTGAGTTATTTGAAGGGGGGTTAAGTCACCAGATTCAATCATAGCTTGGATTCTTACTGAATCATCAGCTTGTCTTTGAGGGTCTCCCTCTTCATTCTTTATTGAAATCATATGCGTATCAAAAAGCTCATTATTTAAAGATTTTCTAGTAGCTTCTCTTGATTTAGCCGCAGTTGCTTCTGATAATTTAAGAGAGTTTAATTGAGTTATAAGAATCCTTTTTGAATTATCATCGATTGAAAGGCTAAGAATTTGTGAAACGTCTTTTATATTTCCCATACTAATATTTAAAGAAGCAGTTCCAGAAATATCTGAGTTTCGTTTTGTTTCTGCTTGAATTTCAGCAACATTAATATTACGCAAACTATTAAGGTGAGCAGTCATTCCTTTAGAAATAGCATCTACATCAAAGTCTGTAGTATTTGCTAAACTTTTTTCGATGTCTTTTATAGCAGATAAAGAAGCCGCATAATCTCTATTAGAGTTAATATAAACTCTTTCAATGTGACCAATTAATGATTGCTCTTGGATGAGTTGATTTCCAGCTTTATCGATTGCATCAATTTGAGCTTCTGTATAACCAATACTTTCTAACGCTTGGTAAGAGCCTTCAATATCATTTCTTAGTTCTTCTTCCATCTTTAGCTGGCCTTCAAGACCATTGCCAGACTCTAGTGGGCCGTTAGCGGAAAGAACACTAAGCCTTTGAAAGAGGTCTGTAATATGAGCTGTGTTCACTAATTCAGTATTTTTATCAACAGCAATCTTTTGATTTGCAGCCGCTTGGTTCTCAGCAGTAACAAAACGAGAAACAATATCAGGCATTACATAGGATTTTACATCATCATCAATGCCTAATCCTTCTATATATCCTTCTAGGGAACCACGGATTTTATCAGGATTTGCTGGGTCTTCCAAAAGAAGATTAGCAACAAAAGACTTAGTGTCTTGTGAAACTGATGCTGTGTATGTTTTGATTGCAGATTGACGATAAGCGGCTCTTAAAGTTTCTTTCTCACCAGTTCCAAAAAACTGCTGTTCAATAGCAGTTCCTGTATTTAAGTTTGTAATAGGAACAAGGTTATTGTCCTTGTCATAAGTAGCACCAGCAGTACGTCCTTCAGCTTCAGCAGTGAGAATAAGCTTATTAAGCTTTTGTTTACGCATATCTGCGCCAATGCTGTGACCAACTTTAGCAACATCCTGCCATGTAGATGCGGCTTTAGAAAAACCACTCAAATTAGGCATACCTGTGGGCTGAACAAAAACGCTTCTACCGCTTGTTTTTTTAAATGCCATTTTTCTTTCCTACATTTCAGAAATAGTATAACCAGCTTGTGCCGCACCAGCAAAACCGCCAAGAGTAGCCGCCTTGCCAGCAGCTTTAGAACCAGCCGAACTTAACTCATATTTACGTCTGTTAGACATACCCATAAGGCGTATAGATGATATATCTGCCGCCGCAATATCTTTTTCTTCTCTAAGCAAAGCACTTGTTGAAGCAGATGTACCCATAGCCACGCCTTGTGCAGACATGGATGTTCCTAGTGATGCAATCTGCATTCTAAGCTTTCTGTTTCTTTCGGTTTCTTGCTGACCAGCTTGAATTTTAGCCATTGTTGCTTGCTCTTGATAAGCACTGGCTTCCATCTCATGAACAGCTTTTTGCTGTCTTGCCGCTAAAAGTCCAACTGCGGCAGAGGCTATTTGCATTTCAACGCCCATTATACTTCTACCTCTAACAATATGCCGTTTATCGTAAGTGGTAACGGCTGGTCTTGCGTTATTGTCACTGTACCCTCAGATGACCATCCAAGCAAATACACTTCCTTTCTGGATGTAACCGCAACTGGGTCAAGAGAAAAGTCATCAGTAACACGCCTAATCAAAAGTGTTGTACCTCTGGTCTTAACATTAAGAGCTTCATTAAGGTCTAGCACTGCTCTTACAATGCGTCTCTTCTGCCCAACAGATATACCATCTGGCAACTGAAACTCAGGAGGCAATGTAGTTAGCTCTGGTGTAAAGTCTAAGCCAATCTCTACTGAACTAACTGCTTCACTTAATGTAAGCTCACCTGACCCATTTGTTGTGTAAGTCCCCATAGAGTAGTTACCTGACTTAACAATAACTTCTGTATTAGGAAGATGGGATATAGTCCAAGTTTTAGTAGGGCTACCATTAGTGTACTTAGAGGCAGAATCAACATGATACTCATTGTCCATAAGCTCTAATGTTTTAATAGTGGAGCCATTAACAGTTCTCTCAACAATAGAATAAAGCCTTCTATTTACAACAACAGCGTTCTTAAAGTTTCCTTGAGTAGAATACTCACCCCAACCCTGTAGCTGTTCTTTACGAATAGACATAAAGACAGGCATCTTGCCTTCTGCATTTACAAGATAAAGATAAGCTTCAACTTGGTCAGATGCTTCACGTTGAGAAACAATCTGAGTTGGAGTGCCAATTAAATGAGAAGACAGTAGGGTTAATGCATCAGAATTATATGCTTGGCTTAAATCAGAAAAGACAAACTCTCTTACAGCACCTTTTGACTTTGTAAGAAATACTAATGCGCCATCAAACTCCACAGGTGCAACTTCACCACTACCATACGAGGTTTGCTTCTTAACGGCGATTGTAGAAGGCGTGAGTGGCCTGTTCTCAGTTGTAGGTACAAATAGCTCTTGCTCAGAAGAAAAGATTGAGAGGTGCCTAAAAGAAGCTAAAGACTTAATCTCTGATACCTGATTCTCAGCAATCTGTATTTGAATAGACTCATTGTCTAAACCAGTTCCTACATCAAAGTTATAAAACTCACCTGCCTTTGACATAAACAAATGATTTGGTAAATCTCTTGAACCACCAAATATCAACCTTTGGTCATGAAACACAACACTACGAGCATACCCATGTCTTGCTGAAAATACTTGCTCAGCCCAAGTTGTTCTAGCACTGCCGTTATGAGGGGCTGTATCAAACTTTCCTGTAATAGTAGTCGAAGTAAGGTAAGCTTTTACTTCTATATGATGAACAGTATTATTAGCATCAATAAATTGTATTTCTTCTCCAACCCAATCAGCACTAAATATAGCCTCACTTGCAGTTATGGTTTGGTTGTTTGTAGTTGTGCTTGCTGGGTCAAGAGTTACATCAGGTGCCGCAAACTTATAATAAGGCTGATGAATAAATCCATCTGCACTATCGAAAGTATATTCGGCCCTTGTAAAAGTGTCTGCCGCAGTTCTTGTTATCTTTTGCATAGGAAGGTCTGGATGAACAACAATCATTGTGTCACCAGACTGGGCAACACGAAGATTTCCAATCATAGCTGTAGTCCAAGGACATGACGTTACAGTGGACGCTATTGCTGTTGGAGAGCTAGTATCTACAAACTCTACCTTTTGATCAGAAAATATAGCTATATAAGCTTCATCTTCATCATATACATAAGGCTCTGTTTGATACGGTAAATCAGCAAGGGTTTGTAAATAACGAAGACCACCCCTTCTCCTAATCCCGCCTTGAGATAAAACACGGAAGTTTCTTAGCTTTTTAGTTCCATTCTTATATGCATTTGAATCAATACGAGACGATAAAAGCGGAGATAGCTCTCCGGCAGTAAAGTTTGTGTAGAAAGAGCGAAGCAGTGCCATTCATTATGTGCCTTCTATTTCTTGGTAAATGCCTGAGCCTAATCTAGCTCTATGGTATCTGCTTAAACGAAGTCCTTGTGTAGTGACTTGCTGTGAGTCTCTAGCTTTAGCTTTTCTAAACTGCTGTTCTGCAAGCTGTGTATAAGAGTTGGCTACATCGCCTTTTCTTGTAACAGACAAAGCCAAAACAGATGCCAAACGGAATATAACCCACATAGTAAATGTAGGAGGCCAATACTGAGTCTCTGGTCTAAACACATAATTCAAAACAACAGCATCATCTACTTGAGCGTTTATATAAACATAGCGTTCATAAATGTCATACCTTTGAGGAGCATCTGCAATAGTAACAGTTATCACCTGCATTACCTCTGGATTTGTTGGAAGAGCGTAAGCTGCATCCCATCTATCAACAGGAACATCAGAAAGGCGAGATAATGTTTTTTGCCCTGTTGCAAAGTTCCAGTTATGCTGACCTAGGCAGTCTGCTACAACATCCTCGAATATTGTGTTGGCTACAAGAGCTTCATCAGTATTGTCTGTAAATGAAGTTAAAGGCTCTAGTCCAATCATGACCATAGCCTTTTGTGCAACCTCAATATCCGTGGATGGAGTTGTTGGCATTAGAAACCTCTATTTAGAGTAATCTTTAGTTTTATCGTTACCCATCTTCTTACCTTTGTAAGATTCCATTAGGCACTTCCCAGCTTCACGGCACTTAGCCCTAGTGGGGCAGTTTGGGCAATTCTTAAAAGCCATTACCTTGCTCCTTTAGCACCACGGGGATTGTTTCTGCCGCCAGAAGACCTTGGTCCCTCATGCGAAGGCATTGATGTTTTATCATATCGAAAATCATCAGTTGGGCCAGTAAACATTTTTGCTTGGCCTTTTATTCCAGAATATTTTGTGTTTAGTTCATTGGCAGTTAAACCAGAAACTGTTCTAAAATTTGGAGACTTCATAGGCGCATTTCCAAACCCGCCTTGCTCAAGCTGTCTTTGATTTCGTTTATTCATGATACACCTTTTCCGATTGTGACACCCTTACCAAAAGTTACTTTGTATCCTTTAGATACTTTCTCTTTCGTCTTAGGGGTAGAAGGGGCGGAACTAACCGCCGCCTTCTTAGTAGGTTGTTTAGCCATTAACGTGAGTCAGTAGCCATGCTGACAACATCGCCTGTATCGACTACGCCGCCAGAGTTGCTGAGAACAGTTACCATACCAAAACCGTTTGAGGTCTTAGCGAAGATAACATCTCCAACATTCATTTCATTTGATGCGCCGTTAAAGTAACCAGCGGCATCAATTTCGTTGTTGGTATCATCCGCAGTAACGTAGTGCCAAATGTGGAACCCGTTGCCTGAGTAGTTTACCAAAGTCAGGTTTGCTGTAACTAAAGCCATTATTTGGTCTCCTTATTTCTTGAGGATGAGTTCATAGCATGCTGTCGCATCGATGAGTGTTGCGTTCATTTGCATCTTATTAAGAACAAAATACGCATCTTTATCGTTGTGATACTGCATGTTTGACGAAACGTCAGTGCCGATAGCATGACCAACTGAGCTTGAATGCCATGCAAAACACTTACGGTTTGCATCACTGTTCACAGAATCCAATCCTGAGAATGGGAACCATGTAAAGCCAAGCCAGTTTTTAGCTGTGATTGAGTTTTGGAATGGAAGTTGCTCCGTACCAATGTACTCTGCACGAGAAAACTCGTCCAAGTCCATTAACTGAGACCACTGTTCCCAACCAACAACACAATAACGCTGACCATCATCTGGAACATCTGCGTTACCAAAAGCTTCCATTAGGCTAAATGCCCAAGCAAGTGTGATACCGTTACTTGTCTCAGGAAGAGTTGAGCTAGTTGCATCCATTGCGGCAAGAATCAGGTCATCTGTTTTGCGACCTAATGCATACGCACCAGACTGTTGTGCAACCATCATCTCATCGTGATTGATGCGTAGTTGGTCCAAATCATCAATCCATTCACCTGCGAAGTAATCTTCTAGGGTGACGTTGACGTTTGTATGCTCAAGGTTCATCGGGGCAACATTACCATGACGAGCCTTAGTTGTAGCAAAACCTTTACCGATTTTCTGGAACGTAGTCTTGTTCTTCACACCATTAGCTGTGCGAATAGTACCACGAAGCTTTGAGCCTTGACGCTGGTAAGCCATGTGGACGCCAGATTCAAACTCCTCGATAAAGGAGGTAGAAATTGTAGGTGTAGCCATAACACCGTCTCCTATATTAAGTTAAAGTTAATATTCGTTCTGTCTGGTTATCCGTCCACTTAGGGTCGTTTCCGATTATCCTTTGCTTTTGGGCCTTCTAGTACAAACACATTTTCACAGAAAAACGTAATGTAAAATTCACATTACCCATTACGCCGTGAATATTGTGCAAACCCTTGCCGTACTTTAGCAATGAATGCTTGGTCCTTTTCTTTCCAATACTTAGGGTCATTCTGCATACTGCGTAAGTCATCAATGCTAAGTTGCTCTTGAAACTCTGAGTCAGATGTCATGTTAAACTGAGGCTGACCATTAAGTTCCATTAGCTCTTCAAACAGTTGAACCATATCGGATGATGCTGGAACACTAGCAAACACACTGTAAGCAGATTCGCTTAAATTGTTACTTGCCCATCCATCGACTCTCTCAAGTCGCTTGTCTGCATATTCCCCTAGTTTCTCAGACTCAACATTCCAATTGGGACCACGTTGAGCATCAATCTGTGCATACTCACCAATTAAGCCAGTAAACTCTTCTTGA
>VMHT01142450.1_pt1 | contig 12265 bp, 18 predicted proteins | sample 4693611 | NCBI WGS metagenome assembly VMHT01 (sample SAMN12280063, study PRJNA550983) | marine metagenome | isolation source: seawater sampled from same location over 5 years 0.02-0.2 micron viral filtrate | place: USA: collected off the coast of southern California halfway between the port... ...
CTCTCAAAGTCTCCCAGAAAGGCGCGCTTAGCGTGTATGGTTTGGGACGTTTCCCCGTTACTCTTTACCCCGGACAGATGGCCCGGCTGCTTTCCATCAAAGACGAGATCGAAACCTTCATTGAAGAGAACAAGGCGAGCTTTTCGTACAAGTCCTAAACGGGACATGGGCGAGGGCATAAAAAAAAGTTTCAACAATCGATCTTTTTTACTTGACATGCCCTCGCCTATATGAGATAATAAGTTATACCCTTTAGAGATGAGAGAGATTTGAAATACTTTAGAACCCTGGCAGTTGTCGCACAGTTCGCCGCGTGCTTTATCCCTTCCGCCCTTTGTATCCTTCAGGTGATCGCATAATGACCCGCAAAGATTATCAACTTATTGCAGACACTATCAAGAGAACTTCAGAGGTCAAAGTATTGGGCAAGTCCAACGCAACCCTAAGAGTGTTAGCTTGTAACCTTGCGGCTCAGCTTCAGAAGGATAACCCCAACTTCAAGCCCGCCTTATTCTTGAAAGCATGCGGCGTTTAGCCGAGAACAATAATAAAAAGAATATAAAAAGTATTCAGTATTCCCTATAAGAGAGAGAACAACAGATTATGAGTGACCCTAACTACCTTGACGTAAACGCCTTTGTTGATAGCCTTGATGATGTAATGGATTTCGGTGTGTTCGGAGACGTTGGAAGCCTTGACTTTGACAGCGTTGGAATCAACAGCAGCGAAACCGACGAAGCCGATACCGACATTACCGCGTAGGGTAAGGGGGGTGCCCCCCTCCCCCCCGGGCCCGGAATGTATGTCCCACATGGGGGGTAGCCGCACACGGGATCTAAGTACACGAGCTATAGCGCTAAAAAAAATTCCCAAATATAAAAAATGCAACTTTTAATAATATTACTAACACTACTAACAACAACCACTCCAACTCTTTGCGACCAAGAGTTCACACGAGCCTATAAATTGGCAACAGAATGGGTATATCCCAATAATACCTATATTGGTGAAATATTGGCTAGAGAGGAGCACAATTGCAATAGTTGGCTCCCGGCTTATTGGAACCCCGGAAAAGTTGCAGTAAGACCTCTTTATGATGACGGCTTACCATTATATGATATATTTGAAGAGGAATGGGAGCAACTAGTTGGCTTTGAATTCAGGTCATGGAATCAAATTGTGAAGACTTGCAAACTAATAACTAAAACAACATGGCATTGTTGGGATGATGAAAGAGAACTTTGGCAAGGATATTCTATAGCACTAACAGAACAAGAGAAATTCATATATGCTATAATGCAATTGTAAAAAAAATTGCTAAAAAAAATTTAACAAATAATTAGTAATATAGGAGAACAACAACATGATACATCATGACAAGAAATCATATGAAGAATACCGCGATATCATATTAAAATTATTAAAGCCTATTATGATTGGTATAACAGGGTTAATAGCACTAAGTGCAATTGCTTGCTACAATGCGGCAATGATGAGAGCTTCAGGCGAGGCCAGAGATACATGCCAATCAGAATCTGATTGCTCAGCCGATTATATATGCGTGTTCAACATTAGTCAAGATAGTGTATTAGGCGAATGCGTCCATCAAGATGCTTATGATCCTTGGGCTAATAGACGATTAGAAAATATTATTAAGCTCAAAAATAAAAAGAAGGACAAAGACCAATGGAAACCTATACAACAGAACAAGTAAATGTTATAATACTAGTAGGCGTCTATGTGTTTATAGTAGGCGGTTTAATGTGGAAAATGTCGAAACCAAAAGAATAAGAAAGGATTTAAAACAGTGGGACTCGAAGAACCATCTCAAATAAATATTTTAGTATATACTGTGGTATATATTTTTACAATGGCTGGTTTAATATGGGCTCACTCAAAGTTAAAAAAATAAATGCTAGAACTAGATTTATATTCAATATGTGTTATGTTAGGTATATTCAGTTATGTGAGTTATAAGTGGTACGTATTATGGAAAGACGCATGCAAACATGGAGGCTATTATGAAGAATAAAACTATAGTTGTTAGTGGAGGGCTAGATCCGATTCATGTTGGCCATGTCAAGATGATTCAAGCTGCAGCTGAATTAGGAGAAGTTATTGTCGTTCTGAACAGCGATCAATGGCTTAGAAATAAAAAAGGATATGTATTTATGCCGTTTAAAGAACGTTCTTATGTTCTTCAGCAAGTTAAAGGTGTAAATAAAGTTTCTGCCGTAGATGATTCCGATGGTACTGTATGTGAGGCGCTTGAGCGCCTTAAACCAGATATGTTTGGAAATGGCGGCGATAGAACTTCTGAAAACACACCAGAAGGTGATGTTTGTAATAAATTAAATATTGAAATGATTTGGAATCTTGGTGGAGAAAAGATTCAAAGCAGTAGCGGCCTTATCAATACTTTATTTAATAGTAAGCCAACTAAATCTGAAATGGCTGAATTCGAAAAGCTTTTAGAAGGCATGCCCTAAATTTAACTTAAGAGGTGTTTTATTATGAAAAGTATATTAATGGCTAGCATTGTTACTGCGTATATCTTCACTGCACAGGACCCACAAATTACTCTCTCACATCAATACAAGGCATATACTATAGCGCAGCAGCTTAATCCAAACGGAGTGAACAAAATGAGGGATCGCATCCTGAATGATAAAAAACCGCTCCCGCGCGCTGCCAAACAATTTATTAACAAAAATATTGCTTGGGATGTTTTCGCAAAAGCTACGCTTCATTCGCAATGGGATGAGTTAGGAAAAAAGCAACAAAAAGAATATACTAATGCTCTCAAGAAAATGATGCTTAATCGTTATGCAAGGTACTTTGACTCAAATAAAAAATTTTCGGTTGATTTTTCTCGAGCAACTGACTATAAAAATCTTCGTGAAAATAAATTCGCAAAGGTTGCAACAACTATATCTAGCATAATTAATGAATCTGAATTTGAAGCTGATTTTATTTTCGTATTTAAAGACAAGCGTTGGATGCTCTGTGATATATACATTGATGGCGTATCAAAATCTCGTAGTTATAGAGCGGCCATGCGTAAAATATATAAAAAGCATGGTTATGCCGGATTGATTTTTAAATTAAAAGGGAGAACTAATAAACTTAAATTAGCTAGTTAATATTAAATTTTGCCCTCTTAGCTCAGTTGGATAGAGCAACAGACTTCTAATCTGTAGGCCGTAGGTTCAAATCCTACAGAGGGTACTTATTATATAGTACAAAAAAAAAGGAGTTATATAATGTACCAACAACAACCACCACCTAGGCAACAACCAAAACCTAGTATCAAATTTGAAAGCACTGAACCTATTTCGTGTGATGAGTGTGAAAATGAATATTTTTCGCCTGTTTTCATGATAAGGAAAATATCTGCCCTCGTGTCACCAAATGGACAAGAAGGCATGATGCCTGTGCAACTGTTCCAATGTAATAGTTGTAACCATGTTAATAAAAAATTCCTTCCAACGGAAGAAGCGGAAAAAAAGGAATGAACGAAGCATATCATAGTTATCAACTTATTAGGGAAACTATAATCCGCGATCAGCTTAAAAAGCTTCTTCCCACTAATGATAAACTTGATATACTTTTTTGTGCGTATGATATGCGCAGGCTTATTGATAATTTTAAAGCTAATCCAAATTTTGATGGAGGCAAGTGTTAAATAAAGGAGAGAAAAAATGATACTTGATTACTATGAAGAAGCACTAAAAGAACTTGAAGAAGTTGAAATTGATATAGAGAATTTAAGCAATAATGAAATTCGCCACACCATTCGTTCGATTGTTAATCGTGGATGGTCGCAAATCGAAACATTATTTGGAGGCAGGCAAATTAAAAAAAATGATAAAGAAAAGATCCAAAAACATTTTGACGAAATGTTGAAAGTTGTTCCAATGTCCAGAGTACGAGATGAAACTTAAAGCAGGCGACCTATTAATAGAAAAAGATAAAAGTCACGCTATACTATTAGAACGAGTAGATTCTTTAGGGGTTGGTGCATGGAGAGTGCTTTGGAACAATGGAAGAGAAGATCTTTTTCCATGGGTTGAAACATCTATTGAACATGAAATTAAACAAGGAAACTTAGAACACATTGGAAGAGAGTAATAAATGAAAAAATATTTTCGTTTTGTCAAAAACTCTGATTGAACTAATTTGTCACATGCTTAAATTTAACAATAAAATAAATCAATAAGTATTATATATTTTATTTTACTAGTTATGTTTTTTGTCTTAATCACATATTTAATATTTTAAAATTTGGAGAACACAAATGAAAATTTTCTTATTATTAGGGGCGCTGTTAACGACGACAATTTCGCCAACTGGAGATCCGTTGGCAGATTTATATCTTCGACAATATCTCGGCGTTAAATTTATACCAAAAAACATATCTAATGGGTTTTTCTATCGTCAAGTTGAGTTTAACACAAAATTTATTTCGTCTATTGTTGGTCCAGAAAATATGGTCTCTGGAACAGTAACGACAAGTGTAAAAAAGAAAAGAATAGTTTCTTACAGTGTATATGCCAGTCCTCAAAAGTTAAAAGAAAAATTAACTACAATAACACACTTCACTAGAAAGATATATCCGATGGGTTTTACGATTAATAAATTACAATGGTTTGGTAAAAATGATTTTAAAATTTATATGTCTAAAAAAAATAAAAGTATGATATTCTATTTCAAATATAATGAAAAGCACAAACTATTTAACGTATGGGTAAAATAACAAAAAAATGGCATATATTTTTAAGAGAAGATAATAACAATTCGTTTCAAATTTATTGTGATATGGACGGCGTTTTAGTTGACTTAGAGGCCGGCATTGAAAAAAGATTAGATAAAAAATTAAAAGAATTATCAGACGACGAAAATACAAAACCAGATGTACTTCAAAAAGCAATCGAAGTTCATGAGAAGGCAATTCAAGTTTTACATTCTGGAATGTTTTGGCAGACTCTAAAACAAGATCCTGGCTTTAGTGATGGTGTTGATGCTATTATTAATGTTCTCAATGAAGGCACAGATTTAGAAAGGAAAAACTTCTGGGCAACATTACCGCCTGAGCCGGATGCAATGGAACTTTGGAGATGGCTAAATCAAGTTTTAAAACATAGTCCTATTATTTTATCCGCGCCATGGCCCAGAAAAATTATAGGCGAGGAGGAACCAGTAATTGATCAGGCGTGTGTTGATGGGAAGAAGGAATGGCTTAAAGTATTAGTTCCTCAGCCAAAAGATGTTATTTTAACCTTGAAGAAAGAAGAACACGCTGCTGGGAATCATATTTTGATTGATGACATGTTGGAAAAATATGTAGAACCATGGAGAGGCGCTGGAGGGATAGCAGTACATCATACCTCTACCGAGAATACAAAAGAAGAACTTAAAGAAAAACTTAAAAAATGGCTAGATTAGTTTTAAAAAACTAATTAAATTATACTTTGGAGAAATTTTATATGAAGTTAACTGAAGAAGAGATTGAAAAAATTATCTTAGAAGAGACTGTAAAGTATCTTGAGGAAGTTGGAAGATTGTCTCCGAAAGAACTTGAAAAGGTTATGAAACATATTCCATTTACTAAACAGCATCGTCAAGCAGATAAGGAAGAAAGAAAAGAACAGATAAATATCGACGTTTATATGATGGTAATTGGAGGTTCTAGGCTTGGAGCTGCATATACTAAGTGGCCCACCGACGAAAATGAAAAAAATACAATTGTCAGCTGGTTGATTAATACGTTTCCAGACATAACAGGAGAACAAGCGCTTAAGCTTAAATGGCCGGTAGTACAAAATTTAGTTAGAAAAGCGTATAGAAAAGATTTAAGAAAAATGATATCTGGACAATCGTTAGAAGAAATTATTAAAGAAGAGATTGTTAAACATCTGAGAGAAAATGAATAAAAAATGGAACAAATTCTTATTAGAGTCGGAAGAATACAATGAAATTGATCTTCCCGTCCTTGACGTAAAAGATACGTTAAATATGAATATCTGGCAATCGGAAGATAGAATCAAACCAGAAATAACAAGTCGTTTGATTCAAATTGCTTTAGATTTTTTGCAAAGTATTGACGTGCATCCGGATGACTTATCCGACATAATATTAACTGGTTCTATAGCAAATTATAATTGGACCGAATTTTCTGATATAGATCTACACCTTTTAATTGATTTTCGCAAAATAGATAAAAATATAGATTTGGTCTCTGAATTCTTCAATGCCAAAAAAGCCGATTGGAATAAAATGCACCAAATTATGATCAAAGGGCATGAAGTAGAAATTTATGTTCAAGAATTACATGAACCACATATTTCTACAGGAGTCTATTCATTATTAGAAGACGAATGGTATGTAAAACCAAACAAGGAAATTCCTAAAATAAATTATGATACAGTGAAAATTAAAGCACAGTCACTTATGGATCAAATTGACAGGGTGCAAGAAATGTATGATAAAAACAATTATGAAGCATCGCAAAACGTTTCAAGCTTATTAAAAGATAAAATTAAAAGATTGAGAAGATGTGGCCTTGCTGAAAAGGGAATTTACTCTACTGAGAATCTAGTATTTAAAACGCTGAGAAACAACGGATACATAAGAAAGATATTAGATTTAAAAAACAAATCTTACGACAATATGATGTCTTTAAATCACAATGCTGTATGATCTTTTAATAGCCTATATTATAGCTTTCAATTTAATTGATATATATGCAACGCTGTGGTTTATTAATAATGAATCTGCAATAGAAATTAATCCATTAATGGTACAAGCACTAGAATATGGCGTCTCCTTTTTTATTTTTTGTAAATTAACATTAGTTTTGGGAGGATGTTATATTCTCCAACGAAACAAACATAGAAAGACCGCTAAATATTCGATTTGGGTCGCATTTATGGTATATTTTATATTAATGTTATATTTTTTGTTTAATACTTTGATTATGGCATAATTACTAGTGTATGCTGAAGAATTTTAAAATAATTCTATTTTTATTTTTATTCGTTTCATGTGGAAAAATAGATCCTAGAATAGTCGAAGGGATTCCAAAGAACGATGTATGGACGGTTATAACGCAAGAGGCCGACACTAAACCAGAAATTGCATCCCCGCCAGATGTGTTTCAAATACAAGATATACAAAAACAAGGGCCCGATGCATCTGAACAATATAAGGCAGATTGTTGGGAAGCGGTTTGGCTAAGGTGCCCTCCATATGAAGAATATTGGATTGCAGAAGCAGTTATTGATACATGTGATGATTTTAAAATTGTTATGATTGATAATTGCAGAATGATGCACGAATGTGATCCCAAAGACCCAATAATTGCTGTTCAGACATGTCAAACGGATGACGGTTTTCCGGGACAACAATACGTTATTTGCGACAAAGGAAAAGTCGACTTAACGGACTGTTGGCTATGCGATGATAAAGAAATATGTGATCTGGAAGACAATGATTGTGATGGTATCGTTGATGAGGGAACATATGAATGCACAACAGACTGTGAAACTGCCCCTGCATATTGTGTAGATGGTAAAATGATTTGTACAGCTGTTGGGCCTCAAGAAGAGATTTGTGATTTCCTCGACAACGACTGTGATAATGAAATTGATGAACATCAGAGAAATGCATGTGATAAATGTGGCCCGTTGCCAAAAGAAGTTTGTGATGGAATTGACAATGATTGCAATGACGCAACAGATGAAAATTTACTTCAAGAGTGCGAAACCGTTTGTGAAAAAGGATATGAAATATGTTTTGATGGCATGTGGTCAAATTGTACAGCACAACAGCCAATTGAAGAATATTGTAATGCTGAAGACGATGACTGCGATGGCAATATTGATGAAGGATTAGACTGTATTTGCAGCGCTGCAGATGTTGGTATATTAATACCCTGTATGGAAGATCCACTAATTTGTGGGCAAGGATATAAAACTTGTGAATGTGCAGTAATACCACCAGAGGGCGAGTTATGTGTCGAATTTGGTATGACAGAATGTAAAGCTTCTTGTTATTACTTCCCTCCACCTCCAGATATAATATGTGATGAGATAAAAGGTATTATAATCTCAGAAATATGTAATAATCACGATGACGATTGTGACGGGGAAATTGATGAAGATCTCTTTAAGCAATGTTATACTGGACCTCCGGAAACATTAAATATTGGTATATGTAAACCGGGATCATTATTGTGCAATGCCGGGAAATGGGGGAATTTTCTTGATGAACTTTTCATAGATGACATGTGTCTGGGAGAAGTGTTACCTTTACCTGAAGAGCTTTGCAATGGATTAGACGACAACTGCGATGGTGAAATAGAAGATAACATGGAAGACACAGATGTATTGTTTATTTTAGATACATCGGGCTCCATGGGCGATGAAATTGAAGCAATTATATCTGCCCTTAGCAAATTTGCTCTTTATTATAGTGATGAGAGCGTCATTAAGTGGGGATTGATATTTGGACCAATATATGAGGTTATAAAACAGGATAGCGGATCGAATATAGCTACGGAATCTTTAAAAATAAAACATGACTTTTCTGGTTTTGGTGCATTCTTGACAGCATTGACTACAACTGATTTTACTGCAATCGATGGTTCACGTGAAATGTTATATGATGCCATATATCTTTCTCTTTATCCTCTCGCGAATTCTAATTTTATTGAATATGATCACCTCGAGATAACATGGATGATGATGTATTCGAACCTGTTAATATATTCAGACCCTCCGATACCTAGTTTTGTGTTAAGTTGGAGAGGATCTCCAAACCCGGCAAATAGAGTTGTTGTTGTTTTTACTGATGAAAATGGACAAAGTTACATGGAGCCATTGATAACAAACGATATTCTATTGAAACTTGAAGGTGGCGTAAAAGATTTGAACGTGTTTGTTTTTAGTCCCAATTCTACAGCAAATGCTATGACTTGGGATGGAACTTACAAAGGCTGGGAAAATCTTTGTCAGGTTGGGAATGGTCAATGGTTTGAGTTGACGAGTAACTCAGAAGAAATATTTAACAATTTAATGCAGATCATAGATAATACAGTTTGTGAATGATATATTTTTGTGGTCACAAGGAAACTACAGAACTATTTACTAACAGTAAAAAATGAACTATACTGTACAAAATAATACTAATGAAAAAATGTCCACGCTGCATGAAATGGTTGATGCGTATTTCCCATATGCTCAGAAGGAAATGGGATTTGGTAAATCAGTCACAATCGTATTTGAATCCGATTTGGAAAATTCTAAAAACCCTCTAGGCAAAACAGCTTATTATGATCCATCGAATTATAAAGTTGTACTATATACCGATAATAGACACCCTAAAGATATAATGAGATCTTTATCTCACGAGCTTGTACACCATAAACAAAATTGTAACGGTGAACTAGCAGGAGTTACAGGAGAACAGGGATACGCTCAAACAGAAATTGGATCAAAAATTGAAGAGGAAGCATATAGCGTTGGGAACAGAACTTTTAGAAATTGGGAAGACGGTGTGAAAAAACGAATAAATGAAACTAATTATAAGAGCAACAAAGGAGTAATTGCTATGTCATTAACCGAAGATCTTTTAAGAGAATATATTAATACAGCTTTAAAAAAGCTTTTAAAAGAAAAAACAGATGTTTCACTTGAAACTAAAGCTGATCTCGAGGAAGAAGAATTAAATGAGGAAGAAGAAGAACTCGAAGAAGAACTCAACGAGGAAGAAGAGGAATTAGAAGAAAGAGCCAAGCCAGAAAACGTCGCTCAAGGTAGAGATTCTGGACGTAGCAGAAAAGACAAAGACGGTAAAAGACTCCGTGAGAAGAATTTATCTCCTAAACAAAAGAAAAAAATGGATAAAGATGGTGACGGAGATATCGACGGGGACGATCTTAAAAAACTTCGTGGTGAAGAAAAAGAAGAAAAACCACTCAAAGAGTGGTATGATAATTCACTTTATGGTAGACTTTTAAAAGAATACACAGGTAAAAAGTAAAAATGGCTAGTCCAAAAGTGAAAAAAATACTTAAGTTAAAATCTCTAGAAGAGCCAACTGAAGAGAAAAAAATTCCTAAAAAGAAAAGCAAGAAACGAAAAAGCACTAAAAAGTAAATGATTGATTACAATTCCATGACACGTAAATTTTTGCTTGGAGAAGGTCGTAATCCTCCTAGTTTACGTAGTTATATTCAATCATTAAATGAACTTATTGTAGCTTTTAATCCTAAAACTTTAACTGAAAAAAGAAGAGTTGAAATTGCTTTAGAGCATATTAGAGAGATTAAACGTCACGCAAGGAAACTTGAAGAAAGAGTACTGATGCTCGAAGAGAAGTTACAGGTTTTAGAAGAGGATAAAAAATAATGGGCGCGGCAGGAGGGCATATGCCTCACCCTTTCGATCTTCCCGGAGTAAAAGACGGGAACGATTTAATAAACTTTTTTAAAAATGCTGTTAAATCTGCAAAAGAAAATAAGGCTAGTTTAAAAATTGACGGCGTTAATGCTAGTTTTAAACTAGTAAATGGCCCTCGAGGAAAAGAATTTGCTGGAGATAGAGCATCTTTGGATCCTCTTGATGTAGAAGGAATAACAGTTGATAGAGTATCTAGAAGATTTAAGGGTCAAGAAGATCCTGAAACAGGAGAATTAAAGCCTCATGGTATGATTGAAGCTTATACAAATCTATTAAATATATTTAATGAATCGCTACCTGAAATACAAAACGAGTTAAAAGCATTAGAAATGTGGGATAATCCAACTTTATTTTTCAACACGGAATATGTTGAAGGTCAAACTAATGTCTTAGATTATGATCACGATTTCCTTGCTATTCATAATATTATGCAAATTTATGAAAAGAAATCTAAAAAAGGTTATAGATCTGGGATTCCTAGGCCTTTGGACGACGAAGGCAAGCCCGTGAAAGGATTTGCAACAGAGGTAATATTGAGTAAAGAACAACAAAGAGCTTTGAATTCTTTAATAAAGAAAGTAAAAAAAGTAGCAGTTAATCATAGTTTTCAAGTATATGGCGATGTGCCAATAAGATTTCAGGAGGCCGGATCGATTGATTTAAGTCATCCATTGTCTGAAAATTTTACTGTTGTCTATGATGAGGACATGAATGAAACCCAGACAGCAACGCTGCAAGATTGGTTAAATATAACTAAAAACCCAAGATTTGAAACAGTAACTTTATCGAGTGGTCGAAAAATTGGAGCATTGAGTAAAGAGGTCTATAAAGCAATTTTAGATAGAAAATCTTTATCACATTTTTTAGCCGTACCTGAAGGTGTGAATTCTTCCGAGAATGCACGAAATGCAATTAATGGTGCTATTTTTTACCATGCAACACGAACTTTAGGGAAAGAGGTTCTTAATGCTTTAACTAGTGATATGGGCCCTGCTGAAAATCATGAAGGTGTTGTCTTAAGAGATAAAAGTCTTTATGGGGTTGATATGGTAAAGATCACTGGAGATTTTATTCTAAAAGGTGGAGCTTCTCCATTTAAAAAAGGCAAAGATGATGAATCTGAACACTTCGATCCTAAAAGATTTATCGCGTTGATTCCCGGCGCGTATAAACCTCCGCATAAAGAACATTTGAACATGATCAAACATTATACGAACGTTGCCCATGAGGTTAAAATTTTTATTTCCTCAAAACCTCGTGGAGAATCAAAAAAAGATCAATATACTGTTACAAAAGAAATGGCAAAAAATATTTGGCAATTATACATAAGAAAAGCTCGTTTATCCAGAAAAGTCGAAATTTTATCATCTGATGTTTCCCCTGTCCAAACTTCAACAGAGTGGATTATACAAAATAAAGATTATTTAAATTCAATACCCGGAACAGTAGCTATTATTCCAGGTTCTAGTACAAAACTTGATGATAAAGGTGTGCCTGATGTGCAAGGAAGGTTTGATAGAGGCGGGATTCAAGACTATTTAGCGTCTCGAGGTATAACAAACGATGAGGTTGAAATTACAGATCCAACGGATCCAAATCATATATATACTTTTACTGTTGATATGAGTGCTACTGATTTTAGAAAAGCACTAGAGTCGAGAGATTATGAAAAAATTAGAGAATTTATTCCAGAAGAAGTAGAAATGAGTGAAATTTTAAACATATTAGGCATTGGCCCTGAACCTGAAATAGAGTTAGCACCAGACGAATCGGAAGTTATTTCCGAAAATAAAAAAAAAGGAGTA
>VMHT01013714.1_pt1 | contig 12264 bp, 11 predicted proteins | sample 4693611 | NCBI WGS metagenome assembly VMHT01 (sample SAMN12280063, study PRJNA550983) | marine metagenome | isolation source: seawater sampled from same location over 5 years 0.02-0.2 micron viral filtrate | place: USA: collected off the coast of southern California halfway between the port... ...
GAAACTGGGCCACCGGAGGATTCACCATGACCACAAAAATCGCCATCAACGGCTTTGGCCGCATTGGCCGCTGCGTGCTGCGCGCGCTGATCGAGAACGGCTTTGACGGGATCGAAGTCGTTGCCATCAACGACCTGACCGATGCCGAGAACCTGCTGCACTTGCTGAAATACGACTCCGTGCATGGCCGCCTGACCGCGGATGCGGAATTGAAAGACGGCAGCCTGCATGTCGCAGGTCAGACCATTCGCATGACGGCAGAGCGTGATCCGGCGAAACTGCCGTGGGGCGATGTCGATGTCGCCTATGAGTGCACCGGGTTCTTCACCACACGCGACGCGGCGGCGAAACATTTGGAAAACGGCAGCAAGCGGGTGCTGATCTCCGCCCCCGGCAAGGGCGTGGATCGCACCGTGGTCTACGGCGTGAACCATCAAGATCTGACCGCCGAAGACGTGATCGTTTCCAATGCCTCTTGCACCACCAACTGCCTCGCCCCGGTGGCCAAAGTGCTCGACGACACCTTTGGGATCGAGACTGGCTATATGACCACGATCCACGCCTATACCGGCGACCAGCCGACCCATGACAGCCCGCACCGCGACCCCTATCGTGGCCGCGCCGCTGCCCTGTCGATGGTGCCCACATCAACCGGTGCTGCTGCCGCGATTTCCGAAGTGATCCCGCATCTCAAAGGGGTTCTCGAAGGCTCCGCCGTGCGGGTGCCGACGGCCAATGTCTCGCTCGTTGATCTCTGCGTCATGCCCAAGAAAACCGCTACGGCAGAGGCGGTGAACGCGGCGATGCAAGAAGCATCTAACGGCGCGCTTAAGGGCGTGCTGGCCTATGAGCCCGCGCCGCTGGTGTCGGCAGATTTCAACCACGATCCGCATTCGTCGACCCTCGCGCCCGAACAGACGCGGGTGACCGATGGCGGCATGATCCGTGTGGTCAGCTGGTATGACAATGAATGGGGTTTTTCGAACCGCATGAACGACACCGCGCGTGCCATTGCCGCGTTGATCTAAGCTTTAGCTGGCGCGGGGGGCAGCCCTCGCGCCCATGCTCTACAGCGAGGCCGCAGCCCGGCTCGCTTGGTCATATTGCCCCGACATCGCCCGAAGCTGCGCCGCAATCTTTCGCAGTTCCTCGCCCGAGATATCGGTGCGCGGCAAGCCATCCAGAAAACACGCCTGACGGATCGCGCGATAGGCCTCACACAGCTCGGCCCCGGCGGGGGAGGTGCGATAGAACACCTCCTTACCGCGTTTTTCGGCACTCAGCAGTTCCGCTTTCACCAGCTTGCGCAGCGCATAGTTCACCGTATGCGTGTCTTCAATGTTCAGCAGAAAACAGATATCCGTCAGCCGTTTTTCCCGGCCCCGGTGATTGGCGTTATGCAGCACGAGGATTTCCAGCGGCGTCAGATCCCCATTGCCCGCCGCCGCCATGCAGCGCGACATCCAACGGGTGAAAGCGTTATAGGCGATGATCATCCCGTATTCGAGTTCAGAGGCTTCCCAGCCGTCGCCCTCGGCCAAATGCCGGGACGAAACGATGCGGCGCGACGGGGTGGGGGGAATTTCTTCCGACATGCGGTGCCTCCGGCTGCTTGACCTGAATAACGTTACCAAGACGCTGGCGATTTACAAGCGTTCGGCGTGTCTTTGTCCGTCTGGGCGCATGAAGATCAATTTGCAACAGATTGAAATGCCACATTCATGCCATCTTTCGCGAGGGCAGCGGCTTTGGTAGGCTGGGGTTAATAAAAATACGTGAGGCAGGCAGAGCAGCAATGAAAACGGGCTTTCGAGGCACGTTTGTTATCAGCTGGTCGCAAACAGAGATCGACGGTCTGGAGGCCGCACCGGTGCAGTCGCTCGAACTGGGCGCGGCCTGGGCGTGGCGCGGGGACACTCTCCGTGTGGATGGGCCGAACGATGTGTTGCGGCTGGATATGGCGGACGGGGCAGAGCAGCTGCGCAAGCGCGCGGCCCGCAAGGTGCAGCGCCTGATCGGCGCGGCGCTGGAGGAGGGCGGCGTGATGCCTTCCAAACCCCAGCGTAGAGACCATACCGCCCCACCGCTCGACAACAGTTTTATGGTCACCAACGGCGCGCGGACCTACACGGTTACGTTGATCGACGCAGGCCAAGGTCGCACACCGCTGTTGATGTTTGTCGATGAATTGCCGCCGCGTGACTGTGAACTCTGGGTGATGCACAGCACGCTCAAGCCGCAGCGCGATGAGCTTTCAGAGGCCGAAAGCGGTGGTGTGATTTGCTTTACCCCCGGCACCCGCATCCGCACGCCCATGGGCAGCGCCCTGATCGAAGATCTGCGCGAGGGGGATCTGATCCAGACCAAAGACAACGGCGCGCAGCCGCTGGAGTGGATCGGCAGCCGCCGGATGAGCGGCGCACGGCTCCACGCCATGCCGCATCTGCGCCCCGTGCGGTTCCGCCCCGGCGCTTTGGGGATCACACGGCCCGATGCCCCGCTGCTGGTCTCGCCGGATCACCGGATCGTGCTGCAAGGCCCGCAGGCCCGTGATCTGTTCAACTGTGATGAGGTGCTGGTCGCGGCCAAAGACCTGATTAACGGGCGCAGCGTGGCCAGCGATATGTCTCTGCGCGAAGTGACCTATATCCACGTGTTGCTGGCCGAGCATCAGGTGATGTGGGCCAATGGGGTCGAGACCGAGAGCTTTCATCCCGCCTCGGCCCCGCTCACCAGTCTTGGCGCGCAGGACCGGGCGCGTCTGCTTGCGGCGCATCCGCAGTTGGCGGCTGATCCGCACAGCTACGGCGGGTTCGCGCGGCGCAATCTCAGCACGTCAGAGGCGGCGATCCTGCGGCATGTGGCGTAAGGGCCGGGCCCGGACGCCCGACCTTGCGGCTAAACTTTAGCTCTCTGCGTCTTCTTTGATCAGCGCTGCGATAATCGCCCGCGCGCTCTCAGAGTCCCATTCCGCATCGCCCTGCAACCGGGCGATCTCGCGCCCTTCACGGTCCAAAAGCACGCTGATCGGCAGGCCGAAAACGCCCATCTGGCTGGCGAGCTTCTGCTTCGGGTCTCGGTGGCGGGGCAGGCTGTCGACGCCGGCTTCCTCGAAGAAACGCTTGATCCCTTCTTCAGAGTTGCGGCCCGTGGCGATGGTCAGCACCTGAAAATCGTCGCCGCCAAATTCCTTTTGGAGCGCGTTCAACTGCGGCATTTCCTTGCGGCAGGGCGCGCACCATGTGGCCCAGAAGTTCACCAACACGACCTTGCCTTCGTAATCCGCCAGCGACATCGCTTCGCCATCGTCCTCACGCTCAAAGGTCACGTCAGAGGCCGCTTGCGGCGCGTCATGGATCACAAGTTTCTTCATGTCCCCGTCGCGCAGCCCCGCGATGTCAGCCGTTCCGGCAAGGGCGGGGTTTGCACCTGCGACAAGCAGCGTATAAACGAAGCCGAGCACGAGATTTTTCATACGTCCCTCCAAGGGTATTCAACATGACCGACACGACCTCGAACAAAATGTGGGGTGGCCGTTTCGCCGCCGGACCGGACGCGATCATGGAGGCGATCAACGCCTCGATCGGGTTCGACAAACGGATGGCCGCACAAGACATCAGTGGGTCGCGTGCCCATGCCGCCATGCTGGCAGCCACGGGCATCCTGACTGATAACGACGCGCAAGCGATACGGGAAGGGCTTCTCACGATCTTGTCAGAGATCGAAGAGGGCCGGTTCGAGTTCTCGGCAGCCCTCGAAGACATCCACATGAACGTCGAGGCGCGGCTGAAAGACCTGATCGGTGAGCCCGCAGGCCGCTTGCACACGGGCCGCAGCCGGAACGACCAAGTCGCCACCGATTTCAAACTCTGGGTCCGCGATCAGTTGGACGCCGCTGATGAAGGTCTCCAAGCGCTGATCCGCGCGCTTTTGTCTCAGGCAGAGGCCGGGGCCGATTGGGTCATGCCGGGCTTTACCCATCTGCAAACCGCGCAGCCCGTGACGTGGGGCCACCACATGATGGCCTATGTCGAGATGTTTGGCCGCGATCTCTCGCGCATCCGCGATGCGCGTAAACGAATGAACGAATGCCCATTGGGCGCGGCAGCCCTTGCTGGCACGTCATTCCCGATTGACCGGGACATGACAGCCGAAGCGCTCGGCTTTGACCGCCCCGCCGCCAACAGTCTTGACGCCGTCAGCGACCGCGACTTCGCGTTGGAGTTCATGGGTGCGGCCAGCATCTGTGCGATGCACCTGTCACGCTTTGCCGAAGAGCTGGTGATCTGGTCGTCGGCACAGTTCCGTTTCGTGGCGCTGTCGGACCGCTTCTCGACCGGCTCCAGCATCATGCCGCAGAAGAAAAACCCCGACGCCGCCGAGCTGATCCGCGCCAAGGTAGGCCGTATCTTTGGTGCAAATACCGCGCTGATGATGGTGATGAAGGGCCTGCCGCTGGCCTACTCCAAGGACATGCAGGAAGATAAAGAACAGGTCTTTGACGCCGCGGACAACCTGATGCTGGCGCTGGCCGCGATGACCGGGATGGTGGGCGACATGACTGCGGAGCGCGAGAACCTCGCCGCCGCCGCGGGCTCGGGATTCTCCACCGCCACCGATCTGGCCGACTGGCTGGTGCGGGTGCCGAACCTGCCGTTCCGCGACGCGCACCATGTGACCGGCACGCTGGTCGCCATGGCCGAGGCGCAGGGCTGTGATCTGCCGGACCTCACGCTGGAACAGATGCAATCGGTGCACGCCGAGATCACGCAGGACGTTTTCGATGTGCTTGGCGTCGAAAACTCGGTAAACTCGCGCATGTCCTATGGCGGCACCGCCCCTGCGCAGGTGCGTGCCCAAGTCGAGCGTTGGAAGGAAATCCTGAAGTGAAACGCGCCCTCGCGACCCTTGCTTTGCTGAGCCTTGCCGCCTGTGGCGCGGATGGCGAACCTGTGAAACCGACAGCCAGCAGCACGATCACCATGTCGTCTTCGGACGTGTCGGTCGGCACCGCTGTCGGGCTGCGCCGCGGGCCGTTTTCGCTGGCGCTTGGGGTCGGGTCGTGAGGCCGCTTTTGCAGATTACGCTGGTGGCCGGGACACTTAGCTTGGCCGCCTGCACCCCGCCGCAGCCATCGGCGCGGCAAGATGCGCCGCCGCCAGCCGAACCGGGGATCAGCCTGTCGGGCTATGCCACCGTCGGCGTGGCAAAGACTTTCTGATGTCACCGCTGCGCATGCTCTACCTCGCCCTTGCGGTCTGGGGCACGGTGCATCCGATGTATTACTTCATCACTTGGTTCAACGCCGAAGGCTGGAGCCTGAGCGCCATGGTGGACGCATGGCACGCCAATGCCGCCGCCAGCGGGCTGGTCTGGGACCTGACCATCGCTGCCGTGACTTTGACCATCTGGATTATCGCTGAGGTCGCCGTGCGCCGGAATTTCCTCAGCTTGATTGCCATTCCCGCCACGTTCTGTATTGGGGTGAGCTGTGGCCTGCCGCTCTATCTTTTCCTGCGGACAGCGCCGATCAAATAGGGCCGGGACGACATAAGGCGACGCGCAAATGGATCATTTTCTCTATAAAGACGGTGTGTTGCACGCCGAAGACGTAAGCTTGGCCGAGATCGCCGCCGCTGTCGGCACGCCGGTCTACGTCTATTCCACCGCGACGCTGCTGCGCCATTTCCACCTGTTCGACGATGCGCTTTCGGGCATGGATCATCTGGTCTGCTACGCGATGAAGGCCAATTCCAACCAAGCCGTGTTGCGCACGCTGGCGCAGGCGGGCGCGGGGATGGATGTTGTCTCGGGCGGGGAATACCGCCGCGCCAAGGCGGCAGGCGTGCCGGGCGACAGGATCGTCTTTTCCGGCGTAGGCAAAACCCGCGAAGAGATCGAATTGGCTCTGACGGGCGGCATTCGCCAGTTCAACGTCGAGAGCGAGCCGGAGATGATCCTGCTTGATATCGTGGCGCGTGAATTGGGCAAGGTCGCGCCGATCACCATCCGCGTGAACCCCGATGTCGATGCGAAAACCCACGCCAAGATCGCCACCGGCAAAAGCGAAAACAAGTTTGGCATCCCCATCGCCCGCGCCCGCGAGGTCTATGCCATGGCGGCCAATCTGCCGGGGTTGGAGATTGTCGGCATCGATGTGCATATCGGCAGCCAGTTGACCGATCTCGCCCCCTTTGAGCAGGCCTATGGCAAGGTCGCGGAACTGACCGAAGTGCTGCGCGCCGATGGTCATAACATCCGGCGGCTGGACCTTGGCGGCGGCTTGGGCATCCCTTACGAGCGCTCCAACTCTGCCCCCCCATTGCCGACAGATTACGGCGCGATGGTGCAGCGCACGCTGGGGCATCTGGGCTGCGAGGTCGAGATTGAACCGGGCCGCCTGATCGCGGGCAACGCGGGTGTCTTGGTCAGCGAAGTGATCTACCTCAAATCCGGCGAGGGCCGCGATTTCCTGATCCTTGATGCCGCGATGAACGACCTGATCCGGCCCGCCATGTATGACGCATGGCATGACATCGTGCCGCTGAATGAACCCGCTCCGGGGGCCGAGCCGCGTCCGGTGGATATCGTCGGCCCGGTTTGCGAATCCGGCGATACGTTCGCCAAACAACGCATGATGCCGGTGCTGGGGTCAGGCGATCTGGTGGCCTTCCGCTCTGCCGGAGCCTACGGCGCGGTGATGAGCAGCGAATATAATTCGCGGCCCCTGATCCCCGAGGTGCTGGTCAATGGCGATCAATTCGCGGTTATCCGCCCACGGCCAAGCTTTGACGAAATGATAAACCGCGATACCATCCCTGAATGGCTCTGACGGCATTCCGCCGCCGGGCCACCGGAGCGTGACGCATGGAAACATCCACTGACAGGACAGACGGGCTGCGCGCATTGCGGCGGCCCTTGCGGCTGACTTGGGCGGGGATGTGGGCCGAGGCGCTGGTGCAGGCGCTTTGGCCGATGCTGACGCTGGTGCTGGCGGTGCTCGCGGCGCTGATGATGGGGGCGCAGGACGGTCTGGGCGGTAATCTGCTTTGGGCCGTATTTGCCGTTCTCGGTATCGCATTTCTGGGCACCTTGGTGTTCGCGCTGCGGCGTTTTCGGGTGCCCTCACGCGCCGATGCGCTGGCCCGGCTGGATGCCAGCCTGCCGGGGCGGCCCATTCGGGCGCTGTTGGACGATCAGGCAATCGGCGCGGGTGATGCGGCGTCGGCGGCGGTCTGGAAGGCCCATCAGAAACGGATGGCGGCACGGGCGGCGGCAGCCAAACCGGTAAAGGGTGATCTGCGTGTGTCGCGGGCTGACCCCTATGCGCTGCGCTATCTGGCGCTGCTGGCGTTCACTGTGGCATTGGTCTTCGGCTCGGTCTGGCGGTTGGGTGAGGTCACGCAACTGACCCCCGGCGGCGCGGGCGGCGCGTTGGCCTCTGGTCCGGTTTGGGAAGGCTGGGCCGAGCCGCCGCGCCATACTGGGAAGCCAACACTTTATTTGAACGACCTTGAGGCCGGGGCGCTGTCGCTGCCTGCGGGCACGTTGATCACCCTACGCCTTTACGGAGAGTTGGGCGCGCTGACGGTCGACGAAACCGTATCGGGCCGCGAGGGGGGCGCGACCTCTGAGCCCGCGCAGGATTTCACCCTGCGCCAAAGCGGCGAGATCAGCATCGAGGGTCCGGGCGCGCGGGCATGGCAGATCACGATGCTGCCCGACGCCGCCCCGCAGATCGAGCGACAAGGCCCGCCCGAGGTGACTGCTTTGGGCGAAATGAGCCTGCCTTTCATCGCGCGGGATGACTATGGCGTCGAAGCAGGCGAGGCGCGGATCAGCCTTGATCTGGCCTCCGTCGACCGTCGCTATGGGCTGACCATCGACCCAGACGCTTGGCCCGAGATTGTTGTGCCGCTGCCCATGCCGATCACGGGCGATCGGCGGCAGTTCGAAGAGAACCTGATTGAGAATTTCTCTAAGCACCCTTGGGCCAATCTGCCGGTGTCCCTAGAGCTTTCCGTGCTCGACGCTGCCGAACAGCAAGCCGTGACCGAGGTGAGCCAATTGACCCTGCCGGGGCGGCGCTTTTTTGATCCCGCGGCGGCAGCAGTCATCGAGATGCGCCGCGATCTTTTGTGGTCGCGGGCCAATGCGCCGCGCATCGCGCAGGTGCTTCGCGCTGTGACCTATGCGCCGGGGGAGGACCTGCGATCGGATGTGACGGTTCTGCGGCTCAAGCAATTGATCCGCCGTCTGGAAATCCGGGCGCGCTATGGGTTGGACGAAGAAGTCCAGACCGAAATGGCCGAAGACCTTTGGGCGTTGGCGATTGAACTGGAAGAGGGCGTGTTGGCCGATGCGCTGGCGCGGATGCGCCGCGCGCAGGATCGGCTGAACGAGGCGATGAAGAACGGTGCTTCGTCGGCAGAGATTGCCGAGCTGATGGAGGAATTGCGCCGCGCCACCGAAGAGTATCTGGAGCAACTCCAGCGCCAACAGGCGCAGGGGGGCGAGGGCGAAGGCCAGCAGCCCCAAGGCGAGTCCATGCAGATGACGCAAGATGATCTGCAACGCATGATGGACCGCATTCAAGAGTTGATGGAGCAGGGCCGCATGGCCGAGGCTGCAGAGGCGCTGCGTCAGTTGCAGGAAATGATGGAGAACATGCGCGTCACCCAAGGCCAGCCTGGCGAGGGCGGCAATTCACCGGGTGAGCAGGCGATGGAGGGGCTCTCGGAAACGCTGCGCGAGCAACAGGGGCTGAGCGATCAGGCCTTCCGCGACCTGCAAGAGCAGTTCAACCCCGGCACCGGGGCGGGCGAGAATGAGGGCAACGAAGGCCGCAACGGCGGTCAGGGCCGCGGTCAGAGCCATGAGGGCCAGCAGGGGCAGGGCGGCCAATCCGGCGAAGAGGGCGCCGAAGAGGGGCTGGCCGGGCGTCAGCAAGCGCTGCGCGATGAGTTGCGCCGTCAGGAAGGCCGTCTACCGGGGCAAGGCACGCCCGAAGGGGATGCCGCGCGTGATGCACTGGACCGCGCCGGTGAGGCGATGGACCGTGCCGGAGACGCCCTGCGCCGCGATGAGTTGGCCGAGGCAATCGACAATCAGGCACAGGCCATGGAAGCATTGCGCGAAGGGATGCGGTCGCTTGGCGATGCGATGGAGCAAGAACAGGGCGAGGGCCAGCCCGGTCAAGGCACTGCCGAAGGCGACCGCCGGGCCGAGGCGCGCGATCCGCTGGGGCGCGAGCAGGGCGGCAATGGGGCCAATAGCTCGGACGCGCCGCTGGCGCAGGGGCCCGACGATCAGGGCCGCGCACGGCGTCTGTTGGACGAAATCCGCCGCCGCTCGGGCGAGGCGGAGCGGCCAGAGGTCGAGCGGGATTACCTCAACAGACTGTTGGATCGGTTCTAGGCGGGGTTAGCCCTGCGATTGGGTCGCCACGGTGTCGAGCCAGACCAGCAGATCCTGCAACTGCCCATCGAGCCAAATTCGCGCGTCGTCCATCCATGCCACATAGGACGATAGGTAAGGATCGGCCTGCGGCAAGGATTGCGCAATCTGCGGCGCATAGACATAGACCGCCGCCAAAATGGCCGCCAAGGCGATCATCACGGTGAAGCCGCGCATGAACCCCCCGGATTTGCGCGGTCTTTCAGGGCGGTCGAGCGCGGCGGTGGGCGTTGGCCCTGCCTGCTGGCCCTGCGTGCGGTCGTGGCGCAGGGTTGAGTTGATCTCTTCGATATCGGGCAGCAGATCCCGGCGCGACGCGCTGCCGTAGGCGTCATTCTCGCGTTCGGGAACCGGCTCTCCGCGCATTTTGGCCATGCGCAGACGGGCCTCATGGGCGCGGCGGGCGTCTTCGTCCTCGGTCACGTGGTCATCTTCGGCGATGTCGGGACTGGGGGCTTGTTTGGGCGCGGGACGGGGCGCGTCGTCTAGACCGAGGTCCGGCTGGCTTTCCAACGGCTCTGACGGACGGCGACGGCGGGCTTCCTGCTCGGCCGCGGCCTCCTGACGCAGGATTTCCGCGATCGCAGGGTCGAGCGAGCGTCTGACAGGCGCGGCGGCGGAGGCCGGGCGCGCGTTTTCCTCCTCCGGCGCGAAGGCAGCGTTTTCGAAGGCGTCGGTATCAGAAGCGTCGATTTCGAAGTCGTCTTCTTCAAATGCGCCCTCTTCAAATCCGTCGTCCTCGTAATCCTCATCCCCGAAGGGCTGGAGATCAGGCAGGCTATTGGCCGCAGACTGCTCTTCGCCGGTGTCATCCGACGCGCGTTGCTTCATATGCATCACGTCGTCATCGAAATCCGGGTCGTCGAATTCACTGTCGTCCTGTTCGGGCGCATTGTCGGGATGATGCTGAAACCACGTCTGCCCGCAGTTGGAACATTGCACGTCACGCCCTGCCACCGGCATCACCTCATCGGGGACTTCGTATTGCGCGTCGCAGTTGGGGCAGATCAGCCGCATGGTCATTCCTGGGTTCGTTCGGTGCTCTCGGATCGTAACGGACAGCATATGTCCTAGAATAACGTAGGAAAAGTGATATCTGGGCAGGGTGCTGGGGTTCTGAGTGATTGAATCCTTTCCGATGCTGAGGCACAACAGGTCGAAGTGTTTTAAGGTGGTTGCGTGATAGAGCTCGAAAATGTGGCCTACAGCTATGGCGGGGGCGAATTGCTGTCCGACATCACGCTGAAACTCGCCCCCGGATCGTTCCATTTCCTCACCGGCCCCTCGGGCGCGGGCAAGACCACCTTGATGAAGCTCTGCTACGGGGCCTTGCTGCCCACGGCGGGACATCTGCGGATTTTCGGCACCGATGTGCGCGGGCTGGGCCGAGATGACATCGCACTGATGCGCCGCCGGGTTGGCGTGGTGCATCAGGACGTGAAATTCCTCGACCATCTGCCGTTGACCGAGAATATCGCCCTGCCGCTGAACGTCTCTGGCCGTCAGGCCGAGGCGGGGGGCACCGATCTGGAAGAGCTGATGTCATGGGTCGGGCTCACCAACCGCGCCGACGCCCTGCCGCCTGAGCTGTCGGGCGGGGAGCGGCAGCGGGCCGCCCTTGCCCGCGCGGTGATCATGTCGCCCGATGTGATCTTGGCGGATGAGCCAACGGGCAACATCGATTGGGAGATGTCGCAACGGTTGCTCCGCCTGTTGATCGAGTTGAACCGCATGGGCAAGACCGTGTTGATCGCCACCCATGATCTGGGCCTGATCCGCGCCACCAAAGCGCATGTGCAGGCCCGCGTGCTGCGGATCGCCAACCGGCGCATTCAACTGGCGGGGGCGGATTTGTGAAGCGGTTCGACATGGGCGCGCTGCGCGCGATTTTCAAAGGCGACAGGCAAGCGGATCGCGTGGTGCCGCCCTCGGGGTTCACGGCGCAGCTGACGTTGTTTGCGGCGGGCGCAATGGCCTTTCTCGCGGTATTCGCCCTGGCGCTGTCGCTTGCTTCTGGCCGGTTGGCGCAGGTCTGGGGGCAGGAGTTGGCGCAGTCGGCGACGGTGCGCATCGTGGCTCCGCTGGACCAACGCGCGGCCCAGACTGAGGCCGCGTTGAAGGTGTTGCAGACGACCAAGGGCGTCGCCTCGGCCCGTGCGCTGACGGATGCGGAGCAGGAAGAGTTGCTCTCCCCGTGGTTTGGCCCTGAACTGGCGATGGAGAGCCTGCCGGTGCCGCGCTTGATCGAAGTGGTTGAGGAAGGCGAGGGGCTGGACCCGGTGGGCCTGCGCCTGCGTCTCTCTGCCGAGGTGCCGGGCGCGGTGCTGGATGACCACAGCCGCTGGCGCGCGCCGTTGGTTGCGGCGGCAAGCCGGTTGCGCCTGTTGGGCTGGATTTCGACCCTGCTGATCGGGGCTGCGGTGGCGGCCATGGTGACGCTGGCCGCGCAGGCGGCCCTTGCGGCGAATGCGCAGGTGATCGCGGTGCTGCGGCTGGTGGGGGCGACCGATGACTATATCGCCCGAGCCTTCATTCGGCGCTTTACCCTGCGCGCGCTGTTGGGTGCGGCGGCGGGCACGGCGCTTGGTATGGTGGCGGTCGTTCTGTTGCCCGATGCCGGCGAGGCGGGCGGCTTTTTGACCGGCTTGGGCTTTCGCGGCTGGCACTGGGTGGTGCCCCTTCTGGTGCCGATCTTGGTCGGGGCGGTGGCCTTTGCCGCAACCGGGGCAGCCGCGCGGCGTACATTGAGGGAACTGACATGAAGCTGCTGCAATGGGTCCGGTCGATCCTCTATATCGTGCAGGTGAC
>VMHT01072461.1_pt1 | contig 12260 bp, 5 predicted proteins | sample 4693611 | NCBI WGS metagenome assembly VMHT01 (sample SAMN12280063, study PRJNA550983) | marine metagenome | isolation source: seawater sampled from same location over 5 years 0.02-0.2 micron viral filtrate | place: USA: collected off the coast of southern California halfway between the port... ...
ACGGTAATGCCTGTCGTTGCCAACTCAGTCATGCTACCGCCAAGCCTTGGCCTTTTAGTAACCCTCGCTCAGTGAATATGGAGGGAAGTTGGTTCAACAGTTTTCACGCTGATGTCAAGGTGCTTGCAGCAGGAGTGAGTCTGTCGATGACTGCACCGAGGCGCTCAACCAGACTTTCCTTTTGATCGTGCATGATGAGAGCATATTCCATGACTTCGTCGAGAGTATCGACTGGGACAACTTCGACCATCTTTTCGAATTTCTCATCCAAGAGAACATCTTGCATGTTTGCCCGTGGGATGACGATGGTTTTGATTCCGGAACGTGCTGCAGCCTCAATCTTGGCAGTGACGCCTCCGATTGGGAGTACTTCACCACGCACTGACAAGGAGCCAGTCATTGCCAAGTCCTGTCGAATTGGAATGTTTTCCAGTGCCGAGATGATTGCGGTGGCGATGGTAATGGATGCTGAATCCCCGTCAACTCCGTGCGTATCTACAAACTGAATGTGGATATCGTAGTCGGAGATGTCTTTTCCGGTTAACTTCTTGATAACTGCACTTACATTGGTGACGCTTTCTTTTGCGAGGTCGGACAAACCACCAGTAGCGTGAATCTTACCGCCGCCACCCTGGGATGGTGTCACCAAAGCTTCGACAGGTAGCATAATGCCACTGAAATCGGATAGACCAGAGTTGGCTCCGAGAACTGCCAAACCGTTGACACGGCCGATTCGTTCTCCTGAATTGACAATCATAGCATAGTCAAGACGACGTTCAATCATTCGGTCTGCAACCTGTTGCTCAAGTGGCTTGGCAATGTTGCGTGCACCGAGTACGTGCGCTGCAGTGGTAAGAGGTGCACCCTCTTCCATTGCTAAGTCACCGGCAATACGCACAAGTCCGCCCAGTTCACGGAGACGTAGCGAGAGTTTTCCACGGCGGCCTGCACGGCGTTGAGCTTCTCTTAGGATGATTCCAACTGCAGACTTTTCAAAGTGAGGGATTTCGCGAGAAGTTCCCAAATCTCTGCGAACTTCCTGTGCGATGAAACGGATAAGGCGACGTCGGTTGCGTGCTGTATCTGGCATTTCTGAATTGACATACACTTCGTAACCGTATCCACGAATACGACTGCGAAGAGCAGGGTGCATCCCTTGAATTGCATCGAGGTTTCCTGCTGCGATGAGAATGAAGTCACAGGGCACAGGTTCTGTCTTGGTCAATGCTCCAGAGGAACGTTCTGAGCGACCAGAGATAGGGAAGGCACGCTCTTGCATTGCGGTGAGGAGTGCTTGTTGTTCCTCAAGACGAAGCAAGTTGACCTCGTCGATGTAAAGAACGCCCTTGTGAGCACGGTGAATGGCACCTGGTTCGACTCTGTCATGAGCTGGTGTTTCCATTCCACCAGATTGGAAGGGATCGTGACGGACATCGCCCAAGAGAGAACCGGAAAGAGTTGCAGTTGCATCCACGAACGGTGGCATGTCTTTGCTAGCATGCTTAACCAATACCTTTGGAATTCTGCTTTCATCACCGGAGCCAAGACGGCCACGGATAAACATGTAACCAAACATGAGCAAAAATCCACCAAACAAGAGCGTGAGAATGTCACCGTTTTGGATTGTAGCAATGACAAGAAGGAAACCAACCGCAGCGAAAGCGATTAACAGCATCTTTTGGGAGCGTTCCCGTTGGGTGCGCATGGATTCCTTTTGCAACTTAACAATACGATCACCACGACCGGCAGGAACTGAGCGAACTCGAGGTTCGTTTTCGTCGTCCTCGTTCGGGTAAACCAAAAGATCTTCAAGAGCGTCTTTGGGCAAAAGGTCAGTCATGGAACGAGCCAGCATCGACTTACCAGTGCCCGGATCTCCAATCATGAGCATGTGACGGCGCTGTTCTGCCGCCTTTTTGATAACAACAGAGCCGGCTTCTTGCCCAATCACTTGGTCGACCAAACGGTCAGGAATTGGCACATCCTCGGTCGATGAGAAATTGACGGATTCAATCCATTCATCGATGCTGGTGCCGAGTACATCATCCGAGTCAGGCCCGGGCTCGGGAGCCCAGATTGTCACCTCTTCAACATCTGCAATACCATCAACAATGTCGATTGATTCTTCGACGTCCGAAGACGAATCTAATGTCGTGTCGTTGTCGGTCATAATGTACCCTCGGGTCGCTCCCCTTTATGGGTTTACAATCAACCATGTATGAACTTGTGTTAAGTTCATAGTGTACCATCAAGGTATTGTTGGCCGTAGTAAGCCCATTGTTCGGGGCTCCAACCTGCCGGCAATCCGCCTGGTGGCAATGGAGGCCCAGGTATGGCTTGAGGCACTGGAGCAGGGGCGACTGCCACTGGTTGTTGGAAGATGGCTTGAGCCCCTCCATACATCGAGTTAGCGACTGTGTCGTGAGCAGGAACCATGTTTGGGTTCCATGCTGTGTCGTTCCAGACATCCTTTGGCATAGAATCGCCGTTACGACGAGAGAACATGAGTCCGATAAGAAGACCTGCGAGGATGATTCCACCAATAAGACCAATCATCTGGAGGTTCAGTTCATTGTCAGCTGTGTCAAGGGTTGTTCCGGCAACTGTTTCTTCTGTACACGAGGCACGAGGGTCGTTGCATGCGAGTTCAAGTTCGACGTTAAGTTCGGAGAGTTCAAGTTCAAGAGCACTGGAATCCTCTCCCTCTGCTAAGGCCTCAATCTGTGCGACAAGTTCGTCCTTGTCAGCAGTGAGATCCTCAAGATAGTCAGAGAACATTGTATCATCCATTTCGTCGATGGTCGGCATTGTTTCGGTAATGTCCCATTTCAAATCTGACATCATCTTGTAATCGTCACCGTTACTGTCGACTGCGGTAATGACCAGTTGGTAGTAGTCCTTGTACTGTGAGCCGTCTTCACGAGCAAGTTCGCCAGGTGTCAAAACCGAAGGCACAAGAAGTTCGTCGGTCCAACCAACATTGGACTTCGAAGTATCAAGATTGTATTGCATCATTCCGTCACAAGTTCCTGTGAGTTTGTTACATACATTCCACGAGACGGAAATGAAGGTAAATGTTGGAGAGTTTTCAGTGAGCAGCATTGTCACAGTCGGGATTTGGCCAACATACGTGTCCTCAAGAGTGACGAACATGTAACTGGTGTCGGATTCTTCCTTCGAAATCAAGAATGGGTATGCATCAAAGACATCAACATTGAGCGTATAAGACTGTGAATCGAATTTGTCTTGCAGTAGGATGGTGACCGTCTGCATACCGATTTGTTCGAACTCAAGAGTAAGGCTTCCATCAATGAAACTGTAACGTGCAGCGCCCGCCTCTGAGGAGGATACAGTGATGAAGGCTTCTTCTGATGGGTTATCAACATCGACAACACGGCTGGCTAGGTCAATCACCATTTGCGAATTACGCTTCAAAGTGAGGTTTGTGATGTCATCGATTGGAACAAGACGAGGTGCGTCATTGATTGGTTGGATGTTAATCGTGATGGTCGCATCAGATGTCTTTACCCCGTCGCTAGCACGCAGAGTCAGAACAGCTTGTCCGTTTGAGTCATCATCCACTGTTTGGAAGCCGATTGTGTTTCCATCAAGGGAAGCGATTATTGCCTCTTCGTTGGAATTGCTGATGAGTTGGATGGAAAGGTCTTCGACAGGCGTTGGGTTTCCGAGGTCATCAGTATCAAACAAATACGGGAGGAGCGCTAGGATTCCGCTGCCACCTTCATCGACGGACTGCGAAGGCAAACCATTCCAACGGGGTTGTCCGTTTTCAGTGACTCTAAACAACATTGTACCGTATGGAAGTTCTCCAGTGTCGGAGTAATCGCCACCATCGTCGATGGTAATTTCAATCCCTTGTTGACCGAGAGGGCACCCGTTGACTTCGGACCATGCAAAGTTGACTTCGAGTTCCTCGGTAAGAGGATGCCATGCGACGAACGATGAATCGGATGATGTGATTACAAGATCGCCAAGTGGCGTCTCTGGGTCAACAACATGTCCGGCCATCGAAACCTTCGTTGGAGTATCACACATTACCGAAGGAATTGGGTCGGCAATCACGACTGGAGCGCCGTTTTTGAGTTCAAAGCCAGATTGACCGTTGATAACCTTCCAGTCACCGACTTGTCCGCGTGAATCGACTGCTTGTGAACGGACATCATACCATCCTGCAGCCATTGAAGCAGACGGCGTGATGACGTATTCACGGCCTTCATTGGCTGTTCCGGCGTAGACCACATTTTGCCCACCAGAAATGACTGAACTGGACCATTGGTTGAGACCAGCAGGGGATATTTCGACATTGAAAGACATGGTCGCAGTCGTATCGACAGTGTCATCGGCCTCGGCCTTTGCAAGAACCATTGCATGATTTCCACGCTCGATAAGTTGGTCTCCTTGGATTTGTGGATTTTTCGACACAGGAGGGCGGTCTTGGTCGTATTGTTGCAGAGCAACATTGTTCATCCCGCTTACATCACCTATTATGCCTGTGAGTTTAGCGCCAAATGTGGTTTTCCAACCAGATGGGAGGGAGGAAGAATCGAAGGTGTATTGCTCAGTCTGAGTTCCTTGAATGTTGAGATTGTTCAGCGAGTATGAGGAGAGTGTGACTTCCGAAGCCCCGTTCTTGTAATAAAATACGAGCGAGCCACCGTCAGAGTAATCCAAGTCGCCTACATTCTTCACTGTAGCATCAATCGTCATCGAATCGCCAATGACGAAGCCAGAGTTTGTGGATTCAGCAGAATTAACTGCAAAGTTGGAAACTGAGATATCCAACTTTGGACCCATGTTTGAATCAGCAGCAACATATACATCGTTCCAAGATGTGTGTGGGCCGCCCATAATTGCACCAATTGAGATAAAGTTGTCAGCCGCAGCGGTAGCCCCGTTTGCCCGTACAGTGTTCACTGGCTTTGTCCATGTCTTCGTGACTGGGTTGTTTGGAGAAAGGGTAAAGGATTCAAAGCCGTTGTTGTTTGAGTTGAGCAACCAAGAGCGGATGACATTGTGAGGATGAGTTTGGCCGTTGTTGTATGTATCTGGGCTGGTCTCTTCCGCCACAACCGCAAGAAGGTACACCGTCTTACTTGACGAGCTACCGAGGTATTCGAGAGTATAGGTGATGTCCATGTTTGAACCCGTTTGAGATTGGCTGACTGAGAGTTTGAAATCATTCACTGACTTCATATCTCCACCGTTTGAGAATTCAGTGTCGTATGCTGTGGTTCCGGTGGCTGCACCAAGCTTGTGGTATGAACTACCTGCTCGGGCATCACCAAATGACGCCGCAGGAATCGAGCCAGTACCATCTCGGACGTGGCTAAGTCGATTCAATGGATCGCTAACACCCTGGCCATTCGACTCGAAGTAAGAAATGTAGACATAATCGTCAGGGAAATTACTCTTCAGAGCGTGATGGGAGGGAGATCCACCGTTTTGACATGGAGGACACCAGTCTGCGCCGTAGTATTCAGCAAAGACGGTGTGACCGGGAGAGGTCGCAGCACGGGAGATTACACGCTCGTCGTCAAGCGAATAGTCGTCGTTTTCGGATTGGAGCGGACCAACAAAGTGTGTCATCGTACTACCGATGAACAAAGCCGTAATCGTGAGAGCCATGAGGCGCGCTAGCATCTTCATGCTTATGCCACTGCCAAGACAGTATATGAAACACTCCCTTTCCAGTGAGAAAATTCATACTATGGAATCAACACACATATAGATTTCTCCGGACAACAAGATTTAGACGCAAGGGGGATTGGCAGGGTCATGAACCCAGTTAATTGGTCGGCGTTTGTTGAAGCAGACGGTCGAGTTCACATCGTTGAAATGTTGGATGGAGTTCGGAAAATCAAAGGACTTGGAGTCATCGATGCGAATGAACTCTTCTCAGGCATTGACATCGGAGAAGAGGTCCTGGTCGGGCAGAAAGTGCTGACAAGAGTACCCCTCCGCCTCCCTGAGATGAGCAAAGGCATGCTTCGACGAGCCCAAACAATCTCTGCTAAAGATGCTGGGTTCATGACTTCACGAATGGGAATTGGACCGGGCGACCGTGTCCTTGAAGCTGGAATAGGCAGCGGAGGTCTATCGATGTATATCGCCCGCATTCTCGGCAGCAGTGGAATCCATGTCACCGTTGAACCTCGCAGTGAGCACGCTGATGTTGCGCTCGAGAACTTGCGACGTTGTGAGGAGAGTTGGTCTGAGTTTCCATCGCACCACCACATAGAGGGTGCAATCGAAGAAGTCAGCGATGAAATATCGGCAATAAGCCCGTCCTTCGATGCGATCATTCTCGACCTACCAGAGCATCCTTCTGCGATATACTCCGTGGCGTCAATGCTCAACATTGGAGGTCGTATGGTTTGTTACTGTCCGGTAACAAGTCAACTCGAAAATGCGTGGATTGCCTGTGAAGAACAAGGCCTTGAAGTTGAATGGGCTGGCGAACTCATACAACGCCAGTGGGGTAAAGCCTCCAAAGGTGGCGTTCGGCCAGTCAACGGCCCATTTGGACACACTGCGTTCTTACTTCTCGCTTACCGGCGAGAATGATCATTCAATCACTCGTATGAGCGTCGAACATTTCGGACAGGTGAATCTAAACGGCGGCTCACTACCTCGAGGGACACCAAGTCGAGCATCACACGAAGGACAGGAAACCTTGTCACCTTCCAAACGGCATTCATTGTAGCCAAGTTCTGCAGACTCCTCTTCGACAACTTCTGCTTCATCGTATTCAGACAGGTCTTCCTCTGCTGAAAGAACTGAGTCCTTCTTACCACGCCTAAGGTAGAGCACTGAAAGGATAAGCAGTGATAATCCCCAACCACCAAGCATTGCGTTGAGTGAATCGGATTGACTGAGTGCAACATCGAACGGCAGTTGAATGCCATTAGGTGGCAATTCGGGGCCAATAATGCGAACCACAACATCACCAGAGGTCTCTGAAGAGGTCGTATCATCGATGAGGTACGTGGCCCGGGCTCGAAGCGTCGCCTCTTCGTTGGTGGAAACCAGAGAGGTCAAACTGAGCGTGAACTGCATAGAAGAGCCCGGTGAAAGCGTCATTTGGTTTGTTGTTGAATTATCAGAAAGTCGTGTCCATTCGCTGACCATGAGACCGTCACCGATTCCATCAAGCGATAATGTCCCAGTGACTTGGGCATTGGCCAGATTTGTAACGGTGAGAACCATTGATGAGCCTCCGGACGAAGGAACGGAGAGTGATGCTTCATCGAACGCCAGTTGAAGAACACCAGAATCACCCCAAACTGGTTCAACCGTGTAGATTTCAACACTGCTGTCTGAAAACGAGGTTCGTGAAGAACTGGTAACTCGGAATCTTAATTCTTTCAAGCCAGCCTCAGCATCTTCAGGCAAGATGCACGACCATGGTAGAGCTGTTGATGATTCACCGGCACCGAGAGAAAGTACTGTCGAAACACCACAATCAATTCCCACGGTACTGAGAAGCAATTGGTCCGAGCCAGAACCACTGTTTGTTACAACCACAGTCCCGTGGATAACACCGGAAGGTGGAGCAGAATCATCATCTGAGAGGACGACAATTTCAGCACCGGCGACAAGAGCCTCCACAGTGAGGTTGAGTTGTGTGAAGATGGAGTCATCGCTTGACGAGCGCAGTTGAACGGCCACGGCAACACCGTTGGATGGAGCGCCGGAAGAAATTTCTCGGACATTGAGTGTTACGGGCATGGATTCACCTGATTCAAGAAGCAGAGAAGTTGCTGAGAGTTCAAATTCAAACCAGTCCGAAGCTCCGTTATCGACCAAACTTACGTACAGTGTGTCAGTGGTAGTACCGAGGTTGGTTGCATCAAATGTGAACAAAGCGTCTGTGCTCGGTCCAGCCACCACACGGGTGCTTGTAGAACCGAGTAGAACTGCGATTCGTTCTTGAACTTGTAGAGAGAGAGTCAAATGCGCTGAAACTTCAGAATCCATATATCCAAAGGTGATTTCATTGGTGCTGGCTGATGCGGAAGTCGAAACAGTGAGTGTTAGTTGAACTTCTCTCAGTTCACCAACATTAAGGGCAACTGAATCATTGCTCAATGTCGCCTCGACCTCGGCAGGTAATCCAAGGAGAGCTGCGTTCAGTGAAAGCGTCGTAGTCCCAGTGTTTTCAAGCGTGAAATTGGTAGTGACTGATTGACCCGGTCGGACCTGAATCCTCCCATCAAGAGGACCTGAAATAGTTGCTTGACTCACGCCCAAGATCTCAATATCAATGGCCGCAGTCGATGATACATCGGAATAACTTACCGAAAACATCTGCATGAGAGAGCCAGACTGGCCCGAGTTAGCATCAGTATTCAGACTCCATAGCCCCGATTCACCAGGTGCAACGGTGACGCCCGAACCTGAAGAGATAGTCGTCGTCAAACCAGATGTAGAAAGTACGTCAAGATAGAAGGTAACTGTCTCACTGCCGTTGTTGAGAATCCGCATTTCATATTCAACAGGAGTCCCCGGTGAAACCTCCAAGTTCGATGAGGGGCCGACCAATTCAAATTCGACCAATTCATCAACATCGATGGTGAACAAATACGGTTCAGCAGAATGTTGCTCAGAATTCGAGGAACCTGTTCCTTCGAATTTCAAATCGCAGTTCTCGGACTTTGTTGCCTCTTCATGAACGGATAATTGGAAATCGACATCCACGACATCATTCGGCGCCAGAGAAGATGTTGCCGTAGCAAGCATGACTTCACAAGGTCCGTCTTCAACCGAGAGTTCCCAGTCATAGTCAACCATGGCGTTCCCCGTATTCGTGACTTGAATTGAAGAATCGGTTGCAAGCCCTGGAGTGAATTCATCATTCTGGCCAAGGAAGGCTACACTGAGTTGGTGGTCTTCGTTAATATGTACCACGAGCAAAGTCGATGTCGACACATTACCGCCAGTGGAAGCGCTAAACAATCTGAATCCGTAATAATCCGGTGCGGCATTACTTGGGACTGAAATGTGAAGGTTTGCGATTTGTGAACTACCTGCTGGCATGTTCGAATACTCGTCGTTGGCCCAATGCACATTCCAACCACTCGGAATGCCTCCACCGAGTCCACGGGGAGATGACATCATCATGCTCGACGTAGATGGAGAGGATTCCCAAGGGTAATCGATGTGCGAAGTTTCGTTGAAGACTGTTGCAGCAGCTGCTTGTTGGAGTTCAAGTTTGAGAGCTGCACTAAGCGACACTGTATCGTTGGAACCAACAGGTGAATTACCAGTCATGGTCGCATAGAGTACACAAGCAGCGAGATAACTGCCTGATGCGGAGGGGTGGCTTCCATCTGCGTCATACAAATTGTAGAATGTATTGCCCGATGTGGTTGGGTCGACTCCACCTGCGACGATGTAGTCGTGAATGTGTTCAAAGGCAAGCCCTACTGGTGCAATCCATACCGTATTTCCAGCAGCACTCATGTTCTCTGCATAGTGGTAATATCCATCGGCTAACCGGTTTTGCATATCCGTAAAGTTTTGATTGATGTTGTTGTATTGGTGCCATTGGCCCGGTGATTCACCGCTGCGTCGCCCCCAAGTCATGAAAAGAACGGAGTCTCCGCCTTCAACATCAATTTCGGTAGCGAGATGGACTGAACCGTTCTTACTTGCCTGCCAATTGGTATCGTTTGTTGGCAATGAGGGAATTTGGCTTTGATCTTGTAAGACGACAAAGTCCCAGTCGATATTTGGGTCACGCAGTGTAGTGTTCGAATTGCTTCCTGAAAAATTGACATTGGCCCAGTGATCTGCGAGGTCATTACCACCAGCTGCAACAACATCAGCGTTGGTAACACCCATTGCTTCGACCATAGTGCCGAGTGAGTTGAAGAAAGTGTAACTGTTGCCAAACATCAGTACATTGTCGACGGTCAAAGTCGTGTTACTGCCGGTGCCATTTCCGGTTCCGTTTCCAGTACCAGTTCCATTGCCGCCCGTTCCGTTTCCAGTACCGGTTCCATTGCCGCCTGTTCCGTTTCCAGTACCGGTTCCATTGCCGCCTGTTCCGTTTCCAGTACCGTTACCGCCGGTGTTGTTGCCGGTGTTATTTCCAGAATTGTTGCTTGAGCCATTGGTGTAATTTGCCCACCATGCTGCCAAATCAGGCTCAAATCCCACATCGAGGAGTAATGTGTCTTCAACTGAGCCGAGGTTTTCGACTCCAATCGAATACGTAGTGTTTGAACCGGCCTCCATCGAGGTAAGTGGCCCACCCATTGGCGAGAGATCCAACGATGGATTATATGTTGGGGCAACTGAAACATAAATCGTAATTGAACTGCTGAAGTTTTGATCGGGTTCAGTAACATGAATATCAAAAGAGCCACTGTCGGTTGAGAGAGCACCTTCACTCAGCCGGACAACAATGGTTGTGTTTTTGCTCCATGTTGGAAACACATTTTCAACTGTACTCTCGCTTGGGATAACTTGCCAAACGGATGAGAGCCCTGAAGTGTCGACAGTGACATTGAATGATTCAATAGCAGTAGCATTGTTTCCGATGGTCAAGGTAACATTGCCGGATTCGCCTCCAATGAGGACGACATGAGATGTGTCTGTTGACAAGAGGATGCTCTGGTGAGCGCTGACTTGCATTGCAAGTGGAGACATGCTTGCGAACAGCAGCACGAGCACAAAGGCGACGGCACGAGTTGGACGATTCGACATAAGACCAAGTCAAGCCACCCATGCATACCACTTGAGTGAATCGGCCCTACGGGCCGTTCAAACCAGGCTTTTTCAGTTGAGCAACGAGTCGATTCGACTTTCCTCAATTTGCTCCCAAGGGAAACTCCCATCGGAACCTGGGTTACGACCAAAGTGACCGCCGGACGCAGTAACTGAATAAATTGGGTTGAGCAGTTTGAGATCTCGAGCAATCGCTCCAGGACGGAAGTCAAACGTAGATTTAACACGCTCAGCAATTTCACGTGCTGGTACGGTGGATGTTCCAAAGGTTTCAACCCGAACGCTCACAGGTTCTGCAATTCCGATCACATATGCCAGTTGGATTTCACAGCGTGATGCGAGGCCAGATGCAACGACGTGCTTGGCTGCCCAGCGAGATGCATACGCCGCAGAGCGGTCGACCTTCGAAGGGTCTTTTCCTGAGAAAGCGCCACCGCCGTGACGGCCCATGCCGCCGTAAGTGTCAACGATGATTTTACGCCCGGTTAGACCTGCGTCAGCGTATGGACCTCCTGGGTCTGCAAAACGGCCAGTACCGTTGACCACTACTTTGCAATCTTCGTCAAGAAGGTTTGCGGGTATGACTTCTTTCACGACGTGTTCAAGCACTTGCGAACGTACGTATTCCAGTTCCTCCTCTTCAGAGCCATCGAATTGGTCTTTCAGTTTGTCATCGTGCTGGATAGCAATGATGACTGTATGGACACGGGAAACATCACCATTTTCGTCGTATTCAACAGTAACTTGAGATTTTCCATCAGGCCTGGACCAAGGTAGAACTCCTTGTTCTCGAACTTGAGTGAGACGACGGGTCAGGCGCTGAGAAAGCGCTGCTGCGAGTGGAAAATATCGGCCTTTGAGTTGCTCGAAATCCTCGGTCTCTGTGCAAGCATAGCCAAACATCAAACCCTGGTCTCCTGCTCCTTGGGCGAGCAAGTCTTGATTGACACCTTGTGCAATGTACGAAGATTGGGTCGTGATGTGGACTTGAACTTCGGTATATTGCGAAGTGGTTGCATCCATGCCGATTGCGTGTGATGTATAGCCAACCTGCGCAGCTGCTTCACGGGCCACTGCTTCATAATCCGGTGCTTCGCCAGAGAGTGAAACTTCACCTGCAAGCACAATGAGCCCCATGTCTTCCTTTCCTTTGACGCATGTTTCAACAGCGACTCGGGCATTGCTGTCAATTGCCAAACAGGCATCAACAATAGCGTCGGAAATGGTATCACATAGTTTATCAGGATGGCCGCGTGTTACTGATTCGGATGAAAACAGGTCTCCAGTCATGGCAGTGGCGCTTTGCCCGGCATATATGAATAAACCGCTTATTTTACCACCTTATTATTCTTAAAAAGTATATTCGGCAAGAATATACATAATTACTCTAAGCCTTGACAAACGAAATGGAACGAATGGTTGATGTCCTCTCCCCTTACCCGATGTAATATGAGCACTTGGGTTCCGACTGCATACCGTACGCACACACTTGGTGAAATTCAAAGCAA
>VMHT01080755.1_pt1 | contig 12260 bp, 4 predicted proteins | sample 4693611 | NCBI WGS metagenome assembly VMHT01 (sample SAMN12280063, study PRJNA550983) | marine metagenome | isolation source: seawater sampled from same location over 5 years 0.02-0.2 micron viral filtrate | place: USA: collected off the coast of southern California halfway between the port... ...
ATGGTCGGGCCCGTGAATTAATCGCCGCCCTCCTGAAACGATTGTAGGGTCTAGACCCAGGCTTGGAGGCACCCGAACAAAGCGTCGGGCAATGCCTTCCTGCGCAGCACTTCCGAGCCAAAGTGCCAAGCGATCAACACGCCCTCTTCCCCGTGAAGTCCACACCCAAGTTCGAACAATTCCAGGCCATGTCAATTCCACCAGCGCTTCAACTTCCATTCGTTGGTCATGGGTCAAGCGAGGTGATAGGTCGAGCAATATCGATGGGCCGTTTCTTCCCTCTTCGAGGTGGGCAGCCCAACCTGCAAAAATTTCATCAAGGCGAGGGGTCATTTCATCCAATCCGTGAGTTCGACTGTTTCTTGGGCGAGCGGGATCAAGATGGAGTAGAGCAATTTTCGGATTGACGTCCGTGCTGAGCGCATCTTTGACTGCATCGAGAATCTCTGCGCCCTGTCGGCCATCTCCAACCACTACACGACTCGAACGCATCCACTGTGAATCGGTTTCTTGGCGTTGAATAGCAACAGTGTTGAGATTTACAGCGCTGGCCTGAGCCCGAAATGGATCCAATTCCACGCCTATACCGGGCCGTTGAAGGACTGAGGTATGTGCTGCAAGTTGGATGCCGCTGCCGCAAGCACAGTCGAGAATGAATCCCTCTGGCAGTGCTGCATGAGCGAGTAATTGTGCTCGAATCAGTGCAACTTGCCACGGAGTCGCCAGAGGTTTGCCTTCGCTTGCGTGGTAGAAGGCCAAGCCTGCTGGGGCGGTTGAATCTGGCGCAAATTCACTCAGTCCCTCATTGGAAATCGAAAGTGGATCGAGGACTTCAGGCATGAAATGGCCTCACTGCCCTGCGACATCTGAACGCGTCATGATGCTCTCGAAATGAATCCCTGCTTCAGCAAATGCTTCGGCTGCACCTTCTTGGCGATCGACAATGCTAATCACACCGATGACGGTGCACTTGGTGTCATTGTGGATGCGTTCAACAGCTTTGATCGCTGAGCCACCTGTCGTCGTCACATCCTCGACGATGACAATCTTTCCATCCGGGGTAAGAGGAGACCCTTCTATGCCCGGTGGGTTGTTTGTTTTTCTGCCGCCGCGGCCTTTCGGCTCTTTTCGAACCATGAAGCCTAGACGAGGGTGTCCAGATGGGGATGCAGTCACAGCAATGGCGGTGAGTGGGACTGCCCCCAGTTCAAGGCCGCCGACGAAATTCGCGCCCATAGCATCCATTCTAAGATTGAAAAGTTCCCCTAACAGGTGGGTTGATTCAGGGTGCATCATCACAGGTTTTGTGTCAAAAAACCAACGAGAGGTCCGTCCACTCGCCAGCGTGAATGCCTCATCGTGGCCTCCATCAATGAATGCGAGGTCGCGAACAAGTTCTACGAGTCTGGGCCACTTCGCATGAGTTCGAAGTGAGTCGTGCACGGTCATGTCTTGGGGGTTGCCCGCTATGGAAATGAACTTTCCTTTCACATTCGGTGCATTTGTTCCCATCGGTTTTCGTACGCGCCCCTCATAAACGGTCGCCGCCAAGGCCTGAGAGAGTGCCGTGTCTGCCAAGGAAGCGCGAGGTAAAATCCGGGGACATAACCCTCTGATTGGAGTCGACGTTGCCCGATTAGAAGCGGAAATGATTGCCTACCATCAATGGCTGGATGAACGGGCTGACGACGCCTACATTATCGCCGAGGAAGCACGCAAAAAGGGGTTTGATCACAAGGAGTATGTTGAAATCCCACGTGCGGCTGATTTGGCGGGGCGTACTGAGAAGTTACTCATTGAATATCTTGAGGGTTACGAAGTCGCTGATGATATTCGGCTTCTTCTCGCCGAACACGATCGGGAGACAACGTCAATCATGATGGCTCAGTCTGTAGCAAGAGGATTTCGAGAGCGGGGGTATGATTTAGTCACTGCCATCGACGTAGGTTTGCGAGTTGGTCTTGCCGTCCTAACCGAGGCGGTCCTTGTCGCACCTTTGGAAGGAATCAGTGAAGTTCGTCTGCTCAATAATATTGACGGATCTCAATTTGTATCCGTGCATTTCGCAGGACCAATTCGAGCAGCGGGTGGTACAGCACAAGCACTCGCCGTGTTGATTGCAGATATGATTCGTCGTGAACTTAACATTGGACATTACCAGCCAACTGACCCAGAGGTCGAGCGAGTCAAGGAAGAATTCGGCCTATACCGTGGGAATCTACAATATCGCCCATCACCAGCAGAAATAGATGAAATTGTCCGTGCTTGCCCGGTCATGATTAACGGAGAGTCCACTGAACGAATCGAATGCGCTGGATACGGTCGAGTGAGAAACATCGACGAACCGCGAATACGAGGTGGAGTGCTCCTTGTTATTGGTGAAGGCATGTGCCTAAAGGCACCAAAAATTCAGAAGCATACTGAACGATTAAGCGTTCCAGGTTGGGACTTTATTTCGAAATTTGCCGCCCGTGGAAAAGAAAAGAAAACTGAAGGCGGGGGGGCAGTTTTCAAATCGAGAAAGGTCCCTACAATCACGAAATTCATGAAAGATATCATCGCTGGTAGGCCGGTTTTTGGAGCGCCGTTGGAAGCGGGTGGCTTTCGATTGAGGTATGGGCGCGCACGGCCTTCCGGCCTGGCAGCTGCCTCAACAAACACGGCATCAATGCTAGCGATGGACGATTTCATCACCATCGGGACTCAGATGAAAATTGAGCGGCCCGGAAAAGCGTGTGCCATCACCCCTTCTGATCATACTGAAGGGCCATGGGTGGCTCTCAAAGATGGACGATTCTTACGGCTCGATGATGCGCCGAGTTTTGCTGCGATTCGCTCAAAGGTTGGATCGGTTTGGGATAATGGCGAGCTTGTGATTGGTTATGGAGAATTCATGGAGAACAACAAGAACCTCGTTCCTGCAGGATATTGTGACGATTGGTGGGCAAGCGATTTAATTGAAGAATTACCAAATGAGGAGGAAGTTGTTAACCTCCTGAACATGCTTGGGATAAGCCGCAGTGATGCACCAGAGGGCGCGCCCGGTATTCATCCAGAAGATGCTGAAGACCCGGGTGTCCAGTTCCATGTTCGTCGCCATTGGCATGAATTCTTGCGCCATCAGCGCCCAAACTGGGAACAGGCGAAATCCATAGCAGTGAGGTACAAGGCATCCCTTCCTCCACCCCATAACCCGTGGTTCCTCGACCTGCCAATAGAGTGGGTTCCCGGAGTTCTCACGATTCTTGAAGAGGCCGTTATTGAGCAGGCAGGGACCGTCAACACTCAGAAGATTGAGGTGGAAGATGGGCTTGAGGCTTTACCAAAACCAGAGTCAAGGCAACTCCGGATTGTCGGTGGCGTTCAGGGATGGAATGCGGATGCAATGGATGTGCTCCGGCCCGAAACTATCGATAATGTGGAGGACTATCCTATCCCAGGTCAGGAGTTGCGACCAATCGCCTCTGTTTTTGGTGGCGAGACACCAGAAGCTTGGACCCTCGTCCAGCATGGCATGGCCAAAGGAATGGCGATGATTCTGGGACTAGCCCATCACCACGATGGTGAAGATCTCGTCATCACGTCAGGTTGGCCCGCTGTTTTGGAGGGGTTCGGATTTAGTTTCGAGGGCGATAAACCTCTCAGGATTGTTGATGCTCGAACAAGGTTTGATGCTCGTATTGAAGAATTGGAAAAGGCACACCTCGTTCTCACTGAAGAGCGGAAAAGGCTGGATGAATTGCAACGTGCCAGGGCCACGGTCAGAATTGCGGCTGAAACCGATGCAAGACAGCGGGGGTTGGGCATCACTGAAACCGACCAAGTCGGCCGTGAGGCTGCCGAACGAGTCCCAGACCCGGGCCCAACAGATGCAAAACAATACCTTGCAGCCCAAATTGATGAAGATGATCATGCTGTTGATGGGATTTTAATTCAGGTTCGGAAAATTTCTGACCTCCGATGGGAGCATTCCGCCCCAGTACGAGTTGGTTGCCGTATGGGTCGCCCGGAAAAGGCAGCACCTCGAATCATGAATCCAATGACACATGCATTGTTCCCAATTGACCTTACAGGGGGGAATCAGCGACTGATGTCGATTGCTGCTGAAAAACAAACTATTCGCGTCCAGATGGGGCGTCGCGTGTGCAAGAAGTGCGGCAAAGAATCACCATTCATCGTGTGCCATCACCGACTACTGGACGAGTACGGGCAAGAACGGGTCGGTGAGAATTGTGGTGGCCGCACCGTGATGAAGTCCTCAGAAAATAGCAACAGGCGAAGAAGAGGCGAAATACAGTCGGTTCGCTTGGACACCATCCTTGAGGATGCTCGAATTCGCCTCGGCATGGATCGGATTCCGCGAACGGTCAAATGCATGAAGAAGATTGCTTCTAAAGACCAAACGCCAGAGGCCATCGAAAAAGGACTGCTAAGAGCAAAATTCCAGCTCCCAGTGTTTCGAGATGGTACAGTACGCTTTGACATGAGTGATGTCCCTGTGACTCACTTCACGCCAAAAGAAATCGGTGTCGCTTGGCAAACCATTGAATCATTAGGCTATACGCATGATATCGAAGGAAACCCTTTGCAAAATGATACACAGATGTTGGAAATATTCCCTCAAGATTTCATTGTTGCAAAGAATGCAGGCGAATTCTTTGTTCGCACGGCTCAGTTCATCGATGACCTGCTTGTCCGATACTATGGCATGGAGCCGTATTACAACGTCAATACGCCAGACGACTTGGTTGGCCACTTGATTTGTGCTCTTGCCCCACACACCTCCGGTGGAGTGCTCAGCCGAATCATTGGATGGGCAGACTGTTCTGGTGGCTATGCCCATCCACTTTTCCATGCTGCAAAGCGTAGAAATTGTGACGGTGATGAAGACGCCATCATGCTGCTGATGGACGGGCTACTCAACTTCAGTAGAGAAATTCTCCCGGCAAACCGGGGTGGCCTGATGGACGCCCCACTTGTGTTAACGACCCGCCTCAATCCAACAGAAGTGGACAAGGAAGCTCTCAACGTTGATTCGGGTTGGTTCTATGAACGAGATTTCTATGAAACAACACTCGAACAACCTCATCCAAAAACCATCGCAGAGCGTATGGATTTTGTCGAGCGTCGCTTGGGCAGCGTTGCTGCGGTCCGTGGCTATGGGTTCACCCACGATTGTGACGCTCTTGATGCAGGCCCTGCACTCTCTGCATACAAGACCCTCGACACGATGATAGACAAGATGAACGGGCAGTTGGATTTAGGTCACAGACTGAGGGCTGTCGATGTTCGAACCGTGGCGTCAAGCGTGGTACGATCCCACTTCTTACCGGATTTGCGCGGAAATATGAACGCCTATGCAAGGCAAAAAGTGCGATGCCTCAAGTGCGCTCACTCGTACCGCAGAATGCCGATTGCAGGGACTTGCATCCAACCTAAGAAAGCCTCAGGTCAGGGGCTTGCAAGTGTGGGTGTCGCTAAATCAGAAGGGGGACTATGTGGAGGTAATCTCGCCTTGACTGTATCCGAAGGGGCTGTACGCAAATACATCAAAGTCACAAAGCACGTTATGGCGACCTATGGGGTCGACACGTACACCAAACAGAACGTCGAATGGCTGGCCGACAGCGTCGATTCCCTGTTCAACAACGATCGCGCCAAACAACTCTCGCTGAGTGACTTCTTGTGATCATGCGACAGGGGAAGGGGCCGAAGCGTTGACTGCTTCAGAAACTCCTGCTGCATAACGGGCAAAGTTTTGGTTAAACATAGTGGCGAGTTTGTCAGCTGTTGCATCAAATTCCGCCTTGTTTTCCCACGTGCTCCGAGGTTGGAGAACATCTGCTGGAACGTCAGGGCATTCCATAGGCACTTCAAATCCAAATCGCTCGTCTTGGATGAATTCGACTGCGTCAAGGGCGCCGTCTAATGCTGCATTCAACATGGCTCTCGTGTGACGTATTTTCATGCGACTGCCCACGCCATATGCTCCACCGGACCAGCCGGTATTGATGAGCCATGCTGTGGCGCCATGCTCAGCCATTTTTGAAGAAAGAAGATCGGCGTAAACGCCGGGGTGCATGGGCATGAATGGTTCGCCGAAGCAAGCTGAGAATGTGGCTTGAGGTTCCTTGACACCGATTTCTGTGCCAGCGACTTTCGCCGTGTAACCTGAGATGAAATGGTAGGCGGCTTGTTCAGGTGTAAGACGGGAAATTGGCGGCAGCACACCAAACGCATCGCATGTGAGGAAAATCACATTCTGAGGATGGCCTCCCTTGGAATCGGCCGTGCGGTTATCGATGAATTCGATTGGATAGGATCCTCTTGTGTTCTGGGTTTTACTGGTGTTTGTGAAATCTGGAACGCCGGCCTCATCCATGACGATGTTCTCAAGGACGGTGCCGAATTTTCGAGTCGTGCCAAAGATTGCTGGCTCGTCTTCTTCTGACAAATCGATCAGTTTTGCATAGCAACCACCTTCGAAATTGAAGACGCCATTTGAGCCCCAGCCGTGCTCGTCATCACCAATCAGAGCCCGCTTTGGGTCGGCGGAAAGAGTTGTCTTTCCAGTCCCCGAAAGGCCAAAGAAAATTGCAGTGTTTTCACCCGTGGTGTTGGCAGAGCAGTGCATCGGAAGAATCCCTTTCTTCGGAAGAATGAGATTCATCACTGAAAAAATTGATTTCTTGATTTCCCCGGCGTATCGTGTTCCGCCAATAATCACTTCTTTCTCGGCGTAGTTGACGATGACGAAGCAATGAGAGTTCAGTCCATCCTCCGGACTTGCTTCGAAATGCGGTGCGTGGAGCACTGTGAATTCAGGAGTATGGTGCTTGAGTTGGTCCTCGCTTGGGCGAATGAACATGTTTCGTGCAAAGGCGTTGTGCCATGCGTTGTGGTTGATCACACGAATGGGTAGCGCTTCGCTGAAATCTGCGCCGCAGTAAAGGTCTTGGACAAATAATGCATCTCTGGAGGAAAGGAAGTCAACCACTTTAGCACGCATGCGGAAGAATGTTTCGGCATCTGTGGAGATGTTGACATCACCCCAATTGATGTCTTCTGTGGTCGATGGCTCATCAACGATAAATTTGTCATTTGGTGAACGTCCAGTGCGCTCTCCTGTTTCGGTCACAAGCGCTTTGTGGGCGCTGTACACGCCTTCGCCTCGGGCAACAGCGAGTTCAATCAATGCCGTTGCATCTTGGTTCCAATAGACCTCGCCGGCAGGGGCAATTCCGTGCGAAGATAGGTCCCCTGTGTGGGCCCCGTGGGCTTCGGCCATGCCATTGCGTTCCGCGGGCCCTCTTTGTCCCTTTTGGTGGAACGATTGGCTATTATGCTCAATCAAGTGAGGGGGAATGCTACGACGCTGAGCGTTTCCCTTCCAAATGGACAAGAACATAGGGAAACCGCAGGCACTTGGCGGGATTGTCGCGAAAGCATTCAAGGGTGCGAGGAAAAGGGTAAGTCATGGCCGAAGGGCAAGATGAGAATCCTGGCTCGGCGCCGCCCCGGGATGACGTGCTTCGCAAGCGCGACTTTCGTCGGCCAAGGGGCATGGACCTTGGGTCTTTCATGGTCAACTCAAATGAGCCTGCGAAAGAGCCTGATGAAGTGGATTCAAAGCCTGCTGAAGAGGTTGACGAAGCCATTGGAGAAATGGTTTCAATCTTCTCAGCAGGCGATGATTCTCGTTTAGAAGCAGGGGCTGTTCAACGAGATGGTACGGTCCACACAACGCCAGAGATGGACAGTGTTGAAGATCTTGCCGTACACGGGGAGCGGCGGTTAGGACTCGGTTTACTCATCGCAATGGTGACGGTTTGGTCTGCGATCGGCGCCGTTGTCGGAACGGTTTTACCTCCTATGTTGAGCGGTATTGGTTTGTTCACGATGGGGGCTTTCGGGCTTTTTCTCGGCGAGCGTTGGATTCCAAAACCATCCATGCGTTTGCTCGGCGTCACATGGGTTATTATTTCCATGAAGTTGTTTTACGGCCTCGTTCTTGATTCTTGGCATTGGGGGTGGTTTGACAACTCGCCATTCGGGGCAAATGAGACATTGGGGTTAGGCCTGCTGGCTGTTGTAGCAGGTAACGTCTTTGTTGCACAGCGCCATGATGAAGATGCCATCGCTGCACAGGCCACACTGATCTTGCTTATTGTTGGAAGCGCTGCGGGAGCGTTGTATGGAGAATTGGGCGTCGCTGCAATGGTGGGTGTTGGCACCCTACTGATGCACGGGCTTGCATTCATGCGACGTTCGGGCAATTTGGCGAGCCTCGGCATTGCTTCCTCCTATCTTTGGGTTGGTGTTCACGCACTATCGAACGATTGGGTTCTGTTTGGAGTGAAGTTGGTTCCGTTTGAAGACGAGTTACTGCTCTTTCTCCTCATGGCGGGAGTTACGGCAACAAATGCCGTCGTAGCAGCGTCGTTTGTTCGAGCGGATAATTGGTTTTCAGATGCGCTCAAAGCCCTCGGATTAGGCAAGCCTGCGCTTTGGTCTGTCTCGGTTGGATTGGGTATGATTGGGGCGCTCTTGGCCATTGCTGCAAATCGTCTCGAGACGGGTTATGCCTTGGCCCAATTGCTTCTGCTCGTCTCGGCTTTCAGCGCTTCCTACCTGGTGGTTCGTGGCGTACACATCCGAGACTTGGCCCCGTTTATCCTCTATCCTGCGCCGGTCATGTTGATCGGTCTATCACTGCTTTCTTCCGGTGCTTTTGAGGTGCAGTTGCCCGGTAGTTTGAGCCCTTACAGCCTCTATGCTGCGATCACAGCCGCCCTTACATCCGCTGCTTTACTGCGCAATCAGACCTCAGTATCCGACCATGTGTTGTGGATGGGTGGAGGGGTAATCGTTGTGCTCCTTACCCTCTTGATTCCTGCCGGCGAATCTGGTGGAAACAGTCGCCTTCTTCTTGCAAGTCAAGGCTTTGTTTGGGTTGGACTCTCGTGGTTAGCGATTCAGCGAAACTCACCCTCGATTGCTGGAACGGCCGTCCTTGCGCCTTGGGTTTGGCTGATGTTCTTTGCCACCGACGCTGAGTCGCGTATTGTATCAATAGACCTTATTCCAATTTCCATTGATGAAATTGACCTCGCAGTTTGGCTGGGCGTTTTGGTTGTCCAGCAAATTTCCGTGAATTTACATCATGGCGAAACTGGATTGAACTTGGCAGCTCGATTGGCTGGGGCTTCTGAGGTTGGCGCCAGATTCAGAGATTCAGGGTTCGCAAAATTGTGGAACCTAAGTTTCATCTTTTCAGTGGTGGTGATTTGGGGAATAACAAGGCCTGGTGCTTTACCAATGCCGGGCCTGCTTACAGTCATGGGCATGCTCCTAATTGGTCATGCACTGATGGTTTGGCGGGGGCGTCACCTTGGAAAACCTCGAAGCTTGATGACCGTATGGGGCGTGTTTGCCCTCATCCTCGTGTGGAGATATGGACAGTCCGCCCTCTGGGCCATGATTTTGGTTTCTGCATGTGGCCTTATGCTGCTGGCCACTGATCGTCGGAGAAAAGAGGGTGCCTCAATGGCCGACCTCGAACTTACCGAAGCCCTCCCTGGTCGACTTCTGACGTTGATGCTTGGCTTCATGGGTGCTTTCTACATCGTTATCAGTTTGGAACCGATCACAAACGTCGAACTCACTGGGGCTGAACAAATGCTCTCTCCCGAACTCAACTTACTTGTCCTCACAGGGGTCGGGTTGGTTGCTCTCGTTCTTTACCTCCAACGAGCTGTCACGTTGGAAAAACTCCTCCCTCCTGCATTCGCTGCTCTCGGCCTCATTGTGACCATGGGATTGGCCGGATATTCATTGGGCATGTCCATTGTCGTGCTTGCTGCTTTGTTGGCCTTTGTCGGTTCGGGATCGTATCTCGCCGTTCAAGGTGAATTCCGAGCAGGCATGCGCGCCTTGGCGCGCCGTGATGATCGCCTAGCCCGAATTAAAGAAAAGCAGGAACGAATGAAGGCTTTCCTCGCTGCTTCAACCACGGCTAGCGAACACAGTACGATGGACCTCCTTGAACGAGCCAATGATGGCGAGCCGCTTCCAGCCGATGGTCTTGTGATTCAATCTCAACCAGTAGTTGTCGATGATTTTGGCACAAGCCGTGGGTCACTGAGGTTGATTGATACTGAACTGCTGGCGCTTGCAGAAAAGCAGCGAAAGCGGTCGAAAAACTGGGACACTTCAGGAGAACATGACCTCGAAATTGGCGATATTCATCATCAACCCATCATCACCGTGATGTTTCTCGTGACAACAATCCTAGCCATGAGCGTCATTTCGTTTGTCTCCGGTAATACATTCATGGCGCTCTTGTTTGGGGTCTTGGTCTCGATGCTATTTGTTGGGGCTGCTCGAATGCGCGCCAACGAGGTTGGGCTGCGGCTTCCTGACATCATGGGCATCGAATCCCCTATCGCCATAGGTATGGCAGGATTGATATTGATCCACGTGGCTGGTCGAGCGTCGAATTCCGTCGTGGTCCTTGAAGACACGATGCACTTGCTCGTCCTTACCGGCGGGTTAGCTATGATGGCCGGATTGGGACTCATAGGCCGCAGTGATTTGGGACTCAGGTTGCCCAATGCGCTTGAGGGGGTCGTATTCCTAGCAATGATGGACCGCGTGATTTGCTTGCTGATTGGTGGCGAAGTCCCGATTCCATTCAATTACGACCCTTTCGCAGGCGCGCTGTTGAATTCAAGTGGACCGTTGTTGGCAATCGAGACGATGCTCATTGGTGCCGTCCTTGGCTTTGATTGGGTCGAAGGAAAACGCATCGGGCGGAAGATGAACGATCATCGGGGGGCGGCTGGACGCTCTGCATGGGTTCTCGCGGTTTGCGTGCTCTCGTTTGGCCCCGCTGGCTTGCTGGTGCTTGCATCCACCGCACGCAGAAGCGTTTGGTGGCAACAGCCAGCACCTGCACTCGCTTCATGGATTGCCTTGCCCATCGTCATTCAGGGCATCATGGTATGGGCGCCAAGCATGTTAGGTGTTGAACCAGTTCCAATGTACCTGATTACATCGGTTATGGCCATGGCTACGGTTGGTTTTGTCGCTTGGACTGTAATGCATCGACTTGGTCTTTGGCTTCCGTCGGGGTTGTGGGCTCTACACATATTACTGCTCATTGCTTGCTTCGGATTCCCAAGTTTGGTGTATGCTGTGGTCTTCATCCTCATAGCATCAACAGTCTCCTGGGTCAGCGGAATCCTTACCCTCCGAAAGGGATGGAGAATTGTTGGGGCTCTGGACCTCGTACTTGGCTGGATCGTTGCGGGAATTGTCCTCATCAATGGTGCATCTGTGACCGGTTTGTTTGCAATCCTCGTTGCCTCGGCGGTCCTGCTCGGTATCGTGACGTGGCTCACACAAACATTCGAAGGCGAGATGGCCAACGAATGAGGTTTTATCCTGCGTCATCATGCTTTCATCTTGGCATCAAGATGGTGCGTGATCGCTTCGATAAGGTGGGGTGCGTCGCCCGCCTCGATGTTTGGCGAAAGGCGTAATGAGACGCTGATTTTTGCCTGCGTTCCACTGTTACGTACGCCTAGAGAGCCCGGGTGCCCGTTGAGTTCGAACGACACCAGCATCAAGTTCGGTTCACCTTCGAGACCATGGCGGTCCCAGTGTTGGAGGTTTCCTTGTTGTTCGAAGAACGAACGAGCCATGGCTTCAACCTCATCAGCAAGCATGTTTGTACCGTTCCATAACGATCGGTCGACGCCGTTAACCGACCGTCGTTGCTTCCAACCACGCACCATTTGATTTGAGTCGCCGTCATTTGAACGAGCGAGTAAGTATGCAACTAACGTAGCAGCGCCATCGCCGACCAAGGCCCATTCACCCCCCTTGTGGGGGTGAGGCGTGGGCATCACAATGTGGCCTGAATCTTCTACGCCCAGGGAGCGAGGAGGAGATACAGAATTGGTTAGAGCTTCGCCAAGAACCTTGGAAAGCCAACGATCTCCGACCGCAGTTTCAGAGGTCTGAACCGCAGCCGGAAGGCGATTCGCGGTCGCCAGAAGCGAAAGGTCCGACTCAATACTTGCCGCAAGGTGCCAAGGGCGGGAGTCCTGTTGTGTTGAAGAGCAAAGGATGGCGTCACCGATCGAATCGCCATCAACCACCATGAATCCTTCAGTTGTTGCCTCGATGACGAGGCAACGGTCGCCGTCGCCGTCAAGGGCTGCGCCAACCATGGTTCCGGGCGGGGCGGGTGAGAG
>VMHT01221959.1_pt1 | contig 12260 bp, 9 predicted proteins | sample 4693611 | NCBI WGS metagenome assembly VMHT01 (sample SAMN12280063, study PRJNA550983) | marine metagenome | isolation source: seawater sampled from same location over 5 years 0.02-0.2 micron viral filtrate | place: USA: collected off the coast of southern California halfway between the port... ...
TATTATATATGTGAGGTCTTGGCCTCATATTAAAACTTAGTTTCTTAGATAAAATAGTGGTTTCTTTTGCGACTAAAGCAGATAAAAATACCTTCGCAGCATCCTGGGTGTCGTGTAAGACCGATATCTTTCGAGCAAGATTAATTTTATATCCATTGAGAGTTCTAAGTTTGCTAAAATCATCATATGATCTGCTTGCCCAGTGATTTCCATAAGCCAATATTCTAGTTCCTTTCGACAATTGACTTCTAATATCTGAACTCATGTTTCCTGATATTAGATCTATTATTTTTAGTTTCTCATAGTCGTTTTGGACTCTGTTGATAATTTTTGATGCCTCTTTCATCTCATCAGTTTCTTTCATTAGACCGTCGATAATTTGACGTTGTACTACCTGCACACATTGTTCCAAGAACAAAAGGTAATATGCAAGGCGCGATACGTTTGCAAATACTCCAGCGTCCGACATTTCAGTCTGCATGTGATCTGCTAAAGCTTGAGATACTAGAGAATCAAAGTTATGCTGATTAAACTGGATTGATCCAAATATAGGGAAAGAACGAATCATAAATTCAGAAGCATATGTTCGAATAGCCGAAATAACAACTCCCTCAATTAGTCCATGGTTTGCCGGCATCAGCTGTCTATCATATGGTACTTCAAGTCTACACTCCAAAGCCTCACTAAGTCGAGGATCCATGGGCAAATTTGACTCAACTTTCTTTGCCCTCTTTGATATTTCAGTCATATTCAGAAATCCATTATCTTTATCTTCACAAGTTTGAATTTGTGGAACAAATGTCTTTATTGTTCCCAGCCACCCACTGTAGGTTGCTGGTTCAATGTAAATTTTTGGGAATCTATATCGGCCGCCATGAACTGCTGGATCTAGAAAGTGAACTCTTGGATTTTCAGTTGCTGACTTTCCTAGTACAGCATCTCTTTCTCTGAATGTATATTCCCAAGATCCTGAATTATTCGGGTCTGCATCGGGATTAACATATGTTAAATCATCGAACCCAATTTCTTGACCGTCCTCGAATCCATAACTAAAACCCATGGGAGTCCCGCCATTTGGTGTAGTTATGATTGTGTCTCTGATGATAGACAAAACTTTGCTATTTAAGTTGTCGAACAAGGATATAATTTTTGAAGTCGCAACTGGGGATGTAGAATTTGATCTTCTCCTTAATAAGTCTGAGAATATTTTTATTTCATTTGGGACTACATCATATATTGTGCCGGCTATTTCCTCATCAGTGAATGATCCATTTCTAACAGAATTCAGAACAATATCGCTAGTTGGAGAGAGTGGTGGATTGTCGATATCTTCTCGCACGTAAACATTTTGGGTTGAGGTCTCGTTGTGATTTAACTTGTAGAACATGAAAGTATTGACTGTTGTGTCTCTAAACAGCTCGTGATCTATTGAATTAAATGCAAGACTCAGTTGAGGCTGGTCTTTACTGGTGCTGTAGTTGAGTGCAGAAGATGATAATTGATTCAACATGGACATTCCGACAGTTGCGGGAAGCAAACCTCTCTTTAATGTTTCATCCATAACTAGCTTTTTAATTACACCCCCATCTTCATCTCGCTCGGTCCACGCTTGATCTGTATCGACATAATTTGCAAAAAGCAATGTTCTAGATCCAACGTTAACTCTTCGATTGTGTTGTTGGAGATGGTTTCCTTGTGTATCAATTAAAATATTCCCAATAAGAGAGGCTCTCTCGCCTATCAGGTCTTTTAAAAACCTCTTTTCGATTGTTTTGAAATAATCATTTAACAAGTTAGACTTTTGCGCAGCTAGAGTTTCATCTTCTAGTATGATCGCGGCAGGGTCAGTAGCACATCCAGGGTCGGGTTGCTTTAAGATAGCGTCTATAGCCTCTTCTAATAAGCCATTAGGGCCTTTTTGAACTATGTCCGCTAGTGCACCTAGGTTATCAAGTGCGCGTTCATTGGCTTTGTCTATGAGTTCGTCAGCAGTTTGTTCATCAAGACCGTTATCTAGGTACAGTTGTTTTCTTTTGCTGTTCCACAGATCAAGCTCATCTTGAGTCAAACAGATAGCATCATAAATTGGAGCATCTAAATCTTGAGTAGGTTGGTTTCTTAAATAATCTCTAAGATCTGGTGGTATGAATTTTCCTATTGAGCCAAAAGCATCCTTTACGTCCTCAGCATTTCCGAGCAAATCGGATAATTCAGGACATCTAGAATTAACTAATATAGCGAATTTGCTAGCAGTCGCATCATCCATATTGCTTGGCGTGTTTGTTAAGAGATCAATAATTTCTCTTTTAGACATTGTACCATTTACAGCTTTAAACAAACAATCATATGCAGAGTCTGGGACCGCTCCTTTACCGAGTGCGTTGCCGAAGGCGTTCTTCTTTAAATTATCTAATTCATTTTCATCTGCATCTGGACAAAAGGCATCTGTAAATGCTTCATCTAGGCCTGCTCCAGGACCACCAGTTACTGTTCCAATTAGAGATTGACCTATAGCATTTAAAGATTTACAAAGAGCATTATCAATGGTCTCAAAGAGCTTTAACAAAAGCATTACTATCAATTTTGTTATAACTGTTTCTACTTTTGCAATAAATGCATTCTTTAGTTTTTTTATGAAAAATGCCTTGCTAAACTCTGGTATTTCAATTTCCTTCATCGCTGATGGAATAGATAAGCCGATATGTCGATCATCACCACAAACATCCAAAGTAAAAGAAGATAAAAAGCTCTTAAGTGGAGGGTTGAATAATCCTTGAGAAGAGCATTTAAATATTTGATTAAGGGTGTTGAATACTAATTTACCGCCCGGTACTTCAGACAAAGCTTCGCCTATTTGATCAATATTCATTACATCAAACATATATTCAATGTAAGCATTTACGACTTCTTCCTGAACATTCGCAAGTGCTGTTCCGAATGTTCCTTGTCCTTTCTTCTGTTCTTCAATGAGTTGGTTTTTCTCCTCATCAGACAATGCCTTTATATCTTCTGCTGTGCCGATATTGGTCGGTAATTCAGATATCTGAGATTCTATCTCTTTGATTCTTGCTTTCATACTGTTTAATCGAGAATATGCAGTGTCGCCAACGAGCGCTTCTAAATCACTCTCTGCATTTTTTATCAATATGGCCGGCACTTTAGATAAGTCTGATTTCAAAAAGTCGTTTATCTGATCTATCTTTTCAATATTTTCTTTGTTAGTTTTTTCTAGATCTCTAATTTGACTCTCTAAGTCTCTCTTTTCTTGTCTCAAAGTATTTTTTTCAGGTACATTCTTTGAAGATAGATATCTTTTGTACTGATTGTCTTTATTGGCTCCACTTTCATATTCTTCTTCCCATGGTAGAGGAATATCTCCAAATTCTTCTTCTAGTTTTTGTCTAAGTTCTGATTGAACATCTGGAGGTAGTCCACTTATGAAAAATCCAAACACATCTAAATCCATTGCTTTCATAGCAGCTTTGAACATTTTGTCGAATGCCCTCTCCTTTGTGACTCCGGAGAACAGGCAGCGTATTGCGTTTGTAGTCAATTCATTTATACTACAGATTGATAGTCTCGATAAAACATCTTTTAAGAAGCTGTCTTCTTCATTATTTCTTTCAAACTTTTTTCGACTTAACTTTCCTTCTTTTTCATATTTTTCCCAGTCGATCAGAGAGGATAAAAGAGTGTCGCTTCTCTTTATTTCGTCTAAGGCAACCTTAGCAGCTTTCTTTGCATATGGATGACTTTTTGCGTTTCTTCTAGCTTTTTTCGCAGCAGCTTTCCTTTCTGCTTTTTGGCTCTTCTTTAATTCTTTTCTTGTTTCGTCTATTTCCTCGTCTGTGGTGGATTTCAAAATTTCTCTTTTTTGCTTTTTAGTTTCTTCAAGCGATGCCTCTATGTTGGCTATTTGTTTTTTAACTACCGACATTTCGAAGTCTATAGCCGACAGTTCTTCCTGTGTGGAGGTGATTGTACCGCTAGCATCAGTCCACTTAACAAGTAATTCGTCGATTTTGTTGTTTCTGTCTGCATACTGTTTTTTTAAGATCTCTTCTTTGTCTTCTAGTTCAAGCAACTTCCGCTGAGTATCTACATAGACATCCACGCCCTTTTGTTCTTCTTTGACTTTTTTTCTAGCCGCTCTACTTTCTCCGTATCCATAGTCTACTTCTTCAAATTCCTTAACTTCCGGTTGGTTCTCAGTTGAATATAGTTCTTCACAAGAGGCGGCTGATGAATATTGAAACGATAAAGATTCCATAAACGATAAAGCTTCATTAAGGATGTAGTCTCGAAGCTCCCCTCCAAACTCTCTAACATTTTCTTCTGCACACTTTCCTAGAGTATCGCCAATAGATTGCATATTCAAAGATCCATATTCCACAGATACAACAGGATATGTATACTTTACCAAAAAGTCTAACCAGGGCGGAGTCTCTCTCGCTGTTAACGTCATGTCGATGTCGCTTAGTTTAGCGACATAATTCATCACTGTTGCTTTGTTTTTGTACGTCTTTTTAAAACTTTTAAGTCCTTTAGTCAATCTTTTTTCTTCGCAGCCTTCTTTCCAAGCATAAACATCTTTAATGTGGTAAGGGTTTTGACCAGATGGGCCAGCTTCAAACTCAATTCGTACTTTATCTGCGTTTAGCAACATAACACTGGGGATATTAGATCGTATGTTTATTTTATTTTTCTTTGCTAGCTGTTTAAGGTCTGAATAAAACTGATCAATTTTGGAAGATGCCCTTGTAGCATAAAAGTCTTTTCCTGATTCTTTATATTTTAAAAAGCCATTTTGTGTTTGGTAAAAATAAGATTGATACTTTCCGAAAGCCTTTAAAGATGTGGACAGTCTTACCATTTGTCCAAACAACTTATCGACACTCAGTGTAACTTCGTCTCTCGTCGACGCGGCTTCCTCTTCAAGTTCTTCTCTTGATGGTAGGTTCGGAACTTGATCCAAGATAAATGTTGGTATTGCTACGTGAACCTTTAATATATCATCAATTGGGTCAATATAGAAATCATTGACTCTAGCATATAACTCTAAGGCAAATGGATTTTGGATATCGTTATTCGAACCCATTTCGATTATTTTTCTTTGAAAATCAAAGGGCTCTGTAGGATCAATTCCTGAACCTATTGTTCCATAGTCTTCACAGCGAACTCTATTCCTATCAATTTCTTGTTCAGATAGTTTTATAAATGCACCTTCAAATGAATCAAATTGAGACACAATTTCTTCAGCAGAACCGGAGAGGCCAGGAAATGTTGCACAAATAACTTGATCAGCTACGAGTTTACCGTACTCTTCTAGCATGAGTACAAGTGCAGGATGAATAAAAGATCTCAGTAGAGCTTCGCGTGAGCCAAATGCTTTTCCTGATTCTGGTCCAATTGCCTTTCGGAACTCTCTAGCTGTAAATGAGTCTCCGAATTTGTTGACTGTTACAGTGATTTGATATTCGCACTGCTTCTCATTTAGGTAAGGCTCCGCTATCTCTATAAACTCCCAATCAGGTTCAATGTAGCTTTGATTGGGGATGCAAGGAGCACAAAGTTTTTTTAACGGAGGTGGCTCTAATTGAAAGTCCGGATCGCACACTTCTGTTTGAAATCTTTTGAATTTACTATCAGACATTTTATTCTCCTAAAAAAACTGTTTCACTGAGGATTTTTTTATCTTTCGCACCACTGATTCCAATTTCCGGCAATCCAAAAGCTTTGAATTTTTTTATGACTTGATTGTATTCTTTAAGTACAGTTCCAGTAGTTTTGTTAATTAAAGGTGCTACAGATTCTAAGAACTCAGGAACAGCACTGACTGGGTCTGGGAATGTGACGATTGCTCCCACCCCAGCACCTTGATGTTGGTGTATAGCCATTGAAAACTTATAATCTACTAAGTCCATCTCTAGATCTGTAATTCTTTTGCTTAAATCAGAGATGGACTCATTCATTTCCTCCAAGTACTTCATCAAATTATCTCCTAGAACAGCCGGTTGATGGTTCGATTGGTCTGCTCCACCAATCTCAATGATCCCGTTGGCTGATGGTTCTCCCGTAGCCAGTCTTTCGCCTCCATCATACTTTGATACACCAGCAAGGATTCTAACTCTTTCTCGACCTATAATCAATGTGTGATCTGCTTTTAAACCTGCTCCTGATTTAAGTTTAGAGTCTGCGGATACCTTGGCTGCGTCAGACTTTGCTGTTGCGAAATATGCATTAATATCTCCACGCTCAGTTAGATATAGCCTAGCGCCGTCTTCAGCAAAGTTTGCTCTAGATTGAGTGTTGCCTCTTTTTCTTTCTTTTGAACTGGTTAGAGATCCGGCAACGATATCTATCGCTTCACACAGGTGTGCACCGGCTCCTCCCAAACCTGTTGCTCTGTGTCCAAAATTGTCTCTTGTTAACACAATTCTAGCACCAGAGTGATCTCCGGTTAATGATATCTTCCTAGATATAATTTTCTCACACGAACCAATGGGAGCAAACACGGGCATCGATTCATTGTTGTCTGTTAAAAATATTCCAACACATTCATCTAGTCTTTCTTCGGCGAAGAGATCTATATCTTCCTCTATCTTACACCGATTTTTGTGAAATATCGCATTATACGCTGCTTTGCTTTTATAGTTTATATTTTTGATGTTCATTATTTTATTCCGCCTCAAGTTCCTTTGTAAATTTATGATAAATTTTTTCAGTCAAGATGTTGCACTCTTTCGCCTTAAGGTGCTTACATTGGTACTTTTGTATTTTGCTCTAAATATCATAAACCGTATCCTTCCGGTATATTTACATGAATGTGTTCAGCATAACAAGGTTGTCCGGGTGCACCACCAGCCGCTGCAAGTCTCTTAACGTTTGTTACGTTGGATCCCGGCTTGTCCCAACACCCCGTCTTCGTTTGTTCTAATATATAACTCAAGCCCAAACCCTTGATAATATTTATCGCTTTGTTGACTTGTTCGTTTGATAGGTTTCGTGTTCTGATATCTAAAGCTAGGCCTCTTAAGTGTCTTGTTGATTTTTGAGCAGCTACTCTCAAAGATACATCATCGAGTGCTTCAATTGCATCAACTATTTCTTTTCCAAGTCCTCTTGAGCCATACTTGCTCAAAACCTCCTGTCTACCAGAGTTTGTATACATTTTTTTCAAGACACTCACCTGCTTGTCAACATTTCTAACTTCACTGGTTACGTGAAATGTTATGCCTTGGGCCTCAAACATTCTTTTTAACTGGTCTTTTAAAATATCTCTAGACTTTTTATTTTTATCCATCATGTTTTCCACTTCCGTTGAGGTAGATGTATAATCTTCGTTCAGAAGTGTTGGTTCACCAGGTGATGAGTGAGCGTTTTTTGCTGGACCATCTTCTTTGAAGTTGGTAATTATTGATCCTTCTTTTTGTTTTGATACAAGAGTAAGAAGGTTTCCGCCATTGTAAGTTCCAAGCCACACCTCACCTATTTTAGGATTCAATTCAGGATCAGACTTTTTTATGATTGCTTGAAAATGAGCGTTTCTAAACTTTTCATACTCATCTCTTGTATTAGCAGATTCCGGAAACACTAGATGATCATGGTGACCTGCTCTTGATCTTGCGCTGCAAAAATAATAGTTTGAATTATTGCTGCTATCACATCCATTTATTATAGGCGCATCAGTTTCGGGACTTAAAGATGTATAGATAGTAACTTCGAAAGTTGTGGCCAGTTCTTCTGAGAACAGTACCTCTGTTATGCTTTCGTTTCGAGCCTCAGTTCTGTCGTGAATGTTTTGTATTTGTCTTGGGACATATTTCTTCACTACTTCTTCTCCGAATCTTGAATTTCGTCAAATATTTGAGCAAAATCTTTATCGGTCAACTCCTCAGTCTTTTCATTCTTTGATAGTAGTCCACATAGCTTCACAAGCTGTTCATTTGACCTCTGAAGCGTTTCTACGTACTTCGCAAGGGTTTGACCTATGTCTCTATGTCGAGACATGTCTTGGGCTAAATATCGCATCGCATCGTCAAGGAGTTCACGAGTTGTTTCACGATCGTCCCTAATGTTGGTGATTGCTTCATCTATAATATCTTTGCTGCTCATGGTAATAATTAGTTCTACTTTAAATTTCGCCATTGTCCCAATCTTTTCTGAAAGATTTGTATCTAGATCTCATTTTGTTAAGTTGGACGACGATTTGCTTTGTATTCATACCTGTGAGTTCTCGGAGATATAGGTAAATGGCTTTCTTATTGAATATCTCAATATCCTCTGCGGACTCAAATAAAATCATTACAGCATCGTATACCTTCCTCTCAGACTCTTTTTGAAAGTCATCTTTCCAAGACTCCATTTCAACCTTTAAGTTGTTCATTAACTCTTTGCGCATGGTCTTGTCTTGATAAGATTCTCCTTTGTCCAAAAGATCTCTTTCAACATCATAATCGACGGAATCGTAAGACACTTCTCTTTCGAGTCGCTTCTTGTTTTTCTTAACCTTATGAATAAACCAATTCTTTGTGACGACTGAGAAATATGAGAATGCTTTGTGACCTTTGTTTGGGTCAAACTTTGCCAAGATGGTCACGAGCCATCCTTTGCATTCTTCACGAAGGTCATCGATGTCTGGTAATGTTGTGAAGCGATAAGTAAAAACAATCTTATCAACCATCTGTGAAAAGGCTGGTTGGATGAGAGAACCATAAAGCTTCTCTTTGATTTTCATATCTTCTGTTGAACAATATTTAACTATCGCGTCTTCGTGTACCTGCGTAAAGTACATGTTTTTCTTTTTGGCTGATCTCTTCCTCGGCATTTTCTTCCTCTTCGATTTCATATTCAATAGGATCGGTTATCGAGGTAACGTCCCCATATTGCTGTTCTAATAGTGCCCTGAGGGCATTTGTGTGTTCCATGAGACCTTTCAGGGTCTCATCGCCATAAAAGGAGTCAAGCTCATAAACCTTCTTAAGGTGAACTCGATAGCTTTCGACAATATCTACAAGATCCCCAACATTATCAGAGATGATTGTAAGATCTTTCGATTGCCAACTTGCAAGACGAATTAATATCACATTCGCCAATACGGATACGCCCAAACAGGCTCCAAGTATTATACTAGTCATCAGGTAACTCCACTCGCTTCTTTCGTTCTTCTCGTAGAACGGCTCTATTTTCTTCTATGGCGCGTTTTACTTTGTCGCCTACCTTACCGCCCTCTGTAGCTTGTTTCCGCGCCACATGAGGCATTTGAGGCACCTTACGTATGTTGCTTGAATAGCAAAACCCACACGTAAAATGCTCATCATTCATTCCATGAACAACATCAAATGTCTCTAGACAATCGTCACACTTGTAAGTGTATCTAGGCATCCTTGTCAACCTTCACAGAATCTTTAACTTCAAAAGTTGGTGGATTCATGATGACTAGTTGTCCCGAGTCATCAACTTGAACTCGAAAGTTTTGCAATACAGGTGTGATGTCTGATTGCTCGAGTAGTGATTTTTGTAGCGCCATCATGATTGCTCCGACAGCTTGATTTGATAATTTATGATCCATAATAATCTCCTTTAATCTTATATGTATATTATATCACCAATGATATGGTTCGTCAAGTCTTTTGTATAAAAAAGTTTCAAGCAGATTCTTGCTCGTCAGTTTCAGACTCTGGTATTAGATCTAAAATAGAGTTGCAAAACTGGGCGTATAGAACTTCTTCATTGAACTTCGTGCTTACAATCGACTGTAAGACTGTTGCCTGCTCTTTGTAGTCATCCCACTTTTCGTGAACCGACTGTAGAACTGTCTTAAACGAATTTTCATTCGCATAAGCCCACTGAGAATCTTTTTCTATGACGCTTGGCCATATTGCATCTGCATGTACGTGACCAAGTTCGTAATCAACAGCAGCAAAATAATTTACATCATTATGTTGCAAAAAGTCCATTTGTCCAGACCAAGGCACTGTGATAATTGGAAGAGCGCTTCGTGCTGCTTCAAGTAGTGGAAGGCCAAATCCTTCACCGTGAGCAATGTTAACAAGACACTTGACTTTATCATGCTCATAAAGGGCTCTCATTTGCCCCTCAGAGAGATCTCCGTGAAGCAGAGACACGGAACACTTACGATCAGGATAAAAGCGTAGAACGCCATTTAAGCGGCCCTCAGTGTGCTCTAAATCAATAGTCGATCCACCCTTGAAACATGTCTTCAAGACAAGACCAACTTCTTGGTCTTTAAACTTTTCTACAAACCACTTGATTGTGTTCTCAAAGTTCTTCCGAGGACCAAACTGTGATACAACGAGAAAGTTGAAATCATGTCGAGGATTAAATCCCGGAATTTCTTCCGCTTCAGACAATGGTGTTGTTTCATGCACAACTTCGATTGGTGTTTCAAGGCGATACTTATCGCCGTTGCGTAAATCAACAGATGAATCTTGATATGTAGACTTTCCGTGATTAGACACAACAATGATTTTGTCCATCTCGTTGCCTTTCTGTAGCCACTCTGAGGATACTCGGTCTGTTTCTATTCCTGCTGTATATCCAATATTAATTGGACACATTTTTTGGAATTCATTTGGAATTGTTATTTGAAGAGACACGTCCGGCTGCAGATTTTTTTGTTGCAGCAGAATCTGTGTCTCTGCGATGCGAGAATCAATCCACTCGCGTTGTTCGTTCTCTTGCCAAATCCAACCAGATTTTCCCCATGGGATTGGTTGGACATAAATATCAAATAGATCTTCTCGGGATCTTAGTGCTCGGAGAGCAAAACGTGATTGCTCACCATAGCCAGTTGCACTCAGTATAGGTGCTCTTACAAATATTTTCTTTTTCATTTAGTCTCCAATGATTGCTAATTCTAGCGTTGAGTATAATAATTCTTTTCCTTCTATCATGACTTTGTATACGTCAAAGCCTTGCAAGTCTTTCGAGATCCACTCGACAACTAATCCCATCTCTCCTTCATTTGTAGTAACAAGATTTCCGGGCTTTACAGAGTTGATCTCTCTAGAATGGCGAATGTGTACATTGTATGTGATCTCGCCATCATAGAAATCTGAGTCTAGCTGCATATGAACGTAGGACTTGGAGGCCCAAACTTTCATTTGTCCATTATCAGTGTACACTCTCAGTTCGTCGTTGCTCATGCGACTTCCTTAAAAGTGATTCCACTGTAACCTTTCCTTGTCTCCCAAGAACCATGCTCTTCATGAACCTTAAGCATAAGATTGACCCACTTTTCTCCAAACTTTTCAAAGTTGTAATTTTCTTGGACATGTTTTGCTCCTTTAATTCCTAGTTCGTGTCTGTCCTGCGGGGACAGTGCATACATCTTGTCTAACGCTGCGTGTAGTTGTGCTTTCGAGATGCGGTCTTCGTAGATATACGGAACTTGTTGAGATCCAATGATCGACTTTGACGTTGGGTGGATTGGAAATCCAAACGGACCATCGGTTCCCATAACTTGCTCTTGAAGACCACCAGTCATGTTTACGATGATTGGAGTACCACAAGCAAGCGACTCCAAAGTAGAAAGACCGAATCCTTCAGCATCAGAGATGTTGACCGTACAGTCAGCCGACAAATAAAATGCAGACATTGCTGATAGTGCTACCTTGTTTGTTGAGAATACAACTTGTCTATTATTCAAACCAAGTTCATGTGCGATTACATTTAAGTTTTGCCCGTGAGCGTCAAATGGATTTGTGTGCATAATCAATTGTGCTTTATCATTTAGATCTCGCTTATCAAGCCATTCTTTCCACCACCACATCAATGTACCAGATTGTTTACGGCGCGCATTGCGATTGTTCCAGAAGACAATAAATTTATCTTGATCTTCTTTTGGAATAACTTGCTCGCGAACTTCCCGTCTTTTTTCTAGAGATAAGGGTGCGAATACAGTTGAGTCAACAGCATGTGGGACATACGTTGCGTCAACATCTGGTGCAACGCCTCGGACACATTCGTGAGTGACTCTGGAGATTGTTGCGATGTGGTCGTTTGATTCATAAAACTTCTTGTTGAACATTGGAAGAGGTTTGTTGTCCCAAACGTGATAATAGACCATTGGAAGTAAAGGGCGAATTTCATTCTCCATCTCCCAAAGCCATTCGTAGAAACGTGGATCCGTCATAAACCACAAGATATCTGGTCTCTCGTTACGAATAACGGAGCGGATCATTTCTTGTGTGCCGTATCCATCTACTGGTATAATTCTCCAATCTTCTCCATATGGG
>VMHT01104637.1_pt1 | contig 12259 bp, 2 predicted proteins | sample 4693611 | NCBI WGS metagenome assembly VMHT01 (sample SAMN12280063, study PRJNA550983) | marine metagenome | isolation source: seawater sampled from same location over 5 years 0.02-0.2 micron viral filtrate | place: USA: collected off the coast of southern California halfway between the port... ...
CCAATCCAAGCATAATAACTATTTGCAGTTGAAGCTATCCCTGTTACAAAATTCTCAGAGTTTAATATTCGCAGTTGATCAGTTATAATTGCTGACATTTTATTAATAACTTTTTTTTATTTATGTTAGATGTAGGACTCTTTTAAATCCCTTGATCGAATGATCACTGGGCCAGTCTTAATTCCTGTAACACCGTCTGTATTTACAACTGTAAATGAATTAGTTTCTGGTTTAATAAAGTCATGTAAACGACCCCAAGAGTATTTACCATAGTAAAGACCATTGATAGTTGTTCCAATACCAACAGGCCTAGTAATACCCTCAATGGAATCAATACTTACAGTTACTCTTCTAAGAGTAGTGTTACCAACTCCAGTAGATAATAAAGCAGGCCCAGTTATGTTTTTAGCACTATGCACCTTGTATATATTATCTAGGTGAATTGTTCCTACTCCTGATATTTCATTATCATTTCCAATTGCACCTTGATATGAAGTTACTCCACCACCAACATTCGTTTCAAATGCAGTAAAGTAGTATCCTGATTGAATACCACTTACAGCAACAGCAGATCCCATAACTGATGTATCACGAAGAATTGAATTATCTGGAACATAAAGATCGAGTTGTAATGCTGTTCCTATTCCAGCAACTGCTGTCGTAGCAATTCCAACTATGTGTCCAAAATCACCTTGATATTTAATACTTGAAACCGTTTCTTGAGTTTGAGCTTGTGCTTCAATCATAACAACTGGTGGATTTGTATTTGTGTATCCAGCACCAGCATTCACTATCGTAATCGCAGAAACAGTTCCAACGCCAGATATAGTTGCAATTGCTGTTGCGTTCGTTGAAGTAGTTCCAATACCAGCATGAATTGTTCCAATACCAGCAGTTACACCAATCGAAACTAAGGGTGTGGATGTATATCCAGATCCACCACTAGAAATAATTGCTGTTGATATTCCACCAGTTCCTGAGACAAGTGCTGTTGCAGCAACACCAGTTTTAGTTGTTCGATCAAAAATTAATACACTTTGTCTAACTTCAACAATATCATCTGTTTGATTGAATAGTGGAACTGCTGTATCCACAAATATTTCAGTTGAAGCAGCAGAAACATTTTTAATAATATATGCAGTTGGACGAATGCCTGCCTCTAATTCAACTCTATCTTTTCCAACATCAATATTTCCAATTACAACATCAGATATTTGTTTCTTCCAAGTTACTGGTCTTTCTAATGTTCTATTCGTAGTGATTCCAGCATCAATGTAAGTATTTGTAGTAACAGCGTCTGAAGTTGTAATACCACTGATTGTTCGAGGTGATTGTTGATATACAAAATTAAGTCCGTTATCTGGATACTGATTAATTGTTAATTTATCACCAGGCTTAACTGTTTCCAAAATATCAACATCAACCACATCATGTTCAGATCCACGATAGTAATAAATTCTTAGTCTGTCTCCCAATTTAGGAGCTTCGGAGAATGTTATTTGTGAACCACCATTAAACACATAACTTTCAAAAGGAATCTGAATAATATCATTTAAGAAGACTAAACAATTATATTCTGGCTTGATTGGAGATCCTTTTGCAGATCTTAATGTAATTGGTGTCTCTGTTGCACCAATTGTTTTTGTAATGTTGAATGTTTTTCTATCACCATCAAATAAATTTTCAAATGTGTTTAGTTTTTCTATCTCACCGAAAGTAAATCCTGAGAAACTATCATTAAATGTATCTTCAACAGTCAGAGCAAAATCTTTAACGACTAAATTAGCATCTGTTAGGATACCAGCCTGACCACCCTCTTCAATTGTAAGGACATCACCAATCTTATAATTATATCCATAATTTGTAATTTGAAAACTAATTACGCTTGATGCAGCACCAACACGAACAGATACAGATGCACCAATACCAGTTGAACTACCGACCAATCTCATGTTTTCATAATTAAGTGGTAAATCAAATTCAAGATCTGGAGGAGTTGCAGAACTGAATCCAGAACCACCACCGTTTGTAATCGTCACCGATGTTACTAAACCAGCAGACACATTTGCCTTACCAATAGTTACGATACCAGAATTTCCAACTGCCTTGACAAGAATATTTGTTTGAAGTCCAACTCGATAACCAGATCCACTATTTCCAATAGATACAGACTCAACAGTTCCAGCAGCAGATACGATTGCAGTTCCACCAGCTGCAACTAATGGTTGATAACCAAAGGACGAAGTCTCTGCAACAGAAACAATAATACCACCTCTAGGTATGGATGAAACATTAACATCATAACTTACTGATACTCCAGCGCCTGTGAAACTTACAGATGTAATACCAGCAGTTTCAACAATATTGTAATCATCATTTGGATTTTGGAATATTTCGTTAAGAAGAATTATACCTGTATTTGTCGCAAATCCAGTAACGTTTGCACCACCAGACTTAAGAATAAAGTTTGTTGCGATTCCCGTAAATTGATCCTCAACAGTATCAAATAAAAAGTTATTTGAATATGTATCCTGAGTTCCGCCAGGAATACCAGTGTGTGTAAATACACGTCCCACGAAAGTATTAGATGTTGTTAAACCAGCAGGGCCTTTTGAACCTTTAGGTGCATCTGTGAAACTTATCGCATCTTTAACAATCTGATAATTACCTAAGAATTTGGTAACAGTGTCATCTTCACTATGATTTGCAAGTGCAGAATTAAGTTGAGCTCTCTTAACTAATAACCTATTTGAAGCACCAATACCAATTGTATCAATCTTCATAAATTCATTATTAATCTTAATCACATCTCCTGAGAAGAATGATGATATTCCAGATAAAGTTATAAAGTCACTAACTGTTCCAGCGTCTGTAGCAAGTGTAGTATTCACTGGAGATTGAATTACAGGACTTTGAATGTTGTTGTCAAGAGTAATTAAGGCCTTAGAATTAAGATTTTTTGCACTGAATGATTGAGTTGTTCCAATTCCAACAGATGTAATATCAAGAATATCGGGGACTGGTTGAAGTGCATCAGAAGCACTTCCAGCAAGTTTAAATTTATTTTCTGCAATCTTAACTGCAAACACTGTAGGTGGTAATTTATTAGTAACTCCAATTCCAGTAATTGTAGTTGCTGCAATTCCAATGTTCATGGTTGTTCCAGAACCAATTGGATTGTATGTTAATTCTTCACCAGTTTGGAAGAAGTGATTATTAACTATAAATTGATTATTTACTAAATCCACGACAGAATCATCTTCAGAATCAAAAACTTTATGGAATATTGGATCTCCTGTATGTTTTAAATCAAATGAGAATTTAATATCATTATCTGTTCCTGTATATGTTCCTTCTTGTGATTTCAATCTAGAATCTGTAAACGTAACAAATCCAACACCACCAGTTCCAGTTTCTCTAAGATTATATTGGAATACCTTTGTTGTAACGGCTGTATTTGCTGGAGGACTTAAAAGAAGTTCTAAATCGCCACCAGATGCAGATGAATATCCAACACCAATAGTTCCAATACCAGAAAAACTGGTAGGATTGAGAGAGAAGTTATCCATATAACCAAACTCTATAAAGTATGGAGTTACAGTATCATGTATCATCGTTACTTGAGTAACTGCATATCGATCATTGGTTGTATCATGTATTTCAATCAATGCATCAGAAGCCACATATGTGTTTGAACTAAATCCACTGATTCTTGTTGGTTGTGGAGTTCCTGTTGCTGCAATATTAGTCGTTGTGGTTAAGATTTGATTTAACGAAATAGTTGTGCTTCCAATACCTGTTGCTGTTGATCCAATTGATGTTTGATGAACTCTCATTGTAACACCGATACCAGTTACAGGTGTAAAGTAAACACTTGTAATACCAGACCTTACATCCGCACCAAATGTTCCCAATCCTACGCCTGGAGAGTCAGTTTGTGAAGTATTATCAGTAGTCATCTGAGCATAATCTAAAAGATACACTTCCTCACTATCATTTAAAACAACTAATTCATTTAATTGACTTCTCTGTTCTCCACCTAGTTCATTTGTTAATACAAGTAATTTTGTAGTTGTAAATGCAGTTGTTCCGAATCCTACAACTTGAACAGGTGATTGATCAGTTGAACCGATACCAGAAGAAACTGATTTAATTTCATAACCAGTTCCTACAGTTAAAGAACTAATACCAGTAGTTTTAGTATCTTTAAATGTTTCTTGTGAAAGTATTCTTACTGCATAATTATTATTCTTAGATTTAGCTGGGAAGAATCTTAAAGATCCAATATTACCAGAAATGTTAAAATCAAAATCACCAAGATCAATTGTTGTTTCAACACGACCAAATTTCATCATGTAACCATTAGATCCATCATGAAGTAGATTAATTTGAATTATTTCTTTTTCACCAGAAAATCTAGTATCAAATATTAAAACATAAAACTTAACTCCATCGACTTCAGTGATATCAAAATCAGCAATATCTGAGAATGCAGTCGCACGAGGCAGATCGTTAAACTGTGAACTTATACTATCAATTGGAATTACACGATTAGTTCTCGACTCAATGTAATCTGTGATAATTTTATTACTAAAGTTGATTTCATCTGATGCAAATAATCCGCCAATATTTTTTGAATTTTCTGTAACTAAATCAAAATCATATGTTTTATGAAGTGATTCATCTTCACTGACTAGATCAGAAACTACAACCGCAACATTGGAAGAAACTCCGACAGTTGCCTTGCTTCTATTTTTATCATCAGTGGATGCGATTGAAACAATATTTACATCTGCGAAGTTTTTAAATCCAACAACATGAGTTAAACTATTAACAGGATCTTTCCAAGTTTCATATTGAATTGGACTGTTTAAAGAATATGAGAAATTTTGATAGTAATCGTTGTCTTGTATTTTTTGAAGTTCTGTATTTAATTTACCAGTCTCTCTTCTAAATCCACTTCTTACCTCTGAATTTGAATCAATTTCATAAGAGGAAGTAAACGTATTTGTTTGAGTAACAAATGCAATGGATTTTGATGATCTACCATTTATTGAATCTCCAATAGTAAAAGTATCATTAGAAAGAATTTTTAAATATTTGTTGTCTTCATTCCATGCAACAACAGTTCCAATTTTATCACCAGTGCTTACTATTTCTCCTACACTAAATTGATTTGGTTTAATACCAATATTAAATATCGCAACATCTTCAAAAGGTATAACTCTTCCAGAGGATGATGGCCCACTAAAGATGCCAGGATTTGTAATTAATGTATCCAACTTATAAGACACAGTTGCATTTCCACCGCCAGGATTCGTATTAACACCTGTAATTACAAAAGGTTCATAAGAATAATTTGAAGAATTGTATCCACTCCCAGTTGATCCAATTCCAATATTCTCAACATATATTTTCTTACCTAAAGTAAATGGATATGTAGATTCAGTAAAGGTTCCTTCAAGAGTTAAAGCTACAACATTGGTTCCACTTGTGTAAGAAAGATTTTTAACTTTGATACCATTAGTATTATTAGTTGCAACTATTTTAGGATCAGTGTCGTATAAAGAATTTGTATTTTTCAATAATTCAACTTCAGAAACAGAAGTTCCTTGTAATTCAGATCTAGTAATAATTTCATTGTTAATCTGACCTGTAACTCGGTCAATTACGATTACTTTTGGTGGTTCTAAGTAATTTTTACCACCAGAACTGATTCCTATATTGGAAATAGTTGATAATCTATCTAATCTTAAAATTTGTGGTAATTGAACAGATGGTTGAATGGTGTTATCAGCAGAATAATCAAATCCAATATTTTTATTCGTATATCTTCTTAGAGTTCCAACATCTGTGCTGTTTAATCTTACGATAGCACCAACACCCTCGGTTGAAGCAATTGAAGTTACAACTGGTATTGTTGTATAATTTTTACCTTTTGAAACTAATTGAATATTATCAATTGATCCAGAAGCTGTTGTTGATGAAGTTGCGTATTTTAAAATTACAGACTCCTCTCTAGTATATCCATCTTTTTCTGGTTGTCTTGGGATATTAAATGTAAACGTGGTATTTCCTATTCCACTAATAACGTAAGTTCCGTTATAAACGCTATCACTTATTTTTAAACTAGAGTAATTAACTACATCTTTATCTACAACTGTATTTCTTTTAGAATCAGCGTCTATATTTAAATTAATAGGTGTTAATTTATAAAATAATTCTTTTGGACTGTTATCAGTTAAAGAAAGATCAACTCTTGCTGTTGTGGTAACACCTACTGTTCCAACGCCAACAACTTGGAATCCATCATCATTTTTATTGTTGAAATATGGATTTGTAAAATTAGGATCTCTAAAGAAATTAAAATCAAACACTTGAGTTGGTTTTGCATTAACAACTTGTGTCAAAGATGTATCAGAAACAGCAAATCCAACTTTATAACCTCTTGTAAGATTAATTGGAGGATTAATTAAGGATACAGTATGATCATCACCATCATCTGTAATTGTGATTGTGTTTGGAATTATGGTTTTGGACTTAAAGTTTGTTTCACTTAATTTAAATGAATTATCATCAATTCTTACTATGAAGTAAACCGCATTATTAATCAATGGTGTAGCTGGATCTGATGATTTATATAAAATTTTATCACCAGTTTTGTATCCATGATTACTTACTGTAATTACAGAATTATTTGTATTAACACTGGATGCACCAAAAGTTTTTGGATTTATAATCGTTCTCTTAGTTAAATCATCGTATTGAACTTGATATGAAGTTGTTATGCCAGGTGTTAATGATATCGAAACAGTATCATTTTGTAGTAAATCGTGATTTTCTTTACATACCACAGTTCCAACTATTTTTTCAATAAAACCAGTTATTTCCTCCTTTTGTGGTTTAAGACTATGTTTAGTCCCTGTTCCATGTCCACTGTAGAAAAGACGATGTGCAGTTGATCCGATACCTGTAGAAGCTGCAGTTAATCCGATACCTATAAGATTTCCTGTAGTTCCAATACCAGCGATTGGATTTGTAGATAATCCTAAGAAATTTTGTCCTTCATTAATTGCAAAAACAAATGAATTATTTGGAAGATTGAAAGTTGAGATACCATTATAAACACTTAAAGAATTACCTCCACCATTTGAATATAAAAGTTTTTGACCTGTTATGAAACCATGATCTTGTAAAAATATTTGTTGCGTTGGAACAAATGTAGAACTAATTCCATTTCCAGAAACTTTATATGTGTATGCAACAGTTGATCCAACCCCAACCCCAGTAGTTGATCCAAGTGAAACGCTCTCGATTGGATTAAAGTAATATGGAATATTGACATTTGTTATAATATCGTTGCTTATTCCAACGTTGAAGGTTATTGCTCGATTTAAAGATGTTATAATTTGTCCAACACTATGAGCAACACCAACAACACCATTAAATTCTCTTTGAACTCTTAATTTTCCATTAATATTATCAACATTTAAAACTAACACAGTCTCTGTAAGAGGTAAACCATTTGTGCTTCCAATTCCAGAAAGACTTAAAATGTCATTTGAATTTACACTTCGAGAATTAAAATCACCAGCGACATCAATACTTGTTACGATTCCTGTGGTTCCTGTGGTTCCAATACCAACATCTAAAAGAAACTTTGAAGTGCTAAATCCAATTCTGTGTTGACCGTCAAGACTTCTAAAAGTATCTGTAGATAAACCAGAGACATTAATAACATCTCCAATGATTAAACCATGAGGTTGAGATGATAATCCAATAACATTTCCTGTTTGATTATTATAACTAAAAACCACATTATCAATTTTTACAACAGTTGATGCAATCGATACAATTTCTTTTCCACCAACTGATGATACTTTTGCAGAAAAGCCATTACCATTACCTAAATTTTTAATTTGTAATTTTTCATTAACTTTGTAACCAGACCCAGCACTCTCAATTTCATACTTGTTGATTCTGCCTGGGGACGCATAATTAACCTCAGCTTCCTGTAAAACTTTTTTACGACTATCAAATATTCCTTCATACTCTGATCCAGATGAATCAAGTTTGTATGGATAAGTATTTCTTTCTAAATTAAGTGTATTTAAATCAATATTTTGATTATTAGTTTCAGTGAAGTTCCAATCATCTGGTTTTGCAGCAAAATTTGCACCAATTAGATATGGAAATTCTGGCGAACGGAAGTTTTTAAATGTTCCACTTGTTTCATTTTGAGTTGGATTAATTGTTGCAAAATAAGCAAAAGTTCCTTTTGGATAATCTGGAGTAACGCAATATCTTCCATTATTCTCATCCAAATCACCATTACCAAGATATTCGTAATCCTCAATAAAGAATCCTAATGGAAAATTAGATATGGGAGGCCCATTCTCTCGACTTGTTTTAAGAGAATAACTAGATCTCATAATTCTTACGATACCACCATCCTTACGATCATATCCATAAGGCCCGTAAATTGGATTACCATCATAAGCCCATCCAATAATCGGTGAATGATTTAACGATACTTGTTCTGCATTGTTTACTAGATTTAAATCATTTGACGCATAATCTATCGTTCCATCACTATTTTTTTGTTTTAATATTTTTCTTAAACTTCGTGGAACATAGTATGAAGAAAACTTAGCTCCAATATCATTATCACCACGACTTAAGAATCCATCATCACCAAAGAATATGTCTTCATATCTTTTAACGTTATTAATTTGCCAAGATCTAATTTTAGGTAGAAATACCACCCCAGAGCCAGGTAAATTTTCTTGAACTCCAACTAAAGATGTTGTATATCCAACTCCACCATTTTTAACAGTGACATTATCAACAACTCCATTACTAATTGATGATATTACTTTTGCACCAACACCATCACCTAAAATTGTTAAATCTGGTGTTGAAGTATATTCACCACCTGATCGAGTTACAATTATAGATTGTATTTTTCCGTTTGAAACAATCGCTTTGTATTCAGATGAAGATCCAGAAGAGACTCTAACTGTAGGAGGAATACTAAAATTAAACGTTGTGGATGCACCATAACCTATTCCAGCTTCTCGATGTTTACAGAGGTTATAGACCCCCTTACAATAGGATTTACTCGTGCATGATAGTTCTCTGGGTGAGATGTATCTATTCCAATTGTTCCTCTTACTTCTATAGTAATTGGTGGATAGTTGAATATATGATCTCCAGAACCAATTGAGGTTAAACCAACAAATTGTTTTGTTACATAATTTGCATTTGAGAGTGTTGTTCCAATGCCTGCGGATGCAAGTCTAAATTGATTATCATTTACCTTTAAAACATAGTAATCTTGATTTGTATCTAATCCACCGATTCTAATACCATCACTAGAATATCTAATTAATTCTCCATCTTCAAAACCATGATTATCATATTCTATGTAATCTGAAAAAGTATTAATACCACTTAGAGGAACTAATCTTCTCTTATTTTCATATCCTTCGCCTGGATTATCAACAATAATATCACCCAAAATAAGTTTTTTATTTACACTTTGAAATCTTTGTGTTCCATCAGCAAAACCTGTTAAATTAAGAAGATTTGCTTGAGATAGAGCTTCGTTTTTTGTATTTGCAAGTTTAATTGTGGATGCATCAATTCTTGATACAAAATAAACTGCATCATTTACAAGTCTTTGATCTGGAGTAGTTTGAATTGCAGTCGTTGTAATACCAGCACTTGCAATACCAATTGCACCAGTATTAAATGTTTTATAAATTACTGGTTCTCCATCTCTAAATTTATGGAAAGTTGAAAATCCAATGGTGTCATTTGCAATATTGATTGCATTTCCTGTTGATGATGCATCAAAATCTATAAAATGATCGACTTGTCTTAATCTTGATCTTAAAACAGCATTTCTTCCATTTCCTCCACTAATTTCTACAACTGGTGGATCAATATAATCAAAGCCTGGATCTAAGATATCAATTCTTTCAATTTTACCTTTAATAACTGGTGTTGCACTGATACCAATACCAGTTAAACTTTCAACACTAACTTTTGGTGGATTAATGATATCATATCCAGATCCACCTTCTAAAACATCAATTGACTCAACTCCACCAAAGAATATAACATCACCTGACTTGTAATTAGATATTTCAGTTCCATTAATTAAAATTCCAGTTGTGCCTGGTATGGTTTGATATTGATTGCCATCAAATAAAGGACTTAAAGGAATTTTCTTTAATAATTTTTGATGTTCTAATTTTTTATTTGCTAAATCTGGAACAGATATTTTAAAGCTTCCTGTTCCTGTTGCATCTACAAAAGTTTTATTAATTAAATCTGGTAAAGAGTTTGCAAGACGTATATTATTAGAATCAACACGATCTACAAAATAATTATTTCCGTCAATTAACTGACCTAAAAAACCACTTATTACATCATATGTGACAACTTCTCCAGAATAAAACCCATGATCATTCGCACCATCAGTGACTTGTATAAGGTCTCCTCCAGAGGCGCCAGTCCACGTTACAGACCGATCAGGTGCAACTATGGGTTCATTACCCAAACTTGGAATAGAGGGAGAAGTAACATAAACATCTTCATTTTGATAATCATAAGTATTTTGAATATCAGTGGTGTATTTTGTAATATTATCATGAACAGTGCTATTTCCTCTTTTGAGTCTTCTTCTTATGAATGATACTGTAGATTCATTGATGCCTGGCAAATCACCTAATATCAAAGTTGATCCACTAATTACACTTAAAACTCTACCTAAACCAATCAAGTTTGAATTAACATCAAGAACTTCAATTGAATCTTCTTCTAATAGTTGATGATCAGATTCTGTAACAATATTAAAACTACTTGATGATATTTTAGTAATAGTTTTTGGTGATTGTTTTACAGTTGTATTATAAATCCAAGATCCAAAGTTAAAGTCCTCAGAACCTTTATTGACACCAAATGTTCCAACTCTAATTCGATCACCTTTATTAAAATAGAATGTTTCCTTTGGAATTTCAAAATCTTTTAAAACTCCTGTAATTACGACCTCAATTTTATTTGTAGCACTTGCAAAAGAGTATCCATATGCAACATTATTATATCTAACATCATCACCAATACTTAAAGTATCGACCATCGTAGACAAACCAATGAATTGATTTGTAGTTTTATCTGTATAAGTTACAACTCCAGCAGTGCTTGCTGTTGGTAATGATAAAGAACCGCTTGTAGGGAATCCAACTGTAGTATCAACTGTGATTACAGTTCCGCCAACTGACACAGGATCAGTAATTCGAGTTCTGCCTGGAACTTTAAAATGACCCTCGATGGTATCTTTAGATATACTTATCTGATAATAGTGTTCTCCATCATAAACAAAATCTTTAACATCAGATATTGCACCAGAGGCTCCTAAAATATTTTTATCATTTTCATCTAAATCTTGAAAAATAGTTGATCCTTTTAAATTTCGTGGATCACCTTTAATTGGCTTAACTACAAAATCCTGAGCAAAACCATAATCTGCATCAGATGGTTTAATTAAAAACTCAGATGGTTTAATAATTTTAACTTCTTCACCATATAATGCTCGAAATAAAATTTTATATGATTCATCGGTTCCTTTTGTTCGATAAAAATCTTTAACTTGTCGAATAAATTTAACTTGATCTAAATCACTATCTAATTTTCTTTGTTCAAATCCACTTGCAAAAGTAGTTTTAAGTTTTTTATAAAAATCACGAATAAAAAGATTTGATAAATTATAGACTTTTGTTCCACCAGTATGTGCAGCTCCAACACTTGTATTAAATGATAATAGATCTGGGCGAGTTGGCTGATCCATATTATCAACACCACTGAACCCCCTCACACACCCTGTAAAGGACGTTGTTCCAATCCCTGTATATGTAATGATCTCATCATCTATTTTAAGTAATCCATACCTACTTGGATAACCTTTTGTGCTATCAACAAATATCGTATCAGAAAAAGATTCAGTATTTGTAGACAATCCAGTATATTCAGTTAATGCAGCACCAACATATGTTTGTAGTTTTGTATATCGATCTAAATTTTCAGCAATATTAATTGATCCACCCTGATACTCTTGGGAGATGTAATATTGTTTCATAAAATCCACAAAAAGTGGACTTTCTGACTGCACAAACTCAGGTAACTGATTTTCAATTACCTGATTGATTTCTACTCTTTGTATTGAGGTATCAATCATTAATATCCGCCACCATAG
>VMHT01084008.1_pt1 | contig 12257 bp, 12 predicted proteins | sample 4693611 | NCBI WGS metagenome assembly VMHT01 (sample SAMN12280063, study PRJNA550983) | marine metagenome | isolation source: seawater sampled from same location over 5 years 0.02-0.2 micron viral filtrate | place: USA: collected off the coast of southern California halfway between the port... ...
CTTAATATTTTCTGTAAGCATATCCAATGTTTGAGCAGCAAGTTTACCTGCTACCCTCATTTTTTCGAATTTTTCTGAATAATTACTCATTAATAATCTTTAATTTTTTTTCAATCTCAATTTTTTTTTGACTTATATTACACCTATAAGCTAAAAATTTAACTCCCGCTTTTTTAGCAGTTAAATAATTTTTATAATATTCACCATCTATATCACTAGCTATTTTAAAATTTTCCATATTTTGGATTTGAACTAGAAATAATAAGTAAGCTTTATAACCTTTTTTTATGGCATCAATAAGGGTAAGTAAATGTTTTGAACCTCTTGTTGTAATTGCATCAGGAAATTCAGCAGTTTTTTTATCTCTAAAAAGAGTAACATTTTTTACTTCTACAAAACTTTTTTGCCCATTTTTTTCAATTAAAAAATCAAATCTCGTCTCTTTGTTAAAAAATACCTCAGGTTTGATCGTATCGATATTTTTAAGCTCTTTAATTAAATTATTTGATAATCCATGTCCTACAATCTTATTGGCCATATGGGTATTAACACCTACAAAATTTTTTTGAGCTTTTATGATTTCTAATCCGTATTTTAACTTTCTCTTTGGGTCGTCATGTTTAAGTAAATAAACATCGTTACCTTCTTCCAAAAGACCTTTCATTGAACCAGTATTTGGGCAATGGGCTGTGACAATTTCTTTATCTAATTTAACATCAACAAAAAAACGTTTATATCTTTTGATTAATTTGCCTTTTATTAAAGACTTGGTAAATTCCATAATCAAATTATATATACAAAATGAACAAAAACACAAAAGTTAATGCAGCAATATTAATTATTGGCAATGAAATTTTATCTGGGAGAACACAGGATACAAATACGAGTACTCTAGCAACGTGGCTCAACTCTATTGGTGTTAAAGTAAATGAGGTTAGAGTTATTCCTGATGTTGAAAAAACAATCATAGATACACTTAATCTATTGAGAAAAGAAAACAATTATGTTTTTACAACTGGAGGCATTGGCCCAACACATGATGATATAACTGCGGAGTCAGTTTCAAAAGCATTTGGTGTTAAATATGAAATACATAAAGAAGCATTTAAAATTTTGGAAGCTTACTATAAACCAGGCGAATTTAATGACGGCAGACAAAAAATGGTGTGGATGCCTGAAAATGCAGAACTGATTTTAAACCCGACAAGTGGCGCTCCAGGATTTAGTGTTGAGAATGTTTTCTGTCTTCCGGGTGTCCCATCAATCTTGAAATCAATGTTAGGTGATCTTAAAAATAAAATAGTAGGGGGAGAACCAATTTTAAGTCACACAATAAGTTTAAGAACAGTTGAGAGTGAAATAGCCAGTTCATTAACTCAAGTTCAAGATAATAATAAAGAAGTTGAGATAGGCAGTTATCCATTTTTTCATGCTGGAAAATTGGGAGTTTCAATTGTACTTCGATCTGAAGATCAATCAAAAATTGATCTTTGCAGTTCACAAATCATAGAATTTATTAAAGAAAAAAAAATTGAAATTGTAGATCGTTAAATGCTTTATTTTGCTTACGGTAGTAATCTTCATCATTTTCAAATGAAAAGAAGATGTAAAGATAGTGTTTTTATAAAAAAAATTAATCTCAAGGGTTTTAAATTAACATTTAGAAGTAAATATAGAGCTGCAGATATAGAGTCAAAAAAAAATTCAATTGTACCAGGTGGGTTATTTGAAATTTCAAAAAGTGATGAAAAAAAATTAGATGTTTATGAGGACTTTCCTGTTTTATATAAAAAGTATTATTTTTTATATTATGGAAAAAAAGTAATGACTTATACGATGGTAAAAAAAACTCCTTTTAAATTTCCAACAGAGAGGTATTTAAATGTTGTGAAAAGAGGATACTCAGATTGTAATCTTGACAAAAAATATTTAAAAAAAGCTTTAAATAGCTAGAACTTTTTTAGAAAAATCTTAATTAAAAGTCTGATTTTTAAACCACTCTTCAAAATGTTGAGAAATTAAATTTGCAAATTCTAAAGTCAAATGAGTGTTATCAGTAAAATAAATCAAATTATCTTTTTTATTATATAAACTGCAATTAGCACTTGTGCATATCAAATCGTTAAAATCAAATAGAACAACATTATCAAACAACATTGAAATTTTTTCCAATTTTTTATTTACAATATTAATTCGGCTTTGGTCATATTGAGGACTAAACTGACATTTTTCCTCATCAATATAGCTACTAATAATTTTAAGATTGTTTTTATAGTCAACACAATCAGCTGTCCATTTATTAGTTCTTTGATGTGGCTTTATAATAATTATATTTTTTCCATCTAAATTTCTTAAAAAATCTAACATTTTTTTCATATTAAATTCCTTTTGATGACTGACTGATAAAATAAAATAAGAGTCTTTAAATTTATTTGATAAATTTAAAAAGTCATCAATAGTAGGGTGCTTAGATAGATTTTCATCTAAGAAAAAGTTGTTATTTATTTTTGATAAATAAATATTTCTAAAAGTGTTTGATTTTCTTGGAGCTAAAACGTTTACAAAATGTTCACCAAAACTATCACCTGAAATATAAAATAGATTACCTTGATCTAAATTTCTAATGCAATTCAAGTATTTATGACCAAAATTTTCGGTGTTAGTGTTACATGAATCGTTATTTAAAAACCATTTAGTTGCAGTTCTATATTCAATTGAATTTTTAGTTAAATTAATATTTTCAAAGGTGTTATTTATTTTTATAAGATTGTGATTGATGAAATTTCGAACATTAATTAAATTAGACAGATGAGATAAAACAAATATCATTATAATGCTTAAAAATACTAATAAAATATTTTTGATACTTTCATTCCTCAATTTGATTTTTCTTATTGGTAACTCTACAAAGTTATAAGATAAATGAGAAAATAGCAGAGTAAATATTATAACGACCATATACATTAAAGTTCCATCAATATAAAAATTACTAAAAAACAATATTGGAAAATGCCACAAATATAACGAGTAAGATAATTTACCCAAATATATAAAATGTTTTTCAAAAATAATTTTTTTTGAATAATTTTTCAAATTAAATACAAGTAGTAAAATAATTATAGATAATAGAACAAGATGTCTGTAATCTAAATTTCTTTCAAAATAATAAAAACACAATAATAATATAAAAAATGCTAATGGAATATAATTGAAATTAAATTTTGGTATATTGATATTTAATCTAGCTTTATTTTTATATAAAAAAAAAATAGAACCCAGAAGTATTTCCCACGCCCTTGATGGTAACAAATAAAAATGACTTATTGTGTAGCTCTTAATAAGAAATATAAAAAGCGAAGCTAACATTAAAACTACAAATAATAGTTTTAAATAAATAAGATTAATTTTTGTTCTAAAAAATAAAATTAACAAAAATGGAAATAAGATATAAAATTGCTCTTCTATTCCTAGAGACCATGTATGCAAGAATGGTGTCGTAGCTTCTATACCAAAATAATCAAAACTATGGATATTTTTAAAAAAATATATATTTGATAGACCAAATATTGAAAACAAAAGACTTTTAGTAGTCCACAAAAATTGATGGTCGCCATAAGGAACAATTAAAAAATAGACTATCAAGCTGACAATTAAAACTAATATAAGTGCTGGGTAAATTCTTTTAATTCTTCTAAAAAAAAAAATTTAGTATAAATCCTCTGGTTCCATTTGTACTATAATAATTGAACAATGATTGAGTTATTACAAATCCAGAAATTACAAAAAAAATATCCACACCAACAAATCCAAAGAAAAATAAATCCTCATTTAAATGAAAAAGTATTACTAAAATTACAGATATAGCTCTGAAGATATCGAATTCTTTTTGATAGGCAAAAGTATTATTTTTTTTCATCAATCTTTTTTTGAAATTCTTATTTTAATAGTTTATTAATTCAATATAAATGTTTAAAGTTTTATCATACTTACTAAAAGGAAATTTTAAAAAATTTCTTAAATTATTTATACACTGGATAAACCACTTTTTAGATAAAAGAAGAATAAGTAAAATTTTTAAACCTATTTCCAAAGAATTATTAAAAAATCAAAACGATTATCGTTTAATTATTTACAAAAATTTTGATTTTAAAAATCAAAATTATAGAAACGTATTTGAAAAGTTTAAATCAAATAAAGGTGGTTATTTTAAAAGGGATAATACAATTAGGCATTTTTATGCAGACTTTTATGAGGAAAGTTTAAAAGATACAAAAATAGAAAATTTGCTTGAAATTGGAATAGAATATGGAGGCAGTCTTAGAGCGTGGAGCGCACTTTTCCCTGAGTCAAAAATTTTTGGAGCAGATATTAATAAAGATTATTTATTTGAAGAATCAAATATCAAAACATTTTACACAAATCAGCTAGATAAAGTTGAACTAAATAATTTTTTCAATCAAATAAAAGATAAAAAATTTGATGTAATAATAGATGATGGATTGCATACCTATGAAGCAAATATAAATACTTTTGAAATTTTATTTCCATTACTTGACCAAAAAAATGGTATTTATTTTATTGAGGATATAATTTTTAAAGATTTAAAAAAATATTACTCATATTTTGGAAATAAATATAATATTAAAATTGTTGAATGTTTAAATACAAATGAAAATTATCAAAATTGTTTAGTTCAGATTAAAGCTAATTAATTTGTTTATAAATATTTAAAAATAATAACTTATCTTATCAGAACATCACCGGAAATATAAGTTTCAAAAGTTTCAGAATTTTTTAAGATTTCCTTATCAATTAAATTTTCCTCTACTAAATTTTTTATAAAAAGAAATGACTCTGTATTTGAGTATTTGTAATCAAAATCTTTATCAATTTTTTTGATTAATTCTTTGCTAGAGGTTGCAAATTTGACATCCACAATCTTATTATCTTTACAATAATTAATAAAGTTTTTAAGCGTTATTGCACTTTCATTAATATGAGTACTAATTAAATCAACAATCATAGCCTTATTTCGATAAATTTGAGAAACCAATAAAGATATGATTTGATTTTTATCTTTTTTAATAAAATACATTTTTTCACCAATTGGGTATCTATCTACTCTCCATTTATAAAATTCTGTTGATCTTTCCAATGTTAAATAAAATTTATTATTAAAGTTTTCTAAAAATGTATCGATAGAATCCGGACATTTATCAAAAACTTCAAATTTATAAGTATCATTTATTTGATAATTTTTAATTTTGAACTGATATTCTTTAATTGGAAACTTAAAATAATGTTCACTTTTTGAAACACCTGGTTTAACAAAATTTGATGGCTTCCAATGATAAAATGCTTTGCAAGTTTTTGATAAAAGTAAATATAATTTTACATTTTCTGTTGTAGTTAATGAATTAATTTTTCTCCAACCACTATGTTCAACAATCTTAAGACTTTTTTTATTAATAATATAATTTTTATATAGATGATAACTTACAGAGTTTACTATATCATCTTTTGACAAAGAGTATGCATAAGGTAGATCTTTTCTAAATGGATTATTTACATAAGTACTTTCAAAAAAATTTTTATCTGAACTATATTTTCTATACGGTCTTATAATATTTTCAAAAGCAGTAATTTTTGATACCGGTGGATTTTTTATGATATCATAACTATAACTATTTTTGTCATATTGTGATGCAAGATCTCGATCTTCTTTAAAAATTAACTGAGTATTTTTTATAGCCAATATAATTGATTTTAAAAAAATTATGAAATTATTTGAAGTATTAATTCTAAATAAATGTTGAACCTGATGATCATTATAGTTGTATATTATACCCTGTGTTCCAGTCCATAACACCTGGTCATAACCAATTTTTTTTGCAGCCTCAGAAATTATTATTCCTAAATGTTGGCTATAACCACCAAATGGCACTGCAAAAGTACGAATTTTAGATTGAGTTTTTTCTTCAAAAATTTTTTTTGATAACTCAAGCTCATTATAAATTTCTTGATAATTTAAAAAGAAAAAATTATCATGATTATAACCATGGCTTGCTAAAGAATTTTTATTTGAAATATTTTTTATATCATCCCAATTAAGATAATTTGATTTTTGAAATTGTTTATAAAATTCGTTCTTTAAGTCTTGAAAAATATTTTCCTTAAATAAACTTTCCAAATTACGTTGATCAATTTTATAGGAATTATATAATTTTTTAATACCTTCATTTTTTAAAATTGACATTTGTTCTTCATTTAGAAAATTTTGTAATTTATTTTCTATTTCATTTTTTTTTATTTTTTGAATTGTAAATCTAAATTTGTCAGTAATACTTGAAAATTCCTCTAAAATTTTAATATTTGGACATATTACAAATGGTAGTTGTTTTTGCTCTAACCATTGAAAAGCTTGCTTAGAAATTGTGGGTACATCATCAAATGAAATAAAAAAATTTATTCTAGATTTTATATTGCCTTTCCTTATGTCTTCCAAACTTACAATTTTAAAAAAAAATTTGAGTAATAATATTTGAAATTTAAATAATCTAAAATTAACTGAATGAAGTCCACTAAATACGTCATTTAATTTCTTATTTCCAACTCTATGGTAATTTACACCTATTATGATTTTATGCTTGGGAAGCCATTTTGAAATTTTTTTAATATATTTCACTAAATATTTTAATTAAATTATTTACCAAAGGATTTGTTTTCAATAATTTTATATATACTGTTTAAATCATTTAATTTTGATATTTCATCAGTAGAAAATTGAATCTTAAATTTATCTTCTAGTGAGGTAATTATTAAAAGATGTGCAACGGAGTCCCACTGTGGAACTTTATTCATTTCGATATCATTGCTCATTTTATCAACAGATATTTTGAGTATCTCTGCTATAATTAGATTAACTTTTTCTCTAATTTTTAAGTTCTTTTTCATAATATTTTTTCAACTTTCTGTATAATATTTTTTTTGTTGGTCCTTTAGGTATCTCTTTCATATTTTTTAATTTTGAAGTCAAATAAATTTTTTTTGGTAGTTTGTAGTTTCCTAAATACTTTCTAAGTTTTTCGTAATAATCATTTGGAGATTTCTTCTTATCATTTGTTTTAATAAATGCACATATATTTTCTCCAAGATTTTTATCAGGAATTCCTATTACAGCACATTCTTGAACTTCTTTAATTTTGTACAAAGCGTTTTCAATTTCTGCTGGATATATATTTTCACCTCCTTTAATTATTAGAGAGTCCTTTCTACCAGAAAAATAAAAATTTCCATTACTATCCATCTTTCCGTAATCACCACTTCTAAACCAGCCTTTAAAAAAAGATTTTTTGTTTTGTTTTTTTAAATTATGATAATATTTTGCTACATTGTGTCCCCTGATACAAATTTCTCCTTCTTGCCCAGTTTTCATTTTTGTAAAATTATTTGGATTAAATATAGCCATTTCATTAACTCCTAGCGCCTTACCGATTGATCCTCTAACTCTTTTAATTTGAGGATATCTATTGAGGCATGCGTAAGCTGTTGTTTCAGTTAAACCATATCCTTCAAAAATTGAAACTTTAAATCTTTTTTCAAAATTTAATCTAACTTCATCATTCAAAACTTGCCCTCCACAAATAATACCTTTTAATGAAGTGTTCAATTTTTTTTTATTCATACTTAACAGAATTGATAAAATTGAAGCCATTATACTGGTCCAAGTAATTTTATATTTACTAATATAATTCCAGAAATTATATAGATTAGCTTTTCCTGTGCTTATCACTGTTGATCCACCATTATAAAGTGGTGCAAAAAAGGTAATTATCTGTCCGTTATTGTGAAACATTGGAAGAATGCATAATGTTCTTGTATTTTTATCAAATCTAAAATTTTTTGATATTGCAAAAGCATCAGCAATAATATTTTTGTGTGTTAAAACCACACCTTTTGGATTTCCAGTTGTACCAGATGTATAAATTATTATAGCGGTATCAGATATCTTAATATCTAAATTTATATTTTTTTTATTTTTAGAAAAATCTTTTTCTTTCAGAAAATTGTCATACAAAATATATTTTTTATTATTTTTTTTAATTTTAAAGTCAATTTTACTTGAATAAACACATAATTTTGAGGAACTATTTTTTACGATATAATTAATTTCATCATAAGAAAGATCTGGATTAATAGGAATAACAATCATTCCGAGGCTTAAAGCGGCAAAGTATACTTTTAAAAAAGCAGACTCATTAAAAAATATAATTGAGATTTTATCTTTTTTTTTAAAACCTTTTTTGATTAACAATTTAGAAATTTTTTTATATTCATTTAAAAACTCATCATATGTATATTCAATATTTTCCTCAGGAAAAAAAATAAATTTTTTATTTTTTTTTGTTTTATGCTTTGATAGAAAAAGTTCTTCAACAGAATTAAATTTTGTATTAAAAGGTTTTGAGCATTGTTGATGAGATAAAATTGAGTCCTTTAAACTAGTTTTTTTCATTGGTTAAGTATTATTTATTTTATCAAAATTGTGTTTATTTTATTATAATAGATACTTATTTGATGTAAAATATATATATTCAAAAATTAAATGCACAAATTTTTAAAAATCTCTTTTATAAACATCATTATTTTAATACTCCTAATTGAATTTTTGTCTTTTATTTTAATTAAAATTAACCTCATACCAAATGGAATGCCCACAAGTATTATTTTAAATGCCAATGAAAAATTTGGTTATTGGCACCCTAAAAGTACAAGCTTTAAAATTGCAACTAAATGTTGGGAGTCAAATGTAAAATTTAATAACATGGGAATTAAAAGTAACAAAGAGTTTGAACTTACAAAGAAAAAAAAGAGAATTGCAATTTTGGGTGACTCAATGACTGAAAATGCACAATTGGATAATGAGAAAGATTTTACTTCTAAGTTGCAACAGCTTATGCCAAACTTTGAAATTATAAATTTTTCTGTATCATCTTCAGGACTAGCTGATCATATTAACATTTATAACAGATTAATTAAAAAATATGATGTTGATTACATTTTTTATTATGTAACTTATAATGATTTCTCAGACAATCATTCATCAAAAATTAGACCAATGAGAATGGCATATGAGGTAATAGATAATAAAGTATTAGAAGTTAATTCTGATAAGACTTTATTTTTTAAAAATTATAACTCATCATGGAACAAGTTTAAAAGAGAGAAATTGATACATCTAAAGAAATTATCGAATTTTTATAAACTTTATTACTATATGAGATGGGAAGTAGAAATATTCAAATTTAATAAACAAGAAAAAAATATCAAGAAAAATGAAATTGAAGAAAATATTTTGTTTAATGAAAAGAAAAAAGTTTACAAATATTTAGTAGATAAAGCTGATAATGAAATTTTTTCACAAATACCTACTTTAATCTTTATGAATTCAGACAATATAAACTTTATAAATGAAACTAAAGAAATCGTTGCTTTAAAAGAAATTTATAAAAATTATAACTTTTTTGATCCAAGACAAGAATTCATTGTGTATTTAAAAAACAATAATAATTTAAAAACTCCATATCTAGGTTATAATTGTGATGCACATTACTCTGAATTAGGCGCTGAATTATTAGCTCAATTTACATTAAAAAAGTTTTTATCCCTTAATTAAAGTTTAAAAATAACTTAATTATTTTGCTAAAAAAAGGTATTAAATCAAATTTAGAATAGATAAAAGTCATAGCTAGTCATGAATAATAAAAATATGAATATCCCATCCAATAGAAATTTTGGAATAGTTTTTTTTATAGTTTTTATACTTATTTCTTTATATCCATTATTAAATAGTGAAGACATTAGATTTTGGGCGCTAATTATTTCTTTAATATTTTTATTTTTAGGAATTTTAAATTCTCAAATTTTAACTCCTCTAAACAAACTGTGGTTTAAATTTGGAATCTTCTTGGGAAAAATTATTTCTCCATTAATTATGGCAATAATATTTTTTCTAGTGGTTACACCAACTGGTCTTTTAATGAAATTATGGAGAAAAGATTTACTAAATCTTAAATTTAATAACAAAAAGACTTATTGGATTGAAAAAAATGAGCCAAAAAGTAAAATGAAAAATCAATTTTAGTATGAGTTTTATAAAAGAATTTTGGGAATTTTTAAACGTCAGAAAAAAATATTGGCTTTTACCGATAATAATTGTGCTTATTCTATTTGGAGGATTAATTGTTTTAACCCAAGGTTCTGCTGTAGCCCCGTTTATTTACACAATTTTTTAAAGTGAATTCAATATTAGGTATATCCGCATTTTATCATGATAGTGCAGCCTGTATTTTAAAAGATGGAAAAATTATAGCAGCTGCTCAAGAAGAAAGATTTACAAGAAAAAAACATGATCCTAGTTATCCTAAAAACGCAATAGATTTTGTTTTAGATTATGCAAATTTAAAATTAAGTGATGTAAACCAAATAGTTTTTTTTGAAAAACCATTCTTAAAATTTGAGAGATTGTTAGAAACTTATGTAGCTTTTGCTCCCAAGGGTTTTGTTTCATTCAGTAAAGCAATGCCTTTATGGATAAAAGAAAAATTATTTCAAAAAAATTTTTTATTCAACAAACTTAAAGAGCATGATAAAAGATATAAATCAGATAAAAATATTTTTTTTTCAGATCATCATCTTAGCCATGCTGCAAGTGCATTTTTTCCATCACCATTTGAAGAGGCTGTAGTTATAACAGCTGATGGTGTAGGTGAGTGGGCAACAACAACTTTAGCCGTAGGGAAAAATAATCAACTAGATATAAAAAAAGAAATTCATTTTCCACATTCTTTGGGACTGCTTTATTCAGCATTTACTTATTATATAGGATTTAAAGTCAATAGTGGAGAATATAAGTTAATGGGTTTAGCTCCATATGGAAATCCTATTTATGAGGATAAAGTTAAGCAACTAATAGATATCAAAGAAGATGGAACTTTTAGATTAAATCAAAAATATTTTAACTATGCGACAGGTCTTACAATGACAAATGATCATTTTCACAAATTGTTTGGCCAAAAACCTAGAAATTCAAAAATTGAAAAACTTACACAATTTCACATGGATATAGCCTCATCAATCCAAAAAGTTACAGAAGAAATAATGTTAAAGCTAGCAAAATCAGTTCGTAAAGAATACGGCATTAAAAATTTATGTTTAGCTGGAGGAGTTGCATTAAATTGTGTTGCTAATGGAAAAATTGCTCAAGAAAAAATTTTTGAGAATATATGGATACAGCCAGCAGCAGGTGACGCTGGGGGATCTTTGGGTGCTGCCTTAGCTTTATGGCATATTGATCAGGGCAACAAAAGAGATGTTAATCCTAATGATGATATGAATGGATCTTATTTGGGATCAGAATTTTCACAAGAAAATATTGAAAAAGAACTTAAATCAATTGGAGCAAATTTTGAAACTGTTGATTATCAAAAATTAATTAATCAATCAGCAGAATTTTTAGCTAAAGAAAAAGCAATTGGTTGGTTCCAAGGAAGAATGGAGTTTGGTCCTAGAGCTTTGGGTGGTAGATCAATTTTGGCTGACCCAAGATCAGACAAAACACAAAAAAACTTAAATTTAAAAGTCAAATATAGAGAAAGTTTTAGACCTTTTGCACCTTCGGTTCTTAAGGAGGACGCATTAAATTGGTTTGATCTAAATATTGATAGTCCTTATATGTTACTAGTAGCAAATATTAATAAAGACAAAACAATTCTAATGTCGGAAGAACAAAATAGATTATTTGGAATTGATAAACTAAATATAAAAAGATCAATAATTCCAGCAGTCACCCATGTAGATTATTCAGCTAGAGTGCAGACAGTAAGTAAAGATACCAACAAACGATATTATGATTTGATCTCAAAATTTAAGGAAAAAACAGGCTGTCCTATAATTGTTAATACTTCATTTAATGTTAGAGGTGAACCAATAGTTAATACACCAACTGACGCATTTAATTGTTTTATGGGGACTGAATTAGATTATCTGATTATTGGCAATTGTATTTTGGACAAAACTAAACAAGACTTTAATTTAAAGAAAAATTACAAAAATGAGTTTGAATTAGATTAAAAAATTTACTTATTACACTTGTTCAATTATAAATATTAGCATAAATACTCATGAAATTCACAAATGCCCTCGTGGTGAAATTGGTAGACACAAAGGACTTAAAATCCTTGCCGCTTGCGGAGTGC
>VMHT01089987.1_pt1 | contig 12255 bp, 11 predicted proteins | sample 4693611 | NCBI WGS metagenome assembly VMHT01 (sample SAMN12280063, study PRJNA550983) | marine metagenome | isolation source: seawater sampled from same location over 5 years 0.02-0.2 micron viral filtrate | place: USA: collected off the coast of southern California halfway between the port... ...
ATGTTCCCGTCTAGAAACAACATGTACCAACACGATACAACTTGTGCCATTGCCCTGGACTCACTTGCAGTCGTCGTCGGCCGCCTTCAGATCCTGCTCCTCCGCCTCCGCCAGCATGGCTGCCACGATGTCGTCATCGTCATCGTCGCTCTCGTCATCGCTCTCGTAGTCGTCGTCCACCGCCTTCTCCGCGTCGTCATACTCGGCGCTCGTGCAGACGAAAGCGTCCGTCGGCGCAATGCGCCCGTGCTTGGAAAGGTACGCGCTCGGCCTCTCGCTCAGGGGGATGTCGCTGCGGCGCACGCGCGATGGGATGCCCACGCATTTGCCCTGGTCCGGGTAGTGGTGGCGGTCGTACTCCTTGCCGTAGTGCAGGTAAAGCTCCTCGCCGGCGCAGACCGGGCGAGTGGTGTGAATGGCCAGCACCTCGACCTTCTCTGCCGGCGGCAGCTGCGGCACGGCGTCCCGCGCCACCGGCCACTCCACGACGAATACGTTAGCCAGCGCGTCTTTCGGCGGCTCGTTGATCATCGCCATCGGGTAGCGCTGCGCGTCGGTCGACTTGGGAACAACCGTGTAGACGCTGCCGGACATCGCGTAGCGGCTAGTGGGCACGCGGTCGACGACGTCGTCGTCGTCGTCGTCGTCGCGCGTCTCGTAGAATCGGCCGGTGTAGAAGCCTACGAATGCCCCCGTCTGCAGGTATTTGTTCGTGAAGAGCCCGTTGAACGCCGCGCGTTGGTCGCCGGCGTGCAGCTTGGTCTGCGACACCGCCAGGTCGTCGCGCTCGCCGCGATCGCCCATCTTGCGCTTGCCTGAGGCCCGTGCCGGCGCCATCGTTCTTTTCGCACGGGGTGGGGTTCTTTTGGGACGGAGGCGGAGGTTCTTTTTGGAAGGGGACGTGGGTCCGCCTCGCTCGCTTTGCTTCTCATTTTTTTTGGACGGGCTGTTTTTGGAAGCCTGTCGAAGCCAGACCGTCCAAAAAAAAGGAGAACGCCGTTGCTTATCGCCGACGCACGTCCCCGTTCAGAAAAAGGGGGCGGCCGTCCAAAACCTTCACCCCGGTCAAAAAAAATGGAGGAGCTGTCGATCGATGAGGCGGCGCACGACCTGCGGTCCACCGGGCTGTCTACGCTCCCGTTCGTCGAGCTGATGAAAAACCTCACGGAATACGTGACGGTGGACGGCAAGGAGGAGAGCATGTGCAACTTCGACTTGAACAGTGATCTGTTCGGAGTGGAGCGATTCACGACGCGGCCGATCACTGGCGGTTGTTTCATCAGAGACAGCAGCGGCCGAGAGATGTACGAAGGAGAGGTGATCATGATCTTCTGGACGACCGTGGACGGAGTGGAGAAGGTGGCCCTGGTGCCGGAAGGACACGGCCAGACCTTCGATCCGAACCGGCTTCGAGCGGGCTACTTCAAGCTCGGCAATCTGCACAACCCCACTTACGACGATTGGCGCCAACGCAGCATCGTGGGGCGTGAGCGTCGCTTAGACCCGGTGACACGCGCGACCATCGTCAACGTCGAGGGAACCTTTCTGGACGGCCTGCTGCACGGTAAGGATTGCCGGGAGTTCTTCCCCGTGGGCAACGTCAAGTTCGTCGGGTCGTATTTGGAGGGCGTGCGCAACGGCTACGGGCGCGAGTTTTTTCCCTCTGGTAAGAAGCGGGCGGAAGGCATTTGGGCGGATGGCAGCTTCGATGTGCAAGCGACGAGAGAGCACAAGGCGCAGGAGAAGAAGCAGATTATCGCGGAGGCGAAGAAGAAGGCAGAGGAGGAAGCGAAGCGGGCGGGGGCCGAGGAGCTACTCAAGTGCGCGCGCAAACGGACGATCGATGAAGTGGAGAGCCTGGTCAAACTGCACAACCAGCTCGACGGGGCGCCGAAGCTCAAGATCGTGCGGCGCGATGCGAACGAATCGGCCTGCCCTGCGTGCATGCAGGAGGTGAGCATCGCGTCGGGCATGGCGGCGTACGTTGCGTGCGGCCACGTGCTCTGCAAGGGCTGCGCCGAGTTGTCGGCGTCGACGAAGTGGGCGACGACGTGCATGACGTGCAAGGCGCAGGGCAACCGGCTGCAGCGTCTTTTCTGAACGGTGCTCTAAGCAGGCTGGCGACACGGTATGTCGGTGGAAAGTTGTGATGAAAGTGTGTGTCTAGATTTCTCCATGAATCACGGAAGCGATGAGAGTTGTCAAAAAAATTTCGTCGATGTCGCGATGATAATAAGTGGCGTGCGCGAAGGCTCAGCGCCACAACTTGCGCCTGACGCGCGACTCGTCGCCGCCGACGAGGTCGCAGACGAGCTGACGGTGCGTCTGCGCGACGTCGCGGAAGCGGTGGTGCACAGCGAAGCGCAGCGATCGGATGACGCTGGGCGCGAGTGGGCCGGTGGTCTGCGCGCACAGCACCTCGTCCGACGACAGATCGCGCATCGAACGCGGAAGCGCGCTCCTTGGCATGCGCGCGAGCTGGAAGGCGACGTGCGCGTGCGCGGGCTCGAGCGCGCGCGTGGCGTGCTCGACGTGGTGGGTCGGGTCGTCGCGCGGGATGTGAAGCAGCAGCGTGTTCACCATGCGCGCGCGCGGAGTGGGAGAGGGAGAGGCCGTTGTGCGCGCACAGTGTGCAAAAAAAAAAATTGTTCTGATGCCGCTTGCCATCCGTTGCGTCGTACAAGTGCGACGCCCCAAATTTCGCGACGCAAAAACACACACACACACACAACACACACACACATCACACACGTCGGCGTGACGCCACTTCACCGCGGCGAGTGCGTCGCCTCCCCCATGCGCGTCACAAGAACCAAGCATCGACCCCGCGCGCCCCGCACGCCTCGGTCAGCAAGGCGCAGCTGCTGAACTCGTCGCCTGCGACCAGTTTTTTGAGCGACCTGTTCGTCGAGATCGCTTCCGCCAGCGCGTGCGCGCCGATGTCGGTGCAACGCGTGTTGTGCAAGGTCAGCTGCGTGATCGACCTATTGTGCGTGAGACCTGTCGCAAGGTGCTGGACGCCTTCGTCGCCAAAAAGCATGTGGGACAGAGAGAGCGTGTCCATCGTGCAGTCGGAGTCCACTAGAGCGTCCTTGAAGCAGCTCATGGCCGCGTCGCACTTGAACCAAGGCCCCGCAAAGCGTTCGTTGAGGCACAGTGAGGTCAGGCAAGGAGCCATCTGCGCACACACCGACAAGATCGACTCGCCGTCGACCGACTCACTGATGCAGCAACGAGAGATCGCAAACTTGCAGAGGCGCGACGTGCGCGCGGCCGCGGCGGTCTTGATGAGCTTCATGAACGCAAGGCACATCGGGTGCCGATTGTGGTCAATCTCGAGACTGCCAATCGCACCGCCGGAAATCGCCCTGGCCAGCAGCCTCATGCCCGTGTACGTGAGGAAGCAGTCGGAGATCTGCACATGCATTGGCACATACTCGTGCATCGGAAGCGGCTGACAACAGAGCGCGGTGGCAAACCGATGCAGGTCGGCAGCTTCAAAGTACGTGTCGCACAGCTCCAGCCTGCGCGTCGTGCTCTGCGTCAGGGAGCCGAACGCCGCGAGATTCAAATTCAAAAACTCCTGGATGTGCACGAGCGCGATCGAGCGGTTCGCCGCGACGGCGTCCGCTATCGCCACGGACACGGAAGGGACAGAATCGCGAAAGCCGACGCGACATTGAGCGGAGCCGACGCCGTGCAGCCACAGCCGCTGCAGCGACGTGTTCGACGCCACCGCTTCCATGAGCGCGCGCACGCCCGTCGCGTCCATGCCGCGATCGCGTGTCAGCGACAGCATACCCGCTCCGCCCGGCGGATAGATCCAGAGGCCATGGATCTTCGTGCTCAAGCGCAGAAGCGATCTCACCAGCCCGAGCCTCATGTACCGCGAGTTGCGCAGGGCCAACCCTCGCACCGCGCGCCCCCGGGCGATCTCCTCCGGGACCATGCCGTAGAAGATCAGCTCGGCGTGCAGCCGGTCGGCGTAGTCGGCGCGCGCCGACGCCACGTGGTCGCCCAGAGTCGTCCACAGCACCTTCGACGTCGCCAGCAGCTGAAGCGTCGCGCGAAGACCGGTTCGGCAAAAGAGGGTGACGCAAGCGTACCCAAACTCCTCTTGTTTTTCTTCGCTGAAGTTCCAGGTGACGTATTGAGCCGCCATGGCGGAGACGGACTGACCCTCACGATACAAATCGGCGGCTGCGTCGTCGACCAACATGGAAGCGTAGCCGTCCATGTGCGACAACAAGCACCGCGCCGCCACGTCGTCGCGCAGCATTGTGAGAATGTGCAGCATTACGTCGTTCGGCAGCCCGCCGAACGCCGCGCCCTCTTCGAAGATGGGCAGGCTGACGCCCGCTCCCATCGCCGTCGTTTCTTTTTGGACGGGTGGGCAAAGGATGCCTCGTGCGTTCGTGATCTTACTTTTTTTGGAAACGGGTGACGACGCAAGGAAAAAAGACAGCGACGCGCTCTTTCCTTTAAACGCGACACCGTGTAGAAGTGTGTCTGTCACACTCTCTCCGATGACGTTGTCTTGAGCGCGCGCGTTGTCTACACAAGAAGCGCGTAGAGCGCGTCGACCTGGGATGGCAGCGCGCCCTCACCCGCAAGGCCCATGGTCCGGTTGCTGGCCCGCACCGCCTCGATGACCGGCACGCCCGGCGCGATTTCGAGGTGCGCCCTGACGATGTTCAGCTTTGTCAGAAACGACGGCGCGTCCGTCGGCGCCGGCGTCGCCGCCCATCGCCCGAGCGTCGCATCCCACACCCGGCCCGCCGGGGCGCGCCCGCGCGGACGCGGGTAGGGCGCGGCGGCCTCCGCACGCGCCGCCCTCTTCGTGTGCTTGCGCACGGCCGTCGGCGGCGGCGACGCCGGGCGCGCCGGGCGCGGCGCGGCGCAGCGCCGCGCCGCGATGGACTGCGATCGCAGCGGGTGCAGGTTCTCGAGGTGCGAGCACAGCCCCGCGTGGCCCAGCCGCTTCGTGCACGCCGTCGTGTCGCACCGGCCGCGTTCGTAGTACAGCACGCCGTGCGCAGGGTCTGGCGCGTCGTCCTCGCGCTCCTCGTCGAGGGGCACCACCTCGTCTACCTCCGCCACCTCCGCCACCTCCGCCACCTCCGCCACCTCCGCCACCTCCACCACCTCGGGCGCCGCCGCCTCTGACGCCGGCGTCGCCGCCGCCTCCACCTCGGGCGTCGCCGCCTCCACCTCGGGCGCCGCCGCCGGCGCCGCGGGCACCTCCGCGAGGATGCGATTCACCAGCGCGCGCAGACGCGGGCGACTGTCCGTCCTCTCCTCCTCCTCGGCGCGTGCCTGCTCCGCCTGCGTCACGAGCACCTCGGCGGCGTCCGAGATCCACGCCGCCGCGTCGGACCGCCTCATCGCCATGGCCAGCTCTTTCTCGATGTCCGCCACCTTGCTCTGCGCGACGATCACCGCCGCGCGGGCCGCCAACGCCCCGCGGTCGACGCACGTCGCGCACAGCGCAAGGGAGGGGCCGGTGCAGCGGCCGCACAGCCGCGCCGATAACGCGAACTGCGTGCGCTCGAGGTCCGCGCGCGCATCGTGGCGCCGCGCGGCCACCGCGCGGCACTTCGACGCCCACTCGCGCGCCATTATTGTCTCCGCCCGTGCCGCGTCCGCGCGCGCCGTCAAGAGCGTCGGAAGCGCGTACCCCGTCCACAGCGGCACGCCGCACATGCGCGCCGCCTTCATCATCAGCGCATCGTCGCCGACGATCTTGGCGAGCGCCACGTACGCGATGCGCCGGCTGCGCTCCTGGGGCGCGGTGTCGCTCGACGACGTGTCGTGAAAGAGGCTGAGGTTCGAGGTGACCTTGTAAAGGTCGATCAGGTTGTCGAGCTGCGGTGCGGCATGCGGCACCAGGCCGCGCAGGCTGTGCACAAGCCGCGAGACGGACGGCTGCGGCGCGGCCGCCGACTCGTGGGCGTGCATCGCGCGTCTGTGTCTCGTGAGGCGGCGCGGGGCGCTCTCCTTTTCTTTTTGCACGGGGGAGTCGGAAGCGGCCCCTCCCCTTCTTTTTTTGGAAGGGTGGGCCGTGCGTCGGTTGCCGCCGGGACTTTGTTTTTGCACGGGCGAGCAGGGAGGCCTTTGCCCGTCCAAAAAACTAGCCCGTCCAAGAAAAAGCGTTCCAGAAGCGGGCGTGTCAGAACACACGAGCCCATCCAAAAAAAAGAAGTCGCTGCCCCGCTCAAAAACAACCACCGCCCCGCTCGCAAACAATGGTGCTCTCAGTGGACATGCACGACACGAACGCGAAGATCGCCGAAGTCGCTCCGGGGTATCGGGCCCTCCGCGTCAAGTGGACGGACACCACGCGCTTCGAGCTCGAGTCCTCTCCTGGCGCGGCGAGCAAGGTGTCCTCCTACGGCTCGGACATTACGGACACGGTGCTCACGACCGAGGACCGTCGCACCGTCCTCATGTTTGCCGCGAACAACCTCGACGACCAGCTCGGCCCCGCCGCGGCCCGCGATTTCCAGCTGCAGCGCATGGGCGAGACGATCAACATGTCGCAGCTCTACGAGCAGCTGCCCGACATGGTGAAGAAGTACAACTTTGCGTCGTTCGAGGACCCGCTCGGCGTGAAAGGCGGGCTCAAGCACGTCATGCTGCGCTTCCAGAACGCGATCGTGCCGGCCTACAAGAACGAGCACGTGAACATTGCGCCCTCGCTCCACACGTACCAGGCGACCGACGTGTACAACCCGCCGCACCTGATCGTCACCCTGACTCCGGGGGGCGTCTCGATACAGACGAGCGGCGTGGGTTACGATCAGCTCCAGTGTCGCGAGGAGGACGAGGCCGGCGCGCTCGGTGAGCCCTGCTGGTGGCGCGCGCGCGCGACCACCATGAAGGTGGGCGCGACGCAGTCGACGGCGGGCAAGACGCCGGGCGCGCACGACGAGCCCAAGTGCCTGGGTTTTGCGCAGAACGGCCCGAAGTGCTGCCGCATGATCGTGATGCTCATCCCGCTGCAGCAGCAGCAGGCTCCGGTGACCCGCAGCCTCGCCGATAATGACGACTTCGACGGCCCGTGCAAGTTCTGGAGCCTCGGCGACGCCGACGACGACGCGCAGGCGCAGTTCCGCAGCGGCCCGGGCCAGTGCATGGTCGCGAGCATCTCCAAGGGCGACGTCACGGGCGTGCCGGCCGCGGACCTCAAGCTCAAGCTCGTGCGCGACCACACGCGCCAGGTGACCGCGACGGTGATGGACTACGTCATCGTGCAGAGCGACGACACGGGCGCGGCCAAGGTCCCCAAGGAGATCATCAAGGCCATGCACGAGAGCATCGGCGCCGACTACGAGCTGTGCCTGGCGCAGGGCAAGATTGGCGAGTTCTCGGGCATGCTGGCGCCGCCCCAATCGAAGGCGGAGGTGCCCGCGGTCGCCCTGGCCGCCAAGGCGGCGGCGGCCTCGGCGACGGTGGCCAAGAGCGTGGGCTGGGCGGCGATGACCAAGAAGGCCAGCGAGGAGGCGGCCAAGAAGGCGGCACACGCGGCGATGGCGGCCACCAAGACGGACGACGCGGACGTGACGAAGGCGGCCCTGGCGGCGTCCGAGGCGTACGCGGAGGCGATGGACAAGTCGGCGCAGGCGGATGCGGCGGAGGCGGCGAGGGCCAAGGCGGACGCGCAGGTGTGGGCGAAGGCGCCGGCGAAGACGGCGGCCGAGGCCAATGCCAATGCGGCGGCCAAGGCGGCGTGCGAGGCGTACGCGGAGGCGGCGAGCAAGATGGCGCAGGCGGAGGCGTGCAAGGCGGCGCAGGCCAAGGTGGCCGTGGATATGTGGAAGAAGACGGTGGCGGCGAAGGCCAAGGCGGCCGAGGCGGCCAAGGTGGCCGATGCGGCGAAGGCGGCGGAGTTGCCGCCCGGGCTGACGCCGAAGCGGCTGCTGTCCAACACCACCTCTTTCGACGCAAAGAAGGCGAAGACCGACTCGTTTGAGGACATCCAGGAGCGCCTGCAGAATGTGCACAAGCTGTACAAGGACGGCCTGATCGACAAGAAGCAATTCGAGACGAAGCAGACCTCGCTGATTGAGCTGCTCTGAGTCGAGGGCGCACTGCGCGCGCGCCTGCGGCCGAGTTGAACGAAGGGCACGCCTCGAAGTGTGTGTCTTGTGTGTGTGTGTCGCATTGTCAGTAGAGCTTGAGCCAGTCGTGGTTGTGACAGGAGGGACACGCGCCGCCTGCGTCGACGCAGCGTGCGCAGCTGCACGTGCCGCAACGTCGGCAGGCCGACGTCTCGCCACGCGTGTCTGCGCATTGTGCGCACCGCCGCACGCTCGCGCCCGGCACGACGACGTACGCGGTGCCGCGGCAGACCTCGGACGACCGCTCGATCAGCTTGAGCGCGGCCTCTCGTCGGCGCTCACGCTTCGTGGCCGCCGCCCGCATCGCCAGGCGCTGCGTGACCTCGCGCCGAAGGTGCTTCGCCACCGCCGCCGCCTCGCGCTTCATCGTGGTGGTGTGGGCGCGCGTCAGCGGCGCGTTGTACGCGCCGTCGGTCCACACGCCCGACCGTGCGACGCTGCGGTCGGCGCGGTACTCGACGCCGGGGCCGTGGCGCACGTTGTTCTTGTAGTGACCAAAGAACCTGACGATGCCGAGCGGGCAGAGCTCGCAGCCGAGCACCACGCCGTCCATCGGCTCCGCGTCTGGGTCCGCCCCGCACCATCGAATCGCTGTGCGATCTCGCCCGGTCGACACTGATGGACGCGACGTGCGTAGAGGAGGCTAGAGAGGGACGTACGATCGATCTCCCATGCGCTTGAAAAGAGAGCTTTATCAGGCCATACCACACTGGCGGCGGGGTGTGCTCAGGTGTACCGCGCGTCCGTGGTCAGCCAGCCAAAGATGAGGGCCGTGTTGACGTCGAGGTCGAGCTCGTAACACGGCATGTGTCTCCACGCAGACCCGCCGTACGAGTCGTGTCTCAAAGACCGAGAGTGACGGCCGACGACACGATCCCGGCGATGAGAATTCCCACCGCCGCGCGCACCTTCGCATCGTACTGGTGCTGAAGCACGCATGCCCACAGCACGGGGACGACGAGCACGGGACGCGACGCGAGCGCTGCGGCGACGGCGACGACTGCGGCGAGCGGAAGGAGCAACCATGTGTCGTCCGGTGCCCACCGGGCGATGACGAGCGAGAGCGCGAAGGCGACGAGGACCCAGCCGGCGAGCAGGTCGGCTCCCGCCGTCAGCAGCAGATCGTGCCACGTGGCCGGAGGGTCGGTGAGCAGCACGGAGCCGAGCGAGAGCGCGGCCGCCGTGCCCAGACAGACGCACGCGAGACGGAGGTAGTCCTGGGCGAACAAGGGCGCCCAGAGGGCGCAGCTCACAAACGCGAGCGCGTGCAGGGCGAGCGACGCGTCGTCGGATGGCACACGCCGGCTGACCGCCGACGTGACGGACCGCACGATTCCAGCCGCGAAGATGACGCCCCATATCGAGAACGCCACCTTTCGGGGCTGGATGGCCGGTTTGTGCACGAACAAGGACGATCGGAGGTACACGGAGCTCACGATGGAGCTCAGGAGCACAGATATCCCCAAGCAGAGGGGCGGCACGATGCGTGGCACGTCGGACATGGCTTTGCGCCATAGGAGGTTTGAAAAAAAATCATCGCGCGAGGCGCGCGCGGTCCAGCGTGACCTCGTGCCCCGAGACGCCGCACTGCGGCGTCGCCAGGTCGAGCCGCTTCAGGAGCGCGTACGTGAAGCTGCGCGTGAACACGTAGTGCTCGTACGTGTCGGTGGAAATGTACGCCTTCAGCACGTCGCGCATGCCCACGCGAGTGACGCGGCGCTGCTCGCAGACGAGCAGCACGATGAGGAAGAGCGTCGCCACGGCGCAGATGCCGTCCTGTGCGCCCTTGGCGACGTGGAGGCCGTGCTCGGCGTCCTCGCGGCTGAAGTCGTCGCCGCCGAGGTTGAGGTTCTGGAACGCGGGAAAGTCGACCGACGACGTCGCCATGCGGAGCTCGGCGGCGACGTGCGCCATCACCTTCTTCAGGATGACGTTGAGCAGCACGTTCGGCCCGCCGGCCGGGTACACCTCCTTGGCGATGTGGGCGCTGTAGCGATCGCGCGCCAGCCCGACGCCGTTGACGTCGACGACCGTCGCGTGCAACGCGCGCTCCCCCGCGGCCCGCTCGGTGTCGATGATGAGGGGCATGACGTGCGAAGTGGACCTGTCGCTCGTCTTCTTCATCGTCCACGCGAGCGGGAGCACGCAGAAGCGCTCGCGCGTGGCGGCGGCGCGCCTGACGAGCTCGGTCAGCGGGCGCAGGTGCTTCGCGTCGTCGGCGGTGAGCGCGTCGCGCCTCCAGCCGCGCTCGGTGCGCGTGACGTTCAGGAAGGTGTAGCGGTACTCCACGATGGGCGCCGCGCGCTCGCCGGTGCGCCCGCTCCGGCGCGACACGATCGGCGCGCTCCCTCGCTGCGGCTCCTTCCACTTGAGCTCGATCGGCTTCCGCGAGAAGACGCCGGGGAAGTGGCGCTCGCACGCGCCCATGAGGCGGTCGAAGACGAGCGCGATGTTGTCGGCCAGCTTTCCAAAGTCCATGCGACTCGACATCACGTACGCTCCGTCGCTGCGCAGCGTTCCGCACAGCCCAGACGCGCCCACGAGCGACCACATGGCCGGAAGGTCGCGGGGGTCGAGGGTGCGACGCCGGCTCACGTCGGCGCCCCGCCGCGCGCCCGCTCGCTTGCGCGCCGACCGCGCGCGCGCCGCCGACGCGAGCCGCGTCGCCGCCGCATGCTTCTGCGTCCGCGCCGATCGCGCGCGCGCGGCCGAGGCGAGCCGCGTCGCGGCGATGTGGCGCATGCGATCCTCGAGCGGGGCGTCGTCGTCGTCGTCGTCGTCGTTGGCGGCGGCGCCGCGAGCCATGCCGCGCGCGCTCGCTGTTGTGCGTTTAAGGTTTCCAAAAAAAAAGCAGCGCGTTAGCGACGCACGCGCCCGTCCAAAAAAGCCAAGGGCGCCGCGCGCCCCGTCCGAGAACAACTCCCGCGATGCCGCGCGTCTTCCTCTCGCACGAGTGGGGCAAGCACGCCTTCGCCGTCGAAGCGGCGCGGCAGCTGCGCGCGCGCAACATCGGCGTGTGGATCGATGAGGACTGCATGAAGGGCGACGTCGTCTACAGCATGTGCGAGGGCATCGACGAGGCCGACGTGGTGCTCGTCCTGCTCACGAAGAGGTACGTGGAGAAGGTGGCGAGCGGCTACGATCTCGACAACTGCCTGTGCGAGTTCATGTACGCGACGCAGCGGTCGCACGCCATCATGCCGGTGCTGTGCGAGGACATGCCGGGAAAGTGGTCGGGGCCGGTGGGCATGTTTCTCAAGAGAAAGCTGTACGTCGACTTGCGCGGCGGCACGGACGCGCAGTTCGACCGCCTGGCGCAGAAGATCGCGGAGCGGGCCGCCGACGCGTCGCGCACGAAGCACGCGGGGCTCGTGGTGTCGCCGTCGACGTGCAAGGCGGCGGGCGGGGCGGCGGCGGGCGGGGCGGAGGCGGCGGCGGGCGGGGCGGAGGCGGCGGCGGGCGGGGCGGAGGCGGCGGCGGTCATGACGATTGCGGAGCGCGTGGCGCGCGCCAAGGAGCGCATGGGCGGACGTCACGCGTCGGGGCGCGTTCAGCCCACCGGCGAGGCGGTCGACGAGCTCTTTGCGAGCCTCGCGGGCGCGCCCGTGGAGAAGAAGCCGATCCACCAGAAGCTGTCGATCATCGAGATGCACCTCGGCATTGCGGACTAGACGCCGCCGCTGGCAAAGTGCACCCGCCTCGGCGACGGGTCGAGCTGCGCCTTGGACCCCGAGAGCACGCGGCGCGTTCCGCCCTCGAGGCGGGCAGTCTGGTGTCGGGTGTTCACAGGAAGCACGACGACGCGCGTGGCGGGAGGGAGGGTCGCGACCATCAAAATAGTGTAGAGGGCCGCAAAGAAGAAAAACGGAGGAAACAAAATTGCAAACACTACGAGGGTGAGAGGGAACAGGGGGCGCGCGTACGGCCACCACATGACCAACGCCGTGCAATAGAGCAGCGAAGCGAACGCAGCCGGCACGACGATCCATCCGTACTCGTAGGTGTCGACGCCGCTGCCCGACTCCGACATCGAAGGCAGGGGTGTGGCGGTCGTTGCAAGCCCACCCGAGAGAAAATCTTTTAGCGCATCGGCTCGAAGTCGCCCGTGTCGTCGAGCGACGCGACGACGCGGAGC
>VMHT01047250.1_pt1 | contig 12252 bp, 17 predicted proteins | sample 4693611 | NCBI WGS metagenome assembly VMHT01 (sample SAMN12280063, study PRJNA550983) | marine metagenome | isolation source: seawater sampled from same location over 5 years 0.02-0.2 micron viral filtrate | place: USA: collected off the coast of southern California halfway between the port... ...
TGAACGTGCTAGGTGAGTTACCTAGCAAATCAGGAGCATGGCCACTGATGATGAAAATACAGGCGCAGGCGCAAGCGCAGGTTCCTGAGCCAGAGGAAGAAGAGCCAGCAGAAGATGAAGAGGCGGCGGTCGTCCAGTGACACCGACGCAAGAGGCCATCGCAAAGATCGAAGCGCTAGAGCGCGAGGTTGGCATTCGCCACGAGGAAGTTGAGCGGCGGCTAGAGCGTGGTGACAAGCGCTTTGACAAATTGGAAATGATGATCTGGGGGGTGTACGCAACAGTCATAATCGCTGTCGCCTTACCACAATTGTTACTCAGGTGATGGCCGATGGTGATAGAAAGCGTGCTGATGGCCTCAGCTATCCTGAAGCAAGTGTCAGATACGATTGGTGCAGTTAATGAGGGCAAAGCATCTATAGAAACAGCGATGGGCTTGCTCGCGGATTTCGGCGCTGGGTTAAACGAATTTCAGAAGTCTAAATCGAGTGGATTTACGAAGCTCTCAAATGGCGACGTTCTGAAGCTCAGCATGATTCGTCGCAGCCAAGAGCGCTACGAGCATGAACTTAGAACGCTGCTGTTAGCGATGGACAGCACGCTATTGCAGCAATATGACGCTGCAATAGCTGAAAACAAACGCAGGCATCAAGAGCAGCAACGGTATATGGCTAGAAAGAAAAAACAGCGAGAGCAATTGATGAAGCAAGTTTTCGTTGGTCTGACGACACTGTTAGTGGGTGGCGGTGTTGCGGTTGGTCTTATCGCGCTAATCATCAAGGCATTCGGATGATTATGGCGTTTTTACTGGTGATGTTAGTTGAAGGCGAAGAAGTAGGCGGCAAGTTTCACTTCCGCAACATTCATAGATGTAACCAGTTTGCATACTGGCTAGAGCAAGGGTCGATCAAGCCAGTAGACGGTAGGAAGCTAAGGAATCAGGAAAAAATTACCGCTTACTGTATGCCGGTAAAGGTCAGCGACAAGACACAGTTTTTTGATTGATATGAGTGCAAAGAGATTAGAGAAGGACAGTGATTATGCAGAGTACGACGCCGATGGCGATGGCGTCGTGACAGATGAAGAGCTTGAAACAAGTAAGGAGTTGCAGGAGTTAAAGATCAGTAACGAAAGAGCGCAGGCACAAAGAAGTATGAGTTGGTTCGCTCTGTGGGGAATGTTGTTGTACCCGTCGTTAGTGGTCGTAAGTAGCTGGGCTGGTCTTATACAGGCAGCAAGCATTTTAGGTGATATGGCTAGCGTCTACTTCGTAAGTGTCGCAGGCATATTGGCAGCGTTCTTTGGGGCGCAGGCATGGTCGAACAGAGGTAATGGCAGATGAGCATAGTTGCTTCACTGGTAGGGCCGGTAACGGGCCTACTAGACAAGTTCATAGAGGACAAAGACCAGAAGGCAAAGCTCGCTCACGAGATAGCCACTATGAGCGAAAAACATTCGCAAGAGGCGATGTTAGCTCAGTTAGAGATCAACAAAGCTGAAGCGGCAACCGGGTCATTATTTATTGGTGGATGGCGTCCCTGCATTGGATGGATCTGTGCGTTCGGCCTGCTCTACAACACGATAGTCGTAAACATATTAGGGATATGGGTTGAGGTTCCAGAAGTGGATACCACACTTCTGGTGCCGGTAATGATGGGCATGTTGGGTCTTGGTGCTATGCGTAGCTACGAGAAGGTCAACAAGGTGGCGAGAGAGAAGTAATGACTGCTTTGGTAGAAATGCTCAAACGTCAAGAAGGTGTACGCAGTCACGCATATCAATGCAGTGCTGGGTACACCACTGTGGGTGTTGGTAGAAACATCGACAGCAATGGTGGCCTTGGTTTGTCAGATGATGAGGTGGATTACCTGCTTCGTAACGACATTCAGCGTTGTGAGCTTGAGCTTACAAATGCGTTTCCTTGGTACAAAAGACTAGATCGTGTTAGGCAGGATGCCATGGTGAGCATCGCTTTCAATCTTGGTCTTACCAGACTCATCAAGTTTAGAAACGCCCTCGGCCACATGGCCGATGGCGATTACATCTTAGCCGCTGAAGAATTCAGGGACAGCAAGTGGCGGCAACAGGTTGGTATGCGCTGCGAAGAGCTGTGCGCGATGATAGAGACGGGGTTCTACAGTGACGCTGCTTAGTATCCAGCCAGCAGCAGGCATTGTGAAGAACGGCACAGAGCTGCAACAGGCTAATGCTTGGAATGATGGCAACCTCGTTAGATGGAACGAAGGTAGCCTTCAACCTGTTGGCGGTTGGAGAGCTAGAACGACAACAAACCTAACGGGTTTGTGTCGTGCAATGATTGCTTACCGTGACAACAGCGGCACCAGACGCACTGTAGCAGGCACACACTCAAAACTGTTCTTCATCAATGAAGATGCCTCAGTAACGGATATAACCCCGGTAGGCTTCACTGCTGGCTCTGCTGATGCCACACAGAACCTTGGTTACGGTGGTGGCACTTGGAATCTAAGCACATGGAACAGTCCACGACCCGATACTGGAACATACACCCCTGCAACCACTTGGTCGTTGGATACCTTTGGGCAGTTCGTCATCGCTTGCTCAACAAGCGATGGCAAGCTCTATCAATGGGCTAACAACCCAGCAAGCGTAGCGGCAGTTCTCTCTAACGCCCCTACCAGCAACACGGCTGTCTTCGTTAGCGAGGAGCGATTTGTAGTGGCGCTTGGTAGTGGCGGCATTGGCAATAAGGTCGCTTTTTCAGACCAAGAAGACACGAACACATGGACGCCAGCGGCGACAAATCAAGCAGGGTCGTTCACGTTAGCGACCAACGGCAACTTGGTCTTAGGTCGTCGTTTACGAGGCGAGAGCCTGCTTCTGACCGACATAGACGCTCATGTCATGCGCTTCATCGGGCCACCTCTTGTTCACTCCTTTCAGCAGGTAGGCACAGGCTGTGGCGCTATCAGCGCCAACGCGTGTGTCGTAGCAGACAACAGTGCAATCTGGATGGGTCTAAATGGATTCTTCAGTTACAACGGTTCGGTGCGTGCCCTGCGTTCTGCTGTAGGAGACTTTATCTTCGAGAATATGAACCCCGATCAACGCAGCAAAGTCTTCGGTGTTTTGAACAGTAACTTTGCGGAAGTTATTTGGTTTTACCCAAGCAAAGGTAGCAACGAAAACGACTCGTATGTCAGCTATAACTACCGTGAGAACCACTGGCAAATTGGCTCTCTGAGTCGAACCGCTGGGTTCGACTCCGGCACCTTTGTGTATCCAAATTATTGTGATCCAAACGGAATCATCTTTGAGCATGAGGCTGGTTACGCATACGACACAGACACCGAGATATTCGTTGAGAGCGGCCCGATAGAGATAGGCAACGGTGATCGTTACATGGTCGCTAAGACTCTTATAAGCGACGAAAACCCTGCTGGTGCGGTCACAGCGACCTTCAAAACCAAGAACTACCCTACAGCCTCTGAAAGCACCCATGGGCCTTTTACGCTTACGTCTACACCTACATCGGTCAGATTCACAGGTCGTCAAGTAAACATGCGTGTGACAGGCGTAGAGAACGCCAGTTGGCGGGTGGGAAATATGCGTCTTGACGTGGTGCCGGGAGGTAGACGATGAGACTGCCAGATGCGACAGGCGAATACTCACAGCAGCAAGAGCAGCAAAAGAATTTGCTGCTCGAACAGGCTGACACGCTCAACGTGAAGAAGTTTCAAGACATAGAGATCGGTGATGCAAAGCTGGTTTTGAAGTCACCCAATGGCTCACGGTTCTCAGTAACCGTCGATAACTCAGGTAACTTAGCGGCGACTTCCATATGACAGCGCAAAGAAAGATCAGTGCTGCTGAAGCAATGGAGCCTTACCGCCCAATGATCGAAGCGGCTCTGCGTTATGCGGCTGAGACATACGCCTACGACGACGTAGTTAACGCTGTCCAAACTGGCGAGATGTTCTTCTGGCCAGCACAAGAGAGCTTCTTGGTGACAGAGGTGGCTCAGTTCCCTCGTAAGAGAACGCTTCATATCTTTTTGGCTGGCGGCAAGTTGAGCGAGGTGAAGTCAATGGATGAGTCGTTAGTAGCTTACGCAAACTTCTTAGATTGCGATTCGATCTCTTTGTCAGGCAGACCGGGGTGGGAGAAAGCGCTAGGCGACTTAGGTTACAAAAAAATACACACGACTTTGGGTAAGACTCTAAATGGCTAACGGAATACTGAACTTCGACCCAGAAGCGGTTGAGCAAGACATAATAGATTTCTACGGCGGTAACGCTCAGCAGATTAGCCAGCCTGATGCTAGTTATTTCTCTGAGTTTGCTTTGCCTAGCACTCGTGTACCAGTGAACGCGCCAGAGCCGCAGCCTGATGCAATGCCCGTGATGAACAACTCCACGCCACCTGTTTTTATGGGCGCTTCAACACCACCGATTACTGTTAACCCACTGGCTTTCTTAAACGGTGTCCCTGCCACCAACTTAGGTTCTTTGCCGCGTGAGATCCAAGATGCTATCGAAATTCTTAATCGCAGCTCTGTATCAACGAGAAAGAGAAAAAGCGCTCGAAACACGCTTGATGAATTCAACGCAAGCCTTATGGAAGCAGAGCCAGCGCCAGACATACCGATACCCGACTTGGCTTCGCAAAGAGATGTGCTGGGCGCACAGCCCTCTGAAATCGAACAACGCGCTATGGAAATCGCATCGGCTGACCCAAGAGCAATGCTAGGTGGTCAACCAACCCAGCTAGAAATGGCGGCGATGTCTACTCCAATAGATCGAAGCCTACAAATGAGAATACAAGAGTTGGAAGCCTTGAACGACGGTCGTGTACCCAACATGGGCTTCATGGGAATGAGGTTTTAACGATGGCAGGTAAGAACAAACAAAGCTCGTCAACCGAGTTTGATCCAGAAATCAAAAGCCGCTTATTGCAGGTTTTTGATCAAGGGCAGAGATTATCTCAAGTACCTTTTCAGGCTTACGATGGAGCAACAGTTGCGCCTCTGGCACCTACACAACTTGAAGGCATGCAAGCCACTGCCGATGCCGCCAGAAGTGGCATCGGGCAGGAACAGCTAGCGGCAGCTAATGCTGCCGCCCAGCGAGCAGCAGGTTTTCAGCCCAGCTTCTTCAATGTAAATCTTGGTGCAAACGTACCGACTGTAGATGCAGGCTCCATAACGGCATCTCAGGTTGGCCCTACCTCCGCTGTCGGTGTCAACCCAATACAGAGCCAAGCTATTAACGCTCAACAGATTGGCCCTATGGGTATGTTGGCACCAGAGCGAGTAGCAGGCGCTACAGCGGTTCAAACGAATCAGATTGGTGTAGACCCTGTGACTGCTCAACAAGTCCAAGGTCGTACCGTTGGCGCTGAGAGCTTAGCTGGCACTGATTTAACTCCTTACATGAACCAGTATCAGACTGAAGTAATCGACTCAGCGTTAGGGGATATAGAACGATCTCGTTTGATGGCTCAGAACCAGAATGCGGCCAACGCAGTAAGGGCCGGTGCCTTTGGTGGTGATCGTCAAGCTATCGTTGAGGCTGAAACTAACAGAGGGTTTGCTGACCAAGCAGCCAGAACAGCAGCAACTCTCAGAGCACAAGGCTTCGAGTCTGCCGCTCGCAGAGCGGAAGCAGACGTAGGACGTGCTCAAACCGCTGGATTCCAAACGGCACAGCTTGGCTCTCAAGCCGACTTAGCAAACCAGCGAGCTGGCCTACAGGCAGGCACTACAAGCGCTCAGCTAGGCTTACAGGGGCAGATTGAATCTGGCAGACAAGCTCTTCAGAGCGGGTTGGCAGCGCAGTCTCAAGACACCCAGCGTATGTTGGCTAATCAACAAGCTGGCCTCACAGCAGGACAACAGAACCTTCAAGCTGATCTACAAAGACAGCAGGCTAATCAGCGCGCTGCTTTAACAGCAGCGCAAGATTCAGCAGGTCGTCAACAACAGGCAAGCACCGATTTCGCCAGACTAGCCTCGCAATCCGGTCTTGCCGCTCAAGACATCAATGCGCGTTTAGCGCTTGCGAACCAAGGTCAAGACCTAGCAGCCCAACAAACCACAGCGCAGCTTGGCTTGGATGCAGCTAGAGCAAACCAGCAAGCGGCACTAGATGCTGAGACACAGCGCAGAGCGCTAGAGGCTCAGCTAGCCCTTGGTCGTGAACAACAGCAGCTTGATGCTTTAGGCATCAATCTGCGTGGTGCTGGTGCTTTAGGACAGCTTGGCGACCAAGCCAGAGACTTTGCGTTTAGGGACGCCGCCGCTTTAGAGAGCGTTGGCGACAGGCAACGAGCTGCTGCACAGGAGCTGTTAGAGGATCGTTACAGACGATTCATAGAACAACGTGATGCACCTCTTCGAGCCTTTGACATCTTACGAGCTGGTGCCGGGATCTTGCCATCACCCGTAACGCAAACAACTAGGGGCAGCGGCGTCACGTTGTTAGGAGGCTGATATGGGTGCAGCAGTAAAAGCGTTGGTGATGAACCGCATCAAATCAAAGATTGCAGGAAAGGTTGGCGATGCTGGTGGGTTTGGTATGCCGGGAGGTGCTGTAGGCGCTCAAGGTGACAGCAAGCTTGAGCAGTTCACATCGCTGGCTGACGATCCTGTGCAGTTTATCCAAGACAGATTCAACGACCGTTTAGAAGAAAAGAAAGAGCAAGCGGCGGGGATCTTAAATCCACGCCGCATGATAAGGAACCAGCTTATTGAGCAAGGTCTTCCAGCAGAGGAAATAGACCGAATTTTATCAACGATGACCTTTGCCCGCGACGGTGAAGAGATCACAGACGCACCGGGAGTTAGCCGTGGCATCCTTGGATGAGATATTAAAGAGAGAACAGCTTGAAAGGATGGCTCAACAGCAAGCTCTGAATCCTTTACAAAGTCAGCTAGCGATTGACCCAGCTACTGGTCAAATGCGTGATCCTAGGGATTCTCGTAACGTCTTTGATGCTCGTATGGCAGAAGTGGCCGATTACCAAAAACAAGGTTTGTCTGCTGCTCAAGAAGCTTCTGGTCTGCTGCAACAGGAAATACCGCAAGACCCTATCCGCGATAATTTCCTTACAAAGCGAGGAGATAATCAAGCTCTCAACTTACTGCGCGGCATACTTAGCCAACGGCTCATAAGCCGTGGCTTACTCGAAGATCCGACAGATATAGCGACTCGCAACCTACGCGCTGTTCAGCAGCGTAACGAGCAGATTGCAGGTCTGCAAAGTCAAAGTGACTTCTACACAAACATGGCTGACAGATTGCGTGCTCAAGCTGTGGATCAGGCTATAGCAAGAGGTGTACCGGGGGTAAGCCCTGTTCAGGGTTTGCCGACTACCGCAAGACTAGAAGGTCTTAATAGAGCGGCTGGCACTTTCGCAACCCCCGGAGAGCAAATCGAACGATCGAGTGCTGTTTTTGATCTAGGACAAGATATTGCGGGAGATGCAAGGTTCCAACAACAACGAGCCTTATTGCCGGGATTGGTTGCTGGCGGTGTTATCTCACCACAGCAAGCTGCGATTTTTAAAACCCAAGGCCCAGACGAACTTAACGAGTCGATTACCAATTTACGGGTTGCGGCTGAAGGAGGGGATTCTTTGCCGGGAGATAGGGTCAATCCTGTTACGGGCGAAGCCTTTTTAAGTGACGCCTACAGCCCTGAAGACAGAAAACAGGTAAGACTTTTTGGTCGAGAGCTGACAAACCCTGAATCTATTGCAAACGACTCGTATGGCAAGATCCATGAAGAATATCGACGCAGTGGTCGTTTCATAGATGCTCAAAACGTCGCAGATTTAACCAAGGTCGTAAACTATCTGATTGAAGCTGACGACGAAGGGTTTAGGTTCTTTACTGGCCCGATAGCTGGAAAGATTCCCGATGCGGCAAGAGCTTTCTATGACGAAGGGCGCAAATCTTTAGACACCCGCGCTGCCCTAAGAAACGTCGTACAAAAGACTTTCCGAGAAATCCTCGGGGGACAGTTCGCCTTCTTAGAAGGTGAACGGTTAATCCAAAACGCCTATGACGAAAACCTACCGCCCCAATACAACCTAATCCGGGTTCGTAGATTGCTTTTCCAAGCGCAAGAGATCGCTAGGGCTGGAGCTGAACGTGCCGGACACTTCGATAAATATGGCACTTTATTCGGTGCAGGTGAGAAACAGTTAGATAGTGGATTAGATGGGCTTGTGGCGTCAGTAACAGACGCAACGATTGCGGAAAGAGGGCTTTACTCATTATTTAGTCGTGAAGAACGAGAGGATATGTTCAATTCTTTGATTAGGGATGGATCTCCCGAAGCTCTTAAAGAACTAGAAGAGCTGAAGAAATGGGAGGCTGATAATAGATGAGCGCCGTTAGCCCCTATCAACAATACATGCAGCACTTGCAAGCTGGAGGTAAAAAAGATGACTTCCAAATGCCGCAGCAGCAAACATCTCAATCAAGTTACTTTGACGACGTTGTATCCAACACGCCTAGAAGCATTGCTAACCTTTTCCAAGATGCAATTTATCCATTCCTCAACCCAGTAGAAACGGCCAAATCTATGAAAGATTTGGGCGTTGGCGTTTACAGCCTGATGACTGATGGTGGTGAGCCTGAAGAGGCTGTTGCAGAGGCTCTAGGGCAGTATTTCAAAGACCGTTATGGTTCTGTTGAGGCTTTCCAAAACAGCTTTAGAACAGACCCTGCTGGCGTTGTGAGCGACGTTGCTGGTCTAGTAACAGGTGGCGCTACATTGGCCGCTAAAGGTGCCTCAAAGAGTGCTCAAGTCGCTGCAAAAGCTGGTAAAGAGCAGATGGCGCAGAAAGCGCAAACGGTAAGTGATGCTTTGAGTAGGACGGCTAATGTTGCATCTACCACAGATCCACTAACAGCTATCCCAGAAGCTACGAGTAAAGTTTTAGGAATGTTGGGTGGCAATCGTTTGCTTTCAGCAGGCGGTAATGTCGCGTCTGAGATTCTGGGCCGCACCACAGGTGTCGGCCCAGATGCTGTGAGTGAGGCTTTCACTGCTTCTAAAGCAGGTGGAGATACGAGAACGGCTTATTTTGAGGCTTTGCGTAATCCTGATCGTTTAGAGACGGCTCAGCTTGCTAAAAACAGCGCCCTACAGATACGCCGAGAAGCAAAGGACGTATATAACCGTCAGAAGGCATCGTTAGGTTTAGGCGATATTAATTACGACTTTGGTGGCGTAAGGCTAAAGATTAAGCAGTTGCGTGAAAGAGAGAATCTCAGCGGTAAAAAGGGTCAGCCTCGTGGTGCTTTATCCGATGAAGCTAAGGCTGAGATTAAGGCTGTCTTAGCCGATGTGGGCAGAAGTGTGGGTAATCCTGCTGACCGTAATCTTGCTGGCTTAGACGACGCAATCGTGAGGCTCAACGCTACTTATGGTGATCTAAAGACAGGAGCTGCAAGGGCTTATCACCAAGAGCTAAAGCAGACCATGTTAGGCGAAATGCGTGGGTCAGTAGGTGACGGTTACGATCAAGTTTTAGTCCCTTACCACGAGACTCAGCAGCTCTTAGATCAATTCGATACGGAATTGAAGGTCGGTGGTGATCGTAACCTCAACCAAATGTATCGCGGCCTGTTACGGTCTTTGAGAAGCAACGTGAACACCAACTTTGGCGAGTCGGCTAATTTGCTGCGTCAGTTGGACTCAGCAAATCCTGCTTCTCCCATAACAGCTCGTTTGGCTGGAGAAACGCTGACACCGGGGATGCCCTCTGGGTTGATGGGTCAAACGACTGCTTTTGGTAGCGGCATCCTTACTGCAATGAATGCACCCGCAATGTTGCCAGTAGCGCTCGCTGCTTCTTCTCCACGAGTTGTTGGGGAAACGATAGGCGCGGCTGGCTCGGCAGCAGGTATTTTAGGTCGTGTAGATCCAACGGCTTTGCAAGCTCCTGCAAGAGTTTCACGACAGGTTGGAATACTTGGTCAAGAAGCTGAGATGGCAAACCAAGAGATTGAAGATCAGAACTCGCCTTATCAACAATATATGCAGAGCTTACGTTGATGCCTAAGAAGAAACGCAAAAGCACCGTAAATGCCGCAGGCAACTACACCAAGCCGACGATGCGGAAGAACCTGTTTCAAAAGATCAAGGCTAGCGGAAAAGGCGGTAAACCCGGCCAATGGTCTGCGCGTAAAGCGCAGATGTTGGCCGCCGAATACAAGCGCAAAGGTGGAGGTTATACAAGCTAATGCCACACAAGAAGATGGGTAAGAAACCAATGAGTCGTAAACAGTACGCAAGCGCTGTGATGCATAAGAAGAAAGGCAAGAAGAAGAAGTGAGCCTGAAAAAACCTCAACGTGACCTCAAAAAATGGACAAGCCAGAACTGGACTACAAAGTCAGGCAAGCCCAGCACACAGGGTCGTAAAGCAACAGGAGAGCGTTATCTACCGAAGAAGGCGATTGCTGCGCTTTCGGACAAGGAATATGCAGCTTCAACACGCAAGAAAAGGCAGGATACGAAGGCTGGCAAGCAGCACAGCAAGCAGCCCAAAAAGGTGGCTAAGAAAACTCGTAGGTTTAGACGATGAGCTTGACGGAAGCAGAGAAGAACCGACTCAAAAGAGTCGGTCTGACAAAGCTGAACACGGTGAAGATGACACCAAGCCACCCGACTAAAAAGGCGGTGGTGGCTGTCAGGGATGGCGACAGCATCAAGACGATTCGTTTCGGCGATCAGAAGATGGGTCACAACTACAGCGCTGAAGCTCGTAAGAGCTTCAAAGCGCGGCACGCAAAGAACATAGCGAAAGGCAAAACCTCTGGGGCTTGGTGGGCCAATAAGACTTTCTGGTCTGGCCCCGGCGGTAAAACAAAGAGTCCTCCAAAGGGACAGAAACGCAAACTCGGCAGGAGCAAGTAAGATGGCTTACGGACGTATGGCAATGAAGAAGATGGGGCGTAAAGGTATGAAGAAGGCAATGCAGGGCAAGAAAGCCATGCGGCCTGCGTACCCGCCCAAGTAATTACAACTAAGTTGTAACCAGATTCTCTTGGATTGCGACTTACTCGTATATTTTCATAGAAAACAAGGGTTTAGGTTTCTGGTAAATTATCCCTAAATCCTACGTTTTCTCCTGTAATATCATATATTTAGCCTTTAGGGGGTCTGAATCCCTCTCTCTCCGCCATATTATAAGTCATTGATCTATATTCCTTTATTTTGCTACGATTTCCCCGGTTGTAACAGAGTGGGAATGCGATGGCATCTATTCGGCGCAAAGGCGATGGTTGGATAGCTCAAGTAGCGCGTCAGGGCTACAGGCGTATCTCTAAGCAGTTTCCGACAAAGAAGTCAGCTCAGCTTTGGTCTCAGCGCGTAGAGACCCAGATGGCCGATGGCACCTACCAAGATGAGAAGCAATTAGACGCCACAAGTGTGGCCACTATACTTGATCGTTACGCTTGTGAGATCCATGCGATCAAGCCCTTTGGTCGTAGCAAAATGGCCAGTGTCAGACAGCTACAACGCTTCTTTACGGACGCTAGTGTTGGCGACCTAAACAACAAGCTACTCACCACCTACGCCAGCAATCGTCGTCAAACGGTAGCTGGCTCTACGGTCGTTCAAGAACTAAGTTACCTAGGTCAAGCACTCGACATTGCTCGTGACCTCTGGGGGCTTCAGATGGTGCAAAACCCTGTCAAGCAGGCCATGCCTACCTTACGACTCCTAAAGCTCACAGGGGCCACTGAGGAGCGTGACAGACGCCCTACAACGCAGGAGATGGCCTTGTTGCTTGAGGCAACAAGCCATCACTGGCTTAACGACTTTATTCGTATCGCGGCTGACAGTGCCATGCGTCAGAGTGAGATCCATGGATTGCTGTGGTCAGACCTATACTTCGAGAACAGGACAATTCTCGTAAGGCAGCGTAAAGACCCAAAGAACAAAGAAGGTAACGATCAGCTCATCCCTATGTTTGATCAGACGAAGGCAGTGCTTGAGGCACTGCCTCGTCATGGTGAAAAGGTGTTTGAGAATCCAAAGACAGCACCATCAGTAAGCGATGCTTTTGCAAAGCTCACCAAGCGATTAGAGATCGACAACCTACGCTTTCACGACTTACGCCACGAGGCGGTAAGTCGTTTGTTTGAGCGTGGTTTTTCTATAGAGCAAGTCGCTCTGGTATCTGGCCATAAGGACTGGAAGCAGCTCAAACGCTACACCAACCTTAAAGCCACAGACTTAGTGTAAGCCCCGCC
>VMHT01135258.1_pt1 | contig 12251 bp, 18 predicted proteins | sample 4693611 | NCBI WGS metagenome assembly VMHT01 (sample SAMN12280063, study PRJNA550983) | marine metagenome | isolation source: seawater sampled from same location over 5 years 0.02-0.2 micron viral filtrate | place: USA: collected off the coast of southern California halfway between the port... ...
GCCAATTCATCTAATGATATATCTACCTCATAAAACTCATCCCCTGCTGTATTACCTGGTTTGTCAGGATTACCCTTACCTTTTCTGCGTTGAGTATTTGGTTTTTTACCAATCTGCTGACCCTTTCTAACGTCTTTACCTTGACCGGATCCTACCTTTGGATTGTTTTTACCGTATACAAATTGATATTCTTTAATACCTCTAACAGGAATTTTAATTCTTTTCTTACCATCTTGTCCAATAATACTTTCTTCCGCTACAATATCATGAATTCCATCTTTGATTGCTCTCTCAATTTTTTCTTTATGTCTTCTTCTATCTGTAGCAGATCGATCTGCTGAAGATTTATGTTTTTTAAATATTGACATTAATGCGTATCCTCTACTATAATTATACTCTACAATAGATAAAGTTAAATAAAGTATTATAGTAATGATATTATGTAGCAAAAATATAATTTACAATATTGTAAAAATTAATTTATCAGTATAATATTAATATATCTATCTGCTACTATCTACCACAAGGAGTATATAAATAATTTAATAATATATTTTAAAAGAAGACATATCTATTTATATGGGGGTTAGATATGTTTAAGAAAATTGCAATTGGTTTTATGCTAAGTTTTTTATGTTTTGTACAGTTAGGTTGTTGTAACATTCAGAAATATAAAACTAGTAATGATATTCAAGTAGCTTATTTAAATAAAAAATTTAATAAGTCTAAAAGTAACTTGATTAATCAAAATTTTGTTTTTTTGCAAAAGTACATCATGACTAAAAATCAAAATGACTTTACACAAATTTGTTATGAAGGTAAAGAAAAATACTCAGATTGTAACGATCCATTAGTCCCAATTAATTCAGCATCTGGTTATGTTGTTAAGGTTGATAAGAAAAATAATTATTTATATGCATTGACAGCAGCACACTGGTGTGAAGAAGTAACAAAAGATGAATTATACGACAGTACAGAATTAATATTTGATGAAATACCTATAGTAGGATATTTTGCCAACTTTATGGGTGACAATTATAAAATTAGAAGATATATTATGGATCCTGTGAATGATCTATGCCTAATACAATTTTATTCAAGATATTCAAAATATGCTGAAAATGTTAATGTAGCTAGCGAAGATTCTGTTATAGGAGAAAGCGTAAGTATGATATCAGCACCTATGTGGTCATATGAGAACGAATTGCGGCAACATTACTCAGGTTTCTCAAGCGGTTGTGATGAATATGAATGCGCATTCACAATTCCAGCAACTTATGGAAGTTAAGGAAGTGCTGTCATTAATGAAAAAGGAGAGATAATTAGTGTTATATCTAGAGCTGCTGTTGCATTTAATAATTATGCAATAGGACCTAAGCCTGAAGATATAAAAGAATTTTTAGAGAGAGCATATGAAACTTTACGTAGATAAAAGATTAAATCTAGATCATGATAAAATAGATCTAATTGCAAATTTTTGCGCCTTTTGCGCAGATCAACTTCCTATTAACTACCCATTTCAAATCCATGTTGTTTCTGATAGAGAAAGTCATGGAATTAGTACGACAGCAGCTTATGAAGTTAATAAAAACAAGTGCATGATTTACGGAAAAAATAGAGCTCTGGTGGATGTGTGTAGATCAATAGCACATGAAATGACACACATGATGCAAGATGAGCATGGTCTTCTCGTAGGACATATACAAGATGCGGGCGGATTTCACGAAGATCAAGCAAATGCTAGAGCAGGCGAATTAATAAAGAAGTTTGCAAAATCAAAATCATGTAATAGAAAAATTTATGAATCTTTTATTAGATAATTAAGACTTTTTCTCATTATCGTCTTTTTTATTAGAATCAGCTGATTCCTTAGCGCCTTTGATTTCTACTTTTTTGATCAATGCTTCATGCTTACCAAAAGCTTTTGTTTTAACACAAGAATTACTTAAATTACCACCCACAGCCAAACCTCCACCAATAAATATGTCAGTATGAGATGGGTTCTGACCTCCGCCAGAATTAATCCAAGAACCTAAATTTCCGCCTCTAAGATAAAATAAACCATCACCAACCGCAGGTTCAGCCTCACCTTTGAGGAATAAAACTTGCATTGTTTTACCTACAAATTTAGAAGGATCCTTTGCTATGTCCTGTCTATTCTTTAATGCTTTAGTAGCGTAAACAGTGTGCGCTGCAGAGTCATAAAAAGTCTCTCCTGACTTTTTATTGCAGTAAGATACAAATGCTGCACTCCATGGCGTATCAGGCGTCCACCTTGACTCAGGCCAGTCATCTGTCAAATTATCCCAGTATGTTTTGAGTCTAGAGTAAGCTTTTTCATCTTTTTCTTTGACCTTGCCGTTCTGCCAAAATTTATTTTCTTTTTCTACTATGCTTACTATTTCACTATTTTCTACTGAAGTAAATTCAAAGTTTAAGGCTCCTAGATCACCGCCGGAATCTCCGTCTAATCCAAGAAATGACTTTGCTGAGTCTACTAGACTTTCTTGAACGAGTATTTTTCTAATTTTTTTACGTAAAGAGTTTTCGCCGATAATCATCTAAGTAATCCTTTAATTTTATGATTGTTTGTGATGTCTTCACACTCAACATCAATAATTACATTTTCTCTAAAATTTAAATTTATTGATTCTTTTTCACTTCTAGGTTTCACCTTATCAGATATTTTTTCTTTAATTTTGTTTTTATGTTCAAAATAAGACTTACAAAAATCTATATATTTAGAAAAAAATAAATAAGAAAAGATTAAAATAAAAATTAAAAAAAATAATAAATTGGTAAGCACTTTTACTAGTTTTGAATGAATTGCAATTTTTTCCTCGTATCACTCAATCTCTGTAGTTTTTGAGAAATATGGTAAATGTTGTAGTCGAATATTTCGTTGATTGTTTCTTCTGCTGCATCCTGATCAGGTTCGCCACCTTTTGCATCCGGATTTTCTTGGTCTCCTAAAAACTCACCTTTGCTTTCTCCTTCGCCTCCTAAAAACCCTAGATTACAAACAAAATCTTCTACTTTTTTACCTATTACTGGGTAAATATTTTTCGTTATAGTGTTGACTAGCTGTTCTTCTTCTTTTGTGGCTAACATTCCTTCTCCACCTGCGTAACTTTGTACCAGGCCATCAACCAGAGGAATATCTAGATCATCAATATATTTTACAACTTTTTCTAGTCCATCCTCTAATGCAAACTCAATTAAACCTGCGACAACATCTTCAGTTACTGCTTGACAAGCGCCTGACGCGCCTGACATTAATGCTGTTATATCATCCATTCCAACTTGTTCCAAAACATTAGATATTACGCCTTTAGTTTGTGGATCTTTAATTCCTAACATATCTAGCATTGCTGATATAAAATATCCTTTTATAGAATCAATATCGCCACCTAATGTTTTTAGTAAACTACCACCAGCATCACCTAACATATCCATCATACCTTCGTTTAGATGATATCTTTTGTAATTAAATTTTTCTTTACTATTGAGTAGACGATTGAGTCTTCTTTGATAATATAGTGTCTCTTTCTTATTTTCAACAATCATCATTTTAATGATATTTTTTCTTAGAACATTTCTTGGTATGTTATTCACAATCTTATCCTCTGCGTTAGCTGTTACTTTAGTATAAGTATTATTTACTTAGATAAAGTTTTACCTAACTCTAAATAAAGTTTCAATACCTGCAAATCCTACTACTTTTTTAATTCTACTAGGTAACATAATCTGAGCATGACCAACGCCTCTAACTATATACGTTTTATATACTAGAGCTAGACAATCATATTTTGGCATTTGTAATCTTAAATTAGCACCTTGTATACCAGTAGATGCGTAATAAGGTATAAATTTAACAATATCACCTGAAACTATATCTTTCATATTTATTAATTTTATCCTTTAAAAGTTATCTTGTTTAACTTTAATAAGCGATCTGTCATAGGTGTGCCTTGTGTTTGATAGTATATCCAATTGGCCCAGTCGTACTCACCAAATTTATCTTTACCTCCGCCGAAAGCACCTCGAGGAGAGCCACATGCTGAACTCTTTATGAATTCAGCAGATATATCATAGCGCCTTCTCAGATAGTAGCGCCAGACCTTTTCTGCGTCTATTGATACCTGATTACGATCAGGAACTAAACCTTGTTCACCTGCAACTTCAAGTGCCACATCATATAGTAGTGGTCCGTATTTATCTATGTCAGAATATGCAATAACCACTGCGAAAGCATTACATCTCAGATTATAAGAAACGGCCACTGTACCAACCTCAATCTCACCAAGGTGATCTTTTTTGTAAAGATTAACTTCGTAAGAGGCAGGTGGTGAATATTTTTTTGTTGACATTTTAAATCCAGCATTAACAACTTCAATTCTAAATTCATCACCAAGCTGCTCTGGTAGCACCATTCCCTCTGTCAATATAATATTACGTATAATCTTTTTAAGTTGACTCTCAGCTATCCTCATCATTGCTTCCTATACTTTTGGTGGCCTTCTTTTGCAAATTTGCACTGTACTCTTTTCTATCTCTAGCTCTTCCTCTAATATTTCCATAACACGCAAATCATCAAATCCTTTGCAAGAGTAACAGTCAAAAGATGCATATCTTAATTCAGGAAAAGTATGAATGCTAATATGAGACTCAGCAATCATAACAAAGCTAGAATAACCATACGATTCAGCCTCTCTCAATCTCAAGTCCTTCTTAACTTTTTTTGCAGTATTTGAACCACCAAGACCTTCAGCCTCTAACATTTGGACTAGGCGCTCAAGTTCACAGACAGCATGAGGAAATTTTACAGTGACAGGAGGCAAGATCATAGTCATATCAATATCATGCACAATTCTACTTAGAATTCTATTTCCTAGGTCAGCGTCGACAAGTAACTCAGAATCTTTTACAATACAGTCGACTAATAAATGTTTTCCTTCATAGATAAAACTCATTTAATATCTCCAATAATAAATATATATCAAGAAATTATCTTAAGTACATGACTATAATTTAAATCTCCTGTCCAGTGAGGAGATGTACAAATATAAACACAATCAAATTTAGGTAAATTATTCACATTAGGCTTAATTAATTCTCTATAATTAAAAGGTACGTTAACACTTTCTTCAACATTTTCTGAAGTCTCATTCCTAATCCAAGTGTAACTCATCATTAAATTTCTGTCAACATGTGACAACCAATTTCCTTCATCTATTTTTTTTATGTCATGCCATCCTGGGTAAAATATGTCATGATGGTGATCTACATTATAAAGGTGAAAAGGATTGTTAGGTAAATATTCTAATATTTGATGGTGGTGTGTAATAATAATCACAGGCGCATTTTGCTTACGTGCATTAAAGAGTGCTTTAAGATATTTTAACTTAACAATATTTATTTTTGGAATTGGTAGTTCCAATTTTCTATTTATTTTTTTTTGTTCTAAAAGAGAAATACGAGAACCGATTATGTGATCATCATAATCTTCTATTCCCGGGCTAAAAGCGTAATCAATATCTATAGACAAGATGTACAATTAAGACAACTCCAGAATATTCAGGCAAAGTCTGAGTCGATCTGTATTAAGCCAGTTAGTTTTTACATGAGTCATACGCGGCTTAAATTTTTTATTAGAAGCCACAACAAAAGAGAAGAGGCCAGATAAAGTTAAAGCCACAATTCCAAAATCGTCAACGTGTTTAAAACTCTTTCGACATGTCGTCATTAAATCTAGGCGATGATGCGGCGAAATTTGAGGATTATCAGTTTGTGCAGTAAAGACACCACCAGCTTTTAAACGGCTCTTGTATAGTTTTATAGCCTCATGTGATAGGAGTGACTTAGAGGGTGACTGCGGATGAGGATCAGTTATATCTGCGTATATAATGTCATATTTTTTCTCTGTATTTTTTACAAAGTCTAACGCATCAGCTTCATAATAATTCAACCTGTCATTTTTAAAGCAGTCATGATGAAGATCAACTAAGTGTTGTTTACTAGCTTCGACAACAACACCGTCAATATCGACTAAGTCGACAGTGCAACCACTATACTTGAGAACTTCTTTGGCTAAGATTCCATCACCTCCTCCTAAAATTAAGGCGCTCTTTGGCTCTTTAATAAGGGAAATAGGTATATGTGCAAATGACTCGTGATAACGATCACAGTCTAGCGAAGAGAGTTGAATTATCTTGTCTAACACAAGAACAGTCCCTAGTTTGTCGAGTTCAGAAATTTCAATACTTTGGTACTTAGACATGCTGCTAAATAACAAATTTTTCCTGAAGAAAACATGTCCTGTTCCTGTATCATCTAAGTAATACTTTTTAAATTCAGATTCTAGAGGTTTAAACAATTAATAAGCTCCTATATCTAATAAGTCAAAAAGTTGTTTTACTTCCTGATCTGTCCAATACCTTCCTGCAGCATAGTCACATATCATAGGATTAGGGTAACCGTCATCATGTGCTCTCTTTAAAACATGAAAGTCAGTCATCATTTTACGACTCTTTCTACGCCTGTTTAAGCTTTTAGCGATAAAATCAATTGACTTTGTCTTAATAGACAAGGCAGGAACGTGATAAAAATTAACAATTCCTTTAATTTTCCAGTTATCAACTACCATTTCTTCCACTCGACCATCTGGCATATTGTCAACATCTTCTTCGTCTAATACTATTGGGTAGTCTTTTAAGTCTTCAGCTCCGCCTACTAAACCTCTTATACCACCCGGTCTTTTTGGCATTCCTGAGCTGGATGTAGCTTTTTTTGCAGCTTGTCTTGCGAGATCTGACGCTGAACCCGCAGCAGATCTATGAGTTGTGAGCTCTTCAGTGAATGCATCAAAGTCACCAGCCCAAGTAATTCTTCCGTCTAGAATAAGATAAATGCCACCGGCATTAATTGTTTGGTCAGGGTTTCCTCCAGATAAAACTTCAGAAAGTTCATCATGTGAAGGCTTGAGTGGTGAACTAGACTTAGTCCCCCAGACAGAAAGTTCTGTTTTTCCGCCAGACAAATATTTCTTACTTACTCCTTGCCGCCTCATTTTTTGTGCACCACCAGCATATCCAACTTGGTGCAACTTAGCTATATTATTCTTAAAAAAATTATGATCAGCAAATTTATTCCAAAGCACCTTTGAGTATCGTCTATAATCTTTTAACGTCAAACCTTCTTCAGTACTGTAATCTTCATAACCGGTGCCAAATTGATATTCATAATCAGGAGCTGCCTGTTTTCCATAATCTTGCATTCTTTTTAACATAAATTGCTTAACATCATCCTTCTTCTCAAAATCAGGATGTGCAAAAGATCCTATTCCTTTTTTTTGCTGGGCATAACCGCCCTTTATAGGGAATTCTAAAGCTTCTCTAATTAACTTTATCAATTGCTTTTTTTTAATTTTCATTTATTATCTACTCTTCTTATTTCATTGGCGGCATTGTGGTCTCACCGTGTGCCATTTTAACTAAATTTCTTACGCGTTGTTCCTGTTCCATCTGCTTAAGAAGGTCAGTCATTATCTTAATATGGTCTGCCATGATCTCTATGCGTTGATCAATAGATCCAACTTCGTCATTGTTGTTTTCTAGCCTAACTAAAATATTTGAAGCTTTTTGATCGATCTTTTGTGTAATGCCGCCTACTTTCTCTATTTTATCTTTAATTTGTGCACGTAATTGCTTTCTTTCTGTATCATATTTTCCGATCACGTCATCATAACGGACACGTAACATTTCTTGATCTGATTTTTGATCTTTTCTGATCTCTTCAAGTTGACCTTGAAATTTGTCCACTAATTCATCCATTCGTTTCTGCATATTTGTGTAAAGCCAAATAAGAAATGCAGCAAATATCCCTAGTGATCCGTGATTTAAAAGTATGTCAAACATTGGCATATTAATTTCCCCCTTTAACCATTATAAATAGGAGAAGAAGATCAAAAGTTTAAAAAAAAAGAGAGACCGGAGTCTCTCTATTTAAAATATCACTTAAGCGATAAATAACTATCCTTTAGAAGGAATTGAATCACCGTCAAGATGTTGATTCAAAAATCTTTGAAAAGCTCTTGCTTCCTTGACAGTCATCGTCATTTGAGTTGTTCCACCGCTATAAAAGCCATCTCCGGTATTTGTTCCAATGGTCACGACATTTGCACCTGCTTTATGACTGGTACTGTTACGACTAATTAGGAAGTTAAAACGCTTTGTTGACTTTGATTTTGTGAATGACATATATGTTCTCCTTTTTTAATATGCATAATTAATTGGCATTGCCAATATGTTATAATTGTACACAAATAGGAATAGATTTACAAAAATTAATTAAAAAATTAGCCTCTATAAACGTAATAATTTGGGCTGTCTCTGTCCTTAAAAACAACAGTACTCTCGTCACTACCCATGACAACTAGAACCTTGCGCCCTAGCTTGTCATCATTTCTTCTTTGGACGTGATTCATGAATTCATCCATCTCAGTCACTAAAAAATATGCATCGCTTAACATGTCTTTTAATTTATAAGTTATCGGGTGATTCTCACTATCCAATGAGCTCGTAATTTTTCTCGCTTGAACATCACTTACAGTCATCGCTCCGATTCTTTGCATATACGCATTCATTCCTTCACGGTCATAGTCGTATTGCTGAGACTTTGTTAATTGTATTGTTGCCGGCCCTGACCCTGTGTGAGTATCATGTAAAAATTCATCTGATACCTCTCTTTCCTTTTCCGAATAATTTTTCTTGGCTAAGTCTTGATCAACACCACTTAAATGAGGTAGTGATATTGCTTCTCTAATTAGTTGCTTAAGTCTTTGTTTTGTGATTTTCATTTTGTACCCTAATTTAGCTAATAAGTCTAGATATAAATAGGATTCGAAACACAAATTTTTCGTAGAAAAAACACAGAAAAAATAATTCGGCACTTGGCCGGCGCGACTTTTACTCTACGAACGCCGAGTAGGACCAGGGTCCTCCTCAGCTCTCACAGCTACCCCCATAAAGTAATAAACCAACTAGTAAATCTCACGCTGACCCGTTATAATAAATACATTACAAAGGAGCAACTATGCTAAAGAAACTCACAGGATTAATCATAGTACTATGCACAATAATTTGCATGCTAATACCCACTATATCACACGCAAAGTCTGACGACACAATTGACCTCTCCGGAGAAGAGTGGACAAAAAGAAAAGGAATGCGCTTCGGCTACACATACGCCAATAAAGCAGACACAAGCGACAGACTAGAAAGCCCACACATGGTGTCACTCGGATTCGAGATGCAACAGACCATGCACGGAGGTGACTGGCTAGATATTCTCTATATACAAAACATCATGGTCTCTGGTATCGATCAGAGTGTTCTCGCGCCTAGCGCCAATGTATTGGTAGGCTTCGAGATTAACGAGGCTCTACAGCTTGGTGTGGGCGTGAATGGGACCATATATGACCCCTCTGATCAGGAGCACTACTTTCACTTAGTAACTGCTGTAGGATGGACACAACAGGCGGGCAAGTTTAGTGTTCCTATCCATGTGGCTTATATACCTGATGTGAAAGACTATTATCGATTTGCAGTTACAACGGGTGTTAACTGGTAAAATTTTCCAAATTTTCTCGAAGAAACGTTTCGATTAACAGCTTAATTTGCCGGCTAGACACTTTTAACTTGGTCTCTTTGAGCCGGCTCATATCTTGATCTGGATTATACTTCTTGTGAACTGTGGTGAACAGCTCGTACATTGGCTTCATCATCTTGTCGTATACATGTTGAGTAAGCGCGGGAGGACGTCCCTTAGATTTGAATAATTCTGAGGCTTTTTTAAACTTTTTAAAACGTTGCTTCAAGTATTCTGGAGCAAGTTCTTCGACTTTCCGGGAATACTCAGGTATTCCCGGGAATTCATCGCCCAATATTGCTCTATGGTTGTCATCGAGCAATTCTAAAGCTGATGTCCCCTCCTCGTACATTAAATCTTGTATACCGGTGAGCTTAATCCCAATTAGAAAGTACATTTTTCTCATGGCAGAGTAAACCATATGTTTTCTAACAGCAGGAGTTTGTGGATGAAAAAAGACAACATCTAATTCAGTATCTAGATTTTCTTTATTAAAATCCGGATCACCATTTAAAAATAACTGAAAGCCGCCCGGTCCTTCTGGATACTTATAACCTGCTTGCAAAACGTGAAAAAGATCATCAGCTACGTATTGTCCATAATCATTAAGATAAAGTTCAATTGCACGATCTAGTAGTTGATCAATTTCCGGATCATTGATTACATCCAAGTCCATGTCATACATTTTCATTTGCTTGCTTAGCGTATCTGCTCCGAAACGACCTGAACTGGGGAATTCTAAAGTGTCAGCTAAGCTGTCTGCCTGAGCCGGCCCGCCTGACTTTGGATCTGATCCTGCTAATGTAAGGAGTTTTTCTTTGTTTTCATCTGATAGGTCAAAGTCAAAATCTCGTGGATCCTCAAGAGGGGTCTCGACAGGTGCGACGTAGTCGTTGCCGCGCTTGATGACACTTGATTCAATGAGTTGCCTAAGTTGTTGTCTTGTTATTTGCATATTGTCTCCAACTGAATGATATATAAATTTTAAAATTTTTCCAAAAGTTCACGATAAATTTAAATCGAATAGTGCTTGTTCCATATCACTAGTAAATACATAATGCTCTAGGCCAGGATAAAAACCGCGTGAAGTACCGTGCACGGCCACATGATCGAGTAATTTTTGCTCATCTTCTGGGTGATTAATTGTTAACCACATATCATCTGGTCGAGTTCGGCCACCGAATGCTATGGTCTTCGTCCCTTCGGGTGCGAATCTTAGCCGACCAATGCCCCGACTGTGTCCTACCCAAATGTCTGCTGAAGGAGGAGTAGTATACGGCTCACCCGGATCGTAATGCACCTCGTAACCCATGTTCATCAGGAAGTACGCTATGTCTGAATAGAACTTATCGGATTCTTGTTGATGCATTGCTAAGTACTTAGGGTTACCGGTGATTATCACCGCAGTTGGCTTCCCGTATATCGACTCTTTTAAGAGACGTCGTAACTGTTGTTTTGTTATTTTCATATAGATAAATAGGAAAAAGTTTCCAAATTTTCCCGAAGAAATTTTTGTGAAAAATGGGGATATCCACAGTTCTTGGTCCCAGAAAAAGACTTTTTTGTTGTTGTAAATGGGTATATTGGTAAATTAAACTTAATGAGTGCACAGCAGTAGGTAAAAGTTTGTGAAAATTTCAGGAGTAGTAAACGCCCTTAGCTCAGCCCGGGGCTGTCTGGGCCACGCCCATGGGCTGGCGGCGTGGTAGCGCCCGCGCTGGGGCGCCCTAAGTAGCCCTCTGACAGCTAATAGTGAGGGGCGCCCAACTGGGCCCGAAGTCAGCTCGCGAGGAGCGCGTCCTCCTGCGCTAGCGCTAGCTAGCCCGTGATGAGCTCGCAGAGGGGGCTCTAGACTCGTGCAAAAGATCTCCGGACCTGTTATAATATAAACATAAGGCAGGATCGGATCACTATCCACCAGCTGGCTTCCTCGGAAGCTTCAGATCTCTAACCCACCCCGCTCATGCAAGTTCTCACCGAACCTGTTATAATATACTTACTAACCAACCAAATCGGAGGTCTTTATGACTAACCCAACCCAAACCCCCATCTCTGAGCTCACTCTTGCTCAGGTCATCTCTCTCACTCAAGCTGGACTTATTGGTCTGAAAGACGGCTCTCCCGTCTATACAGATAAAGCTGATAAAGCTGCCAAAGCTGGTGCTACCAAAGCCCGCCGTCAAGGTGTTTTAGCAGAAGTTACTGAATTCTTTGCCTCACCTGCCGGTCAAACACCCCGATTCTTCAGTGTTAAGCCGACATCCGGAATGTTTGCAGCATGTGCAATGGCTATCAATACAAAAGTTGAAGCTAGCCGTGAGGATATCCTTTGGTCCCTCAAGCAGCTTGAAAAACTAGGTCTTGCTAGACAAGTTGGTATCAAAGGTGAAGTTGTGGCTGATGACCGCGGTATTGATATCAAACGTATGATTGTTGTCCCTGTATCAGAAGTCAATAACTTCCAACGTAGATGGGTACACACTATCGAAGCTGCACCAGCTGAAGATGCTCCAGCTCAAGATGACTCTGCCGAATAGGCAGGGTTCATCCCCATTTTCCGCATGAGACGGCTCAAGTAGCCGTCTTTTTTTGTCCCTTCACCA
>VMHT01165270.1_pt1 | contig 12250 bp, 23 predicted proteins | sample 4693611 | NCBI WGS metagenome assembly VMHT01 (sample SAMN12280063, study PRJNA550983) | marine metagenome | isolation source: seawater sampled from same location over 5 years 0.02-0.2 micron viral filtrate | place: USA: collected off the coast of southern California halfway between the port... ...
GTGACATATGTCACATCGGATTTTCTACCGTTAAGGACCGCCGACGTCCGCCGCGCTATATGTGAAGTTTTCTTAAGCGCTGAGATTTATTCGGACGAGTGGAACTGGTTGCACCCAGAAGACGCAGGCATTCCGGCGACTTACTTGTCGCGACGCTGGAAGCGATCCGAAAAATTACGGATGAGAGTCCTCGGAAACTTCCGCGTTTAATTGAGACCATTCCCAAAACTGTTCAGTTGCGTAACAAAAAAATTTTTAAGTGTTGGTAACTTGTTCCCATCCACATCGCCCGTACCCGACCTCAAGAACATTCCCCTTATGCGATTTGACCTCTTCAAATCCGTTTCCGGTTGTCTCAGCGATTGAGCCGCCGCCACTCGAGTCGGACGCCTCGTCCGCCACAGTTGCAACAATTGCACTGAGGCTCGACGGTCTGATTCAAGGGGTAGCCGAATCGAACGACCACAATTCGAGCGCCACAATCACCGCGCTCGAGTCGCTCGGACTCTCTACGGCTGCATCCTTCGTGATGCCGCTGATCGAAATTCTGAGACGCGACCCCGAGAGCCCTTTACGCAGGCTCTCGATTTTTCAAGTTCAGGCGCTCCATACGCCCAAGGCAAAAGAGCAACGCATTGTCTTAGACGAATGCGAGGCCGCCCTGGCTGATGGCTCCCTTTCCCCCGACAAAATCACCAGTGGTGTCGTCATGACGATGCTGGCTCGGTACGCGGCAAAGCGAGAACAGGCGAACATGCGTACTATCCAGAACACTGGCCCCTCTCGGGTCGATCTTCAAATCAAAGCTCTCGAGCTTGAGCAGCAAGTCGACCTCTACGAGCGCGCCCTGTCAGTTGCCGCCTCTCGTGTCGGCATGACTCCGAATGATTTCGTCGTCTCCCTTTTGAAAGCCAATGGGTAACTCTGATAACTCCCCTTCCTCACGTCGCATTGACTACAGGGGGATCATTGAAAACCTCAAGACAGTCGCCGCCCCGCAGTTTCGGGAAATCCTCGTCGACCCGTTGGGTGGTCTTGACCTCGAGGAACAACATCTCGAGGAGGGCGACTCAGCACGGCAGGCCCTACGGATCCAGCGCGACCAGATGCGCGAGGACATTCGGACCCAAAAGATCGGGCAGCTACTCGGCAAAGCCTCGGAAACACGCGCCGACATCGAGCCTTACAAAAAGCCGGGCAACAAAAAGCGACGGACGACTGGCGGAACCATCCTCTGCCAGCTCTCCGACCTTCATTTCGGTTGCACCGTCAAAGGGATCGAGGCCCGCGAAAAGTCCAACGAGTTCAATTTTGAAATCGCGGCCCACCGCATGGCCGCCTATGCCGATCAGGTCATTTTTTATGGCAACGCACATGAGGCGGAGGAATGCGTCATCGCTTTGACCGGCGACTGTTTCGACAGCAAGGTCGGCAAAGAGCGTTACGACAAAATCCTCAACAGTGAGGCCACGGCTTGCGAGGCGTTCGCCCGCGGCCAGGATTTTGTTGTGCAGTTCATCGAGACCATTCGCCACAGCGAGGTGTTCGGTTCCGTTCGGATCGTTGGCATCGCTGGCAACGAGGCACGACTTTTTAAGGAGCGCGGTCACACCCATGTGATGGCTGCCGACAACTGGGACAGCCTGCTCAATGCTGAGCTCGCCAAGCGTTACGACACCGACGACGATGTCGGTTGTGATTTCGCGGTCAATCGCCTGGTCGCTGAAATCCAGGGCTGGCGTGTCCTGCTGATGCACGGTGACCAGGGCCTCGATGCCAACCTCAGCCAGACCAAATGCCAAAGCCTGCTCGGTACTCACCGCGCAGATTTTGGGATCAGCGGCCACGTCCACGACACCAAGGTCACAACCCAATGGGCGCGCTCCGCTTCCCTGGTTGGTGGTGATCATTACTCGAGCGACGGGCTGGGCCTTGAGGGGCGAGCAATGCAGAACTGTTTTTGGCTGTCTCCGGGGCAGCGCAACACATACAGCGTCGACCTCCAAAATCCCGACCCCGCCGTTGAGCCCTTCGCGCTCACCGACTACAAGGGCGCTTTTGGTGTGACCTAAGGCTGATTCACTGCTGACCGAGGGCCCCTCTGGGGCCTTTTTTATTGGCATCCTATGGGGTCTCTGTTGTTCCAACCGTGACAGGACAACCCTACACCCTCACCCTTAAGCGCCCAGGTGATCGCCAGACCTGGGAGACCCGCGTCACGGCTCAAACTCCCTGCCGCGCCTTAATAGTTGCTCTCGAATTGTTCCCCGGTGTTGAGGTCCTAGCGGTGAAAAATCGGGAACACTGTCGGTAGTTTGACCTGTCGTTGTTCTCACCATGAACGCGAACCACTTCCACCGAGCGGGCCACATCATGGGGGATTTACCCCACAAGACAAGCCAGGGAAACGGCAAACGAAAACGCGGCTCCTTTAAGGGCCGCAAGCGTTACAGGGGGCAGGGCAAGCGATGACTCAACCCAACACCGCCGCGCCTTGCGTCAGTGATGAGCTCGAGGCCCCAGCGCCGGAAGCTTCCAAGGTCGTTTTCGACTGGGACCAGTTCTGCGAACTCAACCCCAGCGAACCCGAATGTCGTCTTTACGACGTCTAACGATGGACATCACAACCTCATGGGAAGTGGTCGGCAGGAAATGGCTCGGCCCCGATCATCGCGAGCCGACCTTCAGGCGCTTCGCCGTTAGCGCCAAAAGCTCAAAGGATGCCGCTCGCGTTTTTAAAGAACAGCACAAAGGCTGGGACGCTGTCGCGATCAGCACCGCCCGCAATTGACACCACTCACCCGCTAGTCGGGCCACACCTCCCAAATGACTCTCACCGTCTACCACGCAGAGCACCGCTGCGCGCCTTGCCGTGACATGCACCATCGGATCGATGTCGCCCTGTCCCGCTTCGCGCATCAAACCGGTCTTGACGCAACCGATCGGATTCAATACGTCGACATCGACGCGGAACCCGACAAGGCACCTAAGGACCTTGAGATCGTCCCGACGTTGATCCTCAAGGATTGCGGCTTTCGTTCAGACGGTCGGATCTCAACGGAAGACGTTGGCCATCTGCTTGCCTACATGTCGAAGCGCTTTGAGCTTCCTGCAGCAGCAACCACAGCCGACCCCAGCGAATTTTCAGACGACGCCCCCAGCGGTGCCCCTGTTTTCTATCGGACTTATTCACGACGCAAGGCAGACGGCAACCGCGAGAACTACGGCGAGATGGTCGAGCGCGTTATCGATGACATCGTCGACCTGGGCCAGCTCGGGGAAGATGACGCCGCCCTGGTTCGCACCATGGCCGAGCAGCAACACACCCTCCCCTCTGGTCGTTGGTTGTGGGTAGGTGGCACCCCTTGGATTCGTAACCCGCGCAACTATTCAGGCGCTTACAACTGCACCAACACAACGGTGAACAACCCCAGCGCGTTCGGGTTGATGATGGAACTCGCGATGATGGGCAGCGGGACCGGCGCAATCCTCGAAAAGGATCAGGTTCAAAAGCTCCCCAAGATCTCGACAGAACTCGAGATCGTTAGCGTCTCGAGCATCGGCACCCGTTACGGGGAAACCCCAGGCGGTTCGGAAGAAACCCGGACCGACATGATCCTGCCTAGCTGTGAGATGAACCTCCACGTCGGCGACAGCCGGGCGGGATGGTGTGACGCCTATCAATGTCTGATCGACTGGGCGATGGGGTTCAACCATCTCAAGGCAAACGGCAAGATCAGGATTCACATCGACCTGACCGGCATCAGGCCAGCAGGAACACCCCTCAAGGGATTCGGCGGCACCTCGAACCCAGTCAAGCTCGAGTCAATGTTCCGCCGTGTTGTTGATCTGCTCAACAGCGCACAAGGTCGTTACCTCACCCCGCTCGAGTGTTGTCTCCTGATTGATGAGGCCGCGGCTTGTGTCGTGGCTGGCAACATCCGCCGATCTGCCGGGATGCGTCAATTCTCAAGTGACGACCCTGAAGCAGCAACCGCCAAGCTCGGCCTGTATTCACAAGATGAGGCAGGCAACTGGCGCGTTGACCCCGTCCGCGAAAACCTCCGGATGGCTAATCACACCCGGGTGTTTCACCGCAAACCCCAACTGGCCGAAGTAGCCGAGGCCGTTCGCCTCCAGGTCGAAAGCGGCGAGGGCGCCATTCAATACGCCCCCGAAGCCATCGCCCGCAGCAACGCCGATCTGTTTAAGACCGCTGCACAGAAAAAGCAATTTCTCGACGCTTACACCTCAGGCGACAGCGTCGCGGCATCACGTCGAGCAGGAATCGCCGTCCTCGAGGAGCTGGCGAATGAGGCCGGACTGATCGGGATGGATGCCCGCCCAGGGATCACCGAACGCGAGGCGAATCATCGGATCATGCGTTATGGCCTCAACCCCTGCGGCGAGATCCTGGGCGAGGACTTTCACTGCAACCTCAGCGAGATTCACCTCAACACCCTCGACCCGATCGATCACGCGCAACAGGCTGACGCCTTTCGCGCCGGTGCCCTTGAGGTTGCTGCTCTGCTGTTCCACAAATTCAAGGACGACCGCTACCAGTTCAGCCGGAAGATCGACCCGATCGTTGGTGTGAGTTTCACGGGCCTATTCGATTTCTTTGTCCATGCCTTCGGTATCGACTGGCTGAAATGGATGATGGACGGCCGCCCAGAGGGCACCAAATTCGAGGAACGCGAGGCGGTCTACCTCACGTTCTGGCGCGAAGAGGTTGAGTCGACCATTCGCGAATTCTGTGACGCCCGGTTGCTTCGTGCTCCGAACCGCTGCACAACTGTCCAGCCTGCCGGCACCAAAAGCCTGCTCACTGGCGCCTCCTCTGGTTGGCACCCTCCCAAGGCGCAGCGCTTCATCCGTCGCATCACGTTCGGCGCGAATGACCCTGTCGCATTAGCTGCCCAGGCAGCCGGCTATAGCGTCGTCCCTGCTCCCTCGGCACGCGATGACCAGGGGAATCTGCTCGATGACATCAACGACCCCCGCTCGACCGAGTGGCTCGTGGAAATCCCCACCGAGGTTCCCTGGGCCAATCTCCCCGGTGCTGATGAGTTCGACCTTTCGCAGCTGTCGGCCGCTGCTCAGTTCGGCCTCTGGATGAACGTTCAAAAGCACTACACAGCACACAACACCAGCGCAACGATCGAGCTACGCCCCGACGAAGTCGACGAGCTGGCCGGGTTGATTCACCAGGCAATCGAGAACGACGAGGGCTACATCAGCGCCGCCCTGTTGCAGCGCTTTGACGTCAGCGGTGGCACCTTCCCCCGCCTGCCCTTCGAGCCGATCGACAAGGGAACCTATGACCGTCTCACCAGAGAGGTCGAGGAACGGAAAGGCGTTCCTTTTGCGCGTGCCCTGGCCCTGTTTGATGACGACCGCGCCTTATCACCTCAGGAATCTGCCTGCTCCTCCCCTGCTTGTCAGGCAGCAGCAGACAAGGCCGATCGTGAACAAAATCTTTAAACGTGACGGGGTAGCTTTTATGGGGTAAGCTAACGGGACCCCCATCACCCGGCCCTGCTCTCACGAGTGGGGCCTTTTTACTGGCTCTCAGCTAAAGCTCACTCAAGGCTGTTGCATAACCCGGACAAGTAAGCCATTATTAATTTAGTCAGCCGTAAAGGAACCCTCGGGGGAATTGGCCACGCCATGAACCCCGCGCTCGTCCTTCCCGCCTGCCTCTTTCTTCTCTTTGTCCTCTGGGTAGGAATTCTCCTCCGCCTCGAGACCTTCCTCAAACCACCCAATCGCTAACCATGGCCCAATCTCACAGCGACAAAAAACAGCGCTTTGCTCGCATCTTCCCTAATCGCGTTGAATCTGTAGTCGATCAGTTCCGCAAAATCTCCAACTGCTCGGCATCAAAGGATTACGCCTACGATCGCGACACCGTCGCCATGGTCTGGGTTCACGTCCTGCTCGCAATGAAAGCAAGCGCCAAATCATTCGGCCTCGACTTGTCCTTCACAATTAATGGTCAGTCATTCGAAGAGCTACAGCGCTCTGGGGCGATTAGTGATCTGTTCGAGGAACCAACACCCCGAGAGGTTGAACTGCCCCTCTTCTAGCGGCTTGTGGAGGCCTTAGAGGGCGCGGACGCATTGGGTAGCTTGGAACAATACGCTAACCGGCCCAGCCTCAACTGTGGAACCATCTACCGCTGACACGATCCCTCTCGTTGAGGCCTACATGATCGCCCTCAAAATTGAGCCGCGTAATGCAGCCGAACAAGAGTTTCGTTTGGAATGTTCTGTCGGCCTCGCCAAAATTGTTGAGCTGGAAGAACTGCTCGAACAATCCCCTGATCGCTTTCCTGAAATGGAACTCTGAGCTATGGAGGCCGCTCTTTTGGAACACCGTTTAAGACAGTGTCGGATCCTGCTCGCTGAGGCCCAGGGCGTCGCAGAGTGCAGGCCTGAACTGTTCACTCCTCAATTGATCACCCTGCTCGGTGAGACAGTCGCGCACCTCGAATGCTGCATCGCTGGTGTTGTGGCCTCTCGGCCGCCCTGCGATATATGAGCACGATCACGAGCCAACTTGATTACGCAATCGCATCACTGGAAGCTGCTGTAAGTCAAGCGGCCCTCGATCAACACATCAGCCACGCAACCTGGCGCGTCCTCTGCCGAATGCTGCAAAACGTCGAGGACATTAAAAAACAAGTGATCGCCGAGGAGACCGGACAGCCTGGCGTTGCCCTCACTTTTTTCGGAGACGATGACACACTGGGGTCGATTGGTGGCGAGCCGTCAGGCACTCAGTAGCTTGTCGCTGTTGCAACAACTGCACCATGACAACCGCATACGACCGCTCGGCTCTCCGCTTGATTGAGTCAAAGATTGACGACCTGCCAAAGCGCGAGCCAATTGATCCGAAGGCTATGGAATTTCGGCGACTGGTTCGCCCCTGCCATCGTGTCCGCTCCATCAGTAACGCGGCCCGGCGCATGGGTCCGAACTGTTCCCTTACCCGTTACGGGGTCAGCAACCCGATCTACACCCTGAGAGCTGGCGGGCGCGAATACTACGGCGCACTTTGCTCGGTGATCGATCAGGCCGCCTCAGTTTTCTTTCCTTTCCTCGACCCGGCCGACTACGACTTTGCACCCAGGCACGCCGGTGATCATCAGGCGGCTTGACGCCGGAAACCTAAGCGAGTTCTGGGCGAGGAACCCGAGTGGCGCACAATCCGGCTCCTACCTCAAATAAAAACCTCGCGAGCTATCACCGCCCAGAGTTACAGGCGATTGAGCCGCAGTTAAAGAGGGCTAAGGACTGTTGGCATCTGCTGCCCAGGGACAAGGGAGAGGCCGGCAACCGCTCAAGTCGTTCTGTCTACCTGCCAAAGGAGCAGGGCGAGCCGGCCCAGGCCTATGCAGGACGCCTGGCACGAAGTAGTTATCCGAGCACATATCGCGACGCGATCCGCGCTTTTGCGGGTTTGTTGTCGCGTTTTAATTTGGTCGATCCTCCCGAGTCTTTCGATCGATCGCAGAACGACATCGACATGAGGGGCTCAAGTCTGCGTAAGTTCCTCACCGATATTGATCAATACGTGCTCAGGGATGGGGCCGCGGCCGTAATGGTCGAGATGCCGCCAGAGGATCCCAACATCCAGAGCAAAGCCGACGAGATCAACAGCGGCCGCCGTCCGTATTTGGTTTGTCTGGAGCGCGATCAGGTGATCAACTGGCGCACCCACCTCGAGGGCGGCAAGGAATGCCTCGACCTGTGCGTGATCAAGCTCGACGAAGAGGTTGAGGACGGTCCCTATGGATCCGAGATGGAGGAGATTTTCATGGTGATGGTCCCGGGGGCCTGGCGAAAGATCAAGATCAACCGGGGCAAGCAGCGCGGAGACGTGCCAACCGAGGAGATCATGGACGAGGGGACGACGAGCCTGTCTGAGATCCCGATCGTCTGGTTCGGTGCGACCTCGAACATGATGGGCGAGTCGGACGTCGTCATGGACGCCCTGGCCCAGCTGAGCATTGAGCACATGCAGCTCAGGAGCGACCTTGCCGAGCTGATTCACCGGTGCGCGTTGCCGGTTGCGGTGCGGACTGGGGACAGCATGACCCCGGACGGATCACCCAAGCCGATGACGATCGGACCGAATAGCGTCCTCGATCTGCCAGAGGGGGGATCTTTTGGCTGGGCCGAGATCTCGGGGAATTCCCTACAGCGCCACCAGGAAGAGGTCAGCCACGTCGAGAAGCTAATGAAAGAGGCCAGCTTGAGTTTCCTGTGGGGGGACAACGGCAACCGAACAGCAACCGAGGCGGCCCTGTCGACGTCTCACGTCAGCAGCCAGATCAGGAGCCTGATCGAGGCCAAGATGTCCGCCATGCGCCAGGTGCTGGCCCTGTGGACGGCTTACACCAGCGAGCCGCTCGAGACCCAGGCAGGCCTGGCGATGAACGACAGCATGATCAGCAAGCCGATGGAGGCCCAAGACGTGGGGCAAATCACGAGCCTCAACACCAACGGATTGCTCAGCCACGAAAGCACCCTCAATGAGTTGCAGCGGGGCGGCGTTCTCGATCCTGATATGGACATCGGCGACGAGCTCGACCGGGTCGCCTATGAACAGGTCCTCGAGCAAGAACGGATGAACAACATCGCCGGCGCGGGTGCTGGGACGCTCGACCCTGAGGAGCCGTCAACGTTCGCCCCACAGATGGAGAACAACCGCCCCGGGCAGATGCCGCAACCCTTTGACGGTGAGGTCAAGCGACTGCGCCAAGAGGGCCTGTGGTCGTCTAAGTACCCAAGCCCGACCATGAGCAGGCAGGCAACCCCGCGCAAGAGTCGCTCGACGCTTGAGGTCCAGGGCGCAACCAGGCAAGCGCAGCGCAGCCCTGGCCGTTACATGCCAATCGATAAGTGATCGACATTCAGTTCGCAACAGCTCACGGGAGCCCGTTCACGGATGGCCGCGGCCGTGAGTTAAGCGCGCTTGCGTGTTGGTTGATCGTCAGCACCAAGGCCAGCTCAGGCGTTCCTCTCGTTCCCAGGCGTCGGGGTCAATCGGCGTAGCGGCGCAGTATTCGCGAAAGCTGGCCATGAGTTCAGCGGTTGTGATGCCCAGGGCCTGGGCCATCTGGGCGACGTTCGACTGACCGCGGAATAGGGTCTGATGCGCTTCCAATCTGGACAAAAAAAAGAGGGGCCATTGGCCCCCAGGGTTCCGGCTCAAGCGGCCAGAAACTCGTTGATTGCGCGGCCGTAGAACCAGAAGGAACCGCGCTGGACTTCCCAGGCGTAGCCGGCTTCCTTACAGAAAGCGATCAGCTCGTCGGTGGTCTTGCCTGCTTTCTCCAGGGCGTAGGAGATGGAACCGCCGGAGTTGATTGAAGCGGGGTGAAGGGGGAAGGTCATGAGGTGTTTTGCTGATGTCTTTAGTATGTCTCAGCTGTCCGCGTTAAGCAACCCCTTTTAGGTGAGAGATGGCTGAGGGTTCATGCCTGGTTGATTGGTTCCGGGGTTGTCATGCCTACGGCCAGACGAGGCCTCCACTCTGTTATCCCCGGAAGGGGGCGCCGATCAGGCGGGAAGGTTGTACTTGGCCCAGTTCTTGACCTGGGCGAGGGTGACGAAACGCTCGGTTTCTTCGGCGTGGGTCAGTTGGAAGCGGTAGCCGGTGAGAGCTTTACCGGTGGCGCCCATGTCAACCATGAACACGCCGGCGTTCATGAGTTCGAGCTGGACGGCGGAGGCGGAGCGGGAGGAGATGATCATTGGGGGGCTTGTCTCGATGTCTTTAGTATGTCCGAATCGTCCGCTTTATGCAACCCTCTTAGCTGAGGGCTGGCTGAGAATCAGTTGGAACAGGTGAACGATCCGTCGGTGTAACCGCCGAATGAGTTCTTGGCCCGGTAGGTGATGGTGGTCTTGTCTCCTGATTTGGAGTGGTAGTCGCCGGTGCGCTGATATGAGCCGGGATCCTTGAGCGTTGGGCGCAGCTTGTCCTCACACGCCCAGGTGTTGCCGATGGTGTTGGTGCCGCCCATGCCGCGGGCGATCTCGCCAGGGAGACACCAGAGGAACAGGCCCAGGAAGGGCACAGTGATCAGCGAGACGGGAACCATCACCACAGCGGCCGGGAGGCCGAAAAGCTTGTCGCCTGGCTTGGCGGCGTGGGGGTCAGACTGGCCGGCAGCAAGGGCGGCGCGTGTTTCTTGGTTGCGCTTGCGCTGTGCTCTGGCGAATGCTTTCTGGGACTCAGTCATCGGAGGGGTTGTCTCGATGTCTTTACTATGTCCGTTCTGTCCGCGTTATGCAACCCATCAGGATGAGAGCTGGCTGAGAATGCCCAAAAAGAAAGGCCCCCTGGTTGGGGGCCGCGGCCTCGATCAAAACAGGCCTGGGATCAGCTGGCCGGTCACCGCATAGGCGCCGATTGCGGCGATGATGCCGAGCATGGCGACCCGGCCGTTGAGCAGTTCAGCCCGGGGAAAGTGGTCGGTCTCATAACGGCAATTTTCGTCGTGATGGGACATGAGGCAAAAGCAACTGATCAAGCTTTCCCAGGATCAAACGCCGTTCACGTTGTATCGCCTACTCGGCTTCGGATAGTTCCAGCCCTCGCGAACCAGGGACGCCCATTTTTCGCGGCCCTGCTGCTTCGTGAGAAAAGTGTCCTTGATTTTTTGCAGGCCACCGGCGCGGGCTTGCGCCCAACACACCAGCCGGATCTGCGATGTGTCGAGAGGGTCGACCGTGAACCGATACTCGCTAAAAAATCCACCGTCAGACCTGTCGTCTTTCGTCAGGACGTAGGTCGTGCAAGCGGGGCGAGGCGGCGCCTCACGTACTGGATCACCGTTGGCTGAATTGTTGCCTCCGAGCTTGTTTTGGAAGTAGCTCTGCTCCCACCATTTTTGCTTTGCCATAATCGACCCGGTTGGTCCGCTTCAGTTTAAGACCCTCAGGCCTTAACCACCCTGGGGGTGGAATTGGCGACCGAGGCGCCGATGGAGCCGGCCCAGTAGGCATAGAAGCTGGACTTCTCTGCCAGGGCCTCGAGGGCCGCAGCCTCGGACTTGAATCTGCCGGGGAGCACATAGGCTCCGGCGGTCAGGACCCAGGTGCGGCGGATCTTGGTGGCGGTGATGGTGTTGGTCATGTCTGGGGTGTTCTCTCGATGTCTTTAATATGGCAGATCTGTCCGCGTAATGCAACGGCGGAAGCCTGAGAGGTTGCTGAGCATCGCCATGGCTGCCAAACCAGACCCAAGGCTTAAGCGTGCCGGTGTCTCCGGCTACAACAAACCCAAACGCACCCCAGGGCACCCGACGAAATCCCATGTCGTCGTGGCCAAGCAAGGCGATCAGGTGAAAACGATCCGGTTCGGTGAGCAGGGGGCCAGCACAGCGGGCAAACCAAAGAAGGGCGAGAGCGCAGCCATGAAGGCCAAGCGCAAATCGTTCAAGGACCGCCACGCGAAGAACATCAAAAAAGGCCGCATGAGCGCGGCCTATTGGGCGGACCGTGAAAAATGGTGAAACGTCTCCGCCGCTGGGTGAAAAAGCGTTACGTCAAATTCCTCAGGGCTTTGCGGCTGCAGAGGTGGCCGGTTTACGACCCAGGGGAGGAGGAGAAAACCGCGATTGAGAAATTGAGGAAACGGCTCGAAAAGCTTTGGTGATCACTTTGATTTTTTGCGGTCCCTGATCGCACAGGCGGCGGTTGATGCAGCGAAGGCGACCGACCCGCCGATGATGGCGAGGGGGACAGCTCCAACGGCTACAGCAGACCCACCAACGGCGACACCAATGGTGCCCAATACAGCGGGCAGGCCAACAGCGCCGGAGGCTGTCGAGACGGTTTTGAACAGGTTGCGGCGTTTCATTTGGAGGCCCCCCAGGTGGCGCGCTGACGTGTTGCCCAGTTGATCAGCTGGGCTTTAGTCCCCTCGGTGATGACCTCGTTCAGACGGGCATCGACAAGGCTGTAAACGTGAAGGCGGCCGCGGCCTTGGATGTGGATCCGGCGCTCGTGGACAGTCACCTCAGGACACCCAGGGGTGACCGCTAGGGCAACGGTTGCAGCGTCGCGAAGGGTAGAAAGTTTCCGCATGGGTAGAAAATTGTTAAGAAAACCGGGGTGGTCTGGATTGGAAGGGTGACAGCGCTCAGGCAGGCCGAGCGGCGGACATCACGGGGGCCATGGAGTAGGAGCCGAAGGGCTTGACGGTTTCGACGCCGTTGACGACAGCAACGCGA
>VMHT01204408.1_pt1 | contig 12250 bp, 10 predicted proteins | sample 4693611 | NCBI WGS metagenome assembly VMHT01 (sample SAMN12280063, study PRJNA550983) | marine metagenome | isolation source: seawater sampled from same location over 5 years 0.02-0.2 micron viral filtrate | place: USA: collected off the coast of southern California halfway between the port... ...
ATTTCCTAGAGTCTTAAGTTCAGAGTAGGTTGTATTTTTGATTTCTAGACTTTTTTGGAACAGTCTTGACGTATCTTCATCATGAAAAATAATAGGTTTTTCATCTTTTGACAGCCTTACGTCTATTTCTAATCCATCAGCCCCTTCCGAAAAGGCCTCTTGGAATGCAGGAAGGGTATTTTCTTGCTCGTTCCTCGTGACACCTCTATGAGCAATTATTTTAGGCGTCACAAGTCACTTCAAGCGGCTTAATCCCAGGAGAGCGCGCCGCCAGTTTGGTATTCAATAACTCTTGTTTCAAAGAAGTTTTTCTCTTTTCTAAGATCCATGATTTCGGACATCCAAGGGAAAGGATTTGAGGCTTTAGGGAAAGCTTCCTCCAAACCAATTTGAGTAAGCCTTCTGTTAGCAATGAATTTTAGATATTCCGTCATACTTTCAGCGCTCATACCTAGGATTCCATTAGGCATAGTATCTTCAGCATACTCAATTTCTAGTTGAGTCCCTTGCAAAATCATCTCTCGAGCAGTTGATTGCATTTCTTCATCCCAAAGCTCTGGATTCTCTATTTTTATTTGATTAATCATGTCTATGCCAAAATTTACATGCATAGACTCGTCTCTAAGGATGTATTGAAATTGCTCACTTGTGCCTGTCATTTTGTTTCTATTACCCATGGAGAGAATTTGTGTGAATCCACAGTAAAAGAAAATGCCTTCTAGGACACAATAGAATGCAATTAAGTTTCTTAAAAGAATTTTATCGTCTTCAGTTGTTCCTGTTTTGAAATCAGGATTTGATAAGGATTGAGTGAAAGGGAGGGCCCACGCGGCTTTTTTTGCAACGGATGGAACTTCTCTATACATATTAAATATTTCTCCTTCATCCATGCCTAAGGATTCAATGACGTATTGATAAGCATGGGTATGTATTGCTTCTTCCAATGCTTGTCTTAAAAGGTATTGCCTGCATTCCGGGTTAGTAATATGTTTGTACACGGACAAAACAATATTATTAGCAACAAGTGAATCTGCAGTTGAGAAAAACCCTAGATTCCTCATCACGATCGTTCTTTCCTGCTCTGAAAGACCGTCCTTGCTTTTCCATAAAGCTACATCAGCAGTCATATTAATTTCCTGCGGCATCCAGTGATTGGCACTACCATCAAGATATTTTTGCCAGGCCCAGTCGTATTTGAACGGCACAAGCTGATTTACATCAGCTCTACAGTTAAGCATTTGTTTTTGGTCAACATCCACACGTGATGAAGCTCCTTCTAGATCCTTTAATCCTGCCTCAATATCAAGATCATCAAGCGTAGCTACTCCAAGCGTTTCTTCATTGGAAACAGACTTTTTTGACTCCTCTTTTACAGGACTCTTAATTTCCGTTTGTGGAAGTGGTTTCACTTCCTTTTCTTCAAAATCATCCCAACTTAGCATAAATACCTCCTTTTATTGGCAAGCTTCGCACTCTTCATCGTCAATAGTGCTTGGACTGTTTACTGCAACTGCAGCTTGAACTTTATTCAATTCTGAATTCGATATAGTAGATTTCTCTGAAGTTGTGGCCCCCTTAGATCTTAAGTAATAGGTTGTTTTTAGACCTCTCAACCAAGCCATCTTATACATTACATCTAGTTTCTTTCCGTTTGGTTCCGCAACATAAAGGTTAAGAGATTGACTTTGATCTATCCATTTTTGTCTTCTACTCGCAGACTCAATGAGCCATTTAGGTTCAATTTCAAAAGATGTTGCAAAAATTCTCTTAATTTCATCAGGGACTCTGCTAATTGTTTCGAGGCTGCCGTTTAAGTTTTTAAGGTCATAAACCATAACTTCATCCCACATATCTATTTCTTTCAATGCATTAACCAAGTTTTCATTAATTACAGTAAATTCCCCTGATAGATTTGATTTAACAAAAAGATTTGAGTAGGTTGGTTCTATTGATTGAGTGACCCCGGTAATGTTTGCAATTGTTGCAGTTGGAGCAATTGCCATTACATTTGAGTTTCTAATACCTTGTTTTTTGACCTTTTCTTTTAGTGTATCCCAGTCCATTTTTTTCTCTTCATTTTGATCGAGGAATCCTTCTGTTCTATGTTCTTTTAAGATAGATATTGAATCGATAGGAAATATACCCTTACTCCATAAAGATCCTTCATAAGAACTGTAAGATCCTCTCTCTTTTGCGAGGTCAGACGAGGCCTCAATAGCAAAATAGCTGACTGTTTCCATTGAGTCATCTGCTAATTCAACTGCTTCGTCAGAAGAGTAGGGTATTTTTTTTATTTGCAGGACATCTTGAAAGCCCATTATCCCAAGACCTATTGGTCTATGTTTAAAGTTAGAGTTTTCAGCTTGTGGAACCGCGTAATAATTAATGTCTATTACGTTATCTAACATTCTTATAGCAGTTGATATTGTTTTCTGAAGTTTTTCTTTATCGAGGTTGTTATCTTTATCTAAATGATTTTTTAAATTTACCGAACCTAAGTTGCATACTGCAATTTCATCCTGAGATGTATTAAGAGTTATTTCAGTACATAGATTAGATGAATGAATTACGCCTGTGTGTTGTTGTGGCGATCTTAAATTACAGGCATCTTTAAAGGTTAGCCAAGGATGACCTGTCTCAAAAAGCATTGAAATTATTTTTCTCCATAGCTCTTCAGCATCAACTTCTTTGTATGCTTTTATATTTCCTTTTTTTGCCTCTTCCTCATATTTTTCATACTTTTCTTTAAACTCATTACCCGTCAAGTCATGTAAATCTTTAGCCTCATTTGGAGAAAAAAGAGTCCAGGTTTCTTTGTTCATAACCCTCTCCATGAACAAGTCAGGAATCCAGTTTGCTGTATTCATATCGTGGGTTCTTCTTCTGTCGTCTCCGGTATTTTTTCTTAGCTCCAAAAACTCTTCTATATCAAGGTGCCATGTTTCTAAATAAGCGCATACAGCACCTTTTCTTTTTCCGCCTTGATTCACTGCTACAGCAGTATCGTTAACAACTTTTAAGAAAGGAACAACACCTTGCGACCTTCCATTAGTTCCTTTTATGTGCGCTCCCATTCCCCTAACAGGAGTCCAATCATTTCCAAGACCTCCTGCCCATTTAGACAGCATTGCATTATCTCTCATTGCTCCATAGATACCGTAAAGATCATCAGGCACAGTTGTTAGATAGCATGATGACAACTGGGAATGAAGAGTGCCCGAGTTGAATAAAGTTGGAGTAGAACTCATATAGTCGAAACTCGACAAAAGCTTATAAAATTCTATGGCTTTCTCTTCTTTGTTTTCTTCGTTAAGAGCTAGACCCATGGATACACGCATAAAGAAAACTTGAGGCAATTCAAATCTAACCTCATCGCTATGAATGAAATATCTGTCGTAAAGTGTTTGAAGTCCGAGATAAGTAAACAAGTTATCCCTTTCTGGAATTATTTCTTTGCCAAGTTTTTCTAAATCCATCTCTGCGAGCTTTGGATTTAACAATTTCAATTCTATGCCTTTTGTTATAAATGTAGATAAGGCCCTTGGATATAAGTCTTTCATATCTTCTTGAAGAGCATCTTTATCTAAGTCTAGGAAGCTGAGAGCTTCATATCTCAATGAATCTAGTAAAATTCTCGCAGTTGCAAAAGTATAATTTGGTTCCTTTTCAACCAAGGCTCGAGAAGCAAGAATCATTGCTTGTTTGATTTCCTCTTCTGGGGCGCCTTCGTATAAGTTTTTTTCAGCTTCGGTAACTATCCGATCTGGATTTGTTCCATCTAGTCCTTCACAAGCTTCAGTTGCTACTTTATTAATCCTTGCAACTCCTTTCAGAGGCTCCTCTTTTTCCTCTTCTTGAGAATCTAAGAGCTCTTCTTTTCTTACTTGAGCCCTTGCTTCTCTATATAAAATATATTCTCTAGCAACTTTTCTTTCGTCAGATCTCATCAACTCTAGCTCAACTTGATCTTGCACTTCTTCTATGTGAATAGTTCCTCCCGACGGCATTCTATTCCTAAAAGTTGTCTCTACTTTTTTGGATAGTTCATCAACTTTTTGATGCACACTTGAGGAAGCAGCAGCAGTGCTGCTGTAGACGGCCAAAAAAGCTTTTGTTATGGCTACTTCTATTTTTGAAACATCAAACAGTACTACTTTTCCATTTCTTTTAATGATTCTAAGTTGTCCTGGCTTAAGTTCATCGAGCGGTATGCTCTCTGAGATTTTTGCTTCTTTTATACTTTCTGTCTGTTCTGTTACTTTTGTTTCTTCCACTGAAACGCCCCAATGATTGATTTTCTTGTTTTTTTGGCTGCTTATAATCCTTTATGAAACACAAGATGTTGTGGTTATAAGATCCTATAAACACAAGATAAAGTGTTTTTCTCAAAAAATCAATAGAAAAACCTTTAAAAAACACTTAATTTCTTGTGGATAATGCTAAATTGTATAAATCTCAAAAAATGAAATATTTTTTAGTAATAGATCAGGGAACATCCAGCACAAGAGCAATTCTGTTTGATGAGAAATTTGCCGTGGTTAATGTTTCACAAACTGAATTCAAACAATTTTTTCCAAAAGATGGATGGGTTGAGCATGATGCAAATGAAATTTTTGACACGGTCTTAGACTGCATCAAAGATGTAATGGAGAAATCTGAAATAACTCATAAAGAAATCATAGCAATTGGAATCACGAATCAAAGAGAAACATGTCTTTTATGGGATAAGAAAGGCAACCCCTTAGGTAAAGCAATTGTTTGGCAAGATAGAAGAACCGCAAGACTTTGTAACAAATTTAAAAAAGAAGGGCTAGACAAAAAAATTAATCAAATAACCGGTTTGCTGGCTGATCCTTATTTCTCAGGTACAAAGTTAAGTTGGCTATTAAACGAAACTGAAACTCCAAAAGACTTTTACATGGGGACGATCGATACTTTCCTAGTTTGGAAGCTAACAGAGGGTAGGTCTTATTTCATTGATGCAACAAATGCCTCTAGAACTTTATTGATGGATATAAATGATGTTTCGTGGTCAAAAGAAATGTGCAATTTACTTAATGTTCCTATTGATAGATTGCCAGAAATCAAAAATTCTGCAGATGAATATGGAGAAACATCGCTGTTTGGCGGAAAAATCAAAATTTCTGGTATAGCTGGAGATCAACAAGCAGCTTTATTCGGACAAGGTTGTTTTAAAGAAGGAGAAGCTAAAAGCACTTACGGAACAGGCTGTTTTATGATGCTGAATACTGGACCTGACATAAAGCTTTCTCAATCTAATCTGCTTTCCACAATAGGATATCAAATTGATGGGAAAGTAAGTTATGCGCTGGAGGGAAGTATATTTATGGCTGGTGCGTCTGTTCAGTGGTTAAGAGATAATTTAGAGTTTTTTTCCTCTGCGCCGGAAATAGAAAATTTAGCAAAAAATTCAAATAAGAATTCAAATGTTTCCTTTATCCCAGCGTTTACAGGTCTTGGGGCGCCTTATTGGGATCCAGAAGCCAGGGGAGCTATTTTTGGGTTATCCAGAGAGACAACAAAAAATGATATCTCTCAAGCACTTCTTGAAGCAATTGCATTTCAAACAAAAGATGTTTTTGAATGCATGTCTTCTGATGGCATTGACCTGAAGACTCTCAAGATTGATGGCGGGATGGTGGAAAATAAATATTTCAATCAGATTTTAGCAGACGTACTGAATTTAAAAATTCTGTTGCCAGATAATAAAGAGGCAACCGCAAAAGGAGCTGCTTTTCTAGCTTCCCTGGGTTCCAAACATACGAACTCTCTATCCGATCTCAATGAATTCCTTGGTTCGTATGAACAGTTCACTCCACTTGAATCAAGAGATAGTAAATATCAAAGTTGGAAGAGTTTAGTCAGTAAAATTTTAGCTTAGCAAATTCTCAATCAGCGCTTCCTGCACGTGCATTCTATTCTCTGCCTGTTGTAAAACTTTACTTGAAGGATGTTCCATCAATTCAAAAGTAATTTCTTGACCTCGATGGGCAGGAAGACAGTGAAGGAAGATGCTTTTCTTTCCAGTATTCTCGATAAGATCAGTGTCAACAAAATATCCTTCAAAAGCTCTTTCTTTTGTTTTTTCATCTCCCATAGAGACCCAAACATCTGTAGTAATTATGTCAGCACTTTTTGCTGCTTCTTCTCTGGAATTAGCAAAACTGGAATTATCCTTTGCATAATTGAGAAAAGATGGGTTGGGAGAATATTCTTTGGGGCAATAAATAGAGAACTCAAAATCTAATATCTTCGATGCTTCAATGTATGAGTTACACACGTTGTTCCCGTCTCCTATCCAGCAAACTTTTTCAAGTTCATTTTCTGAATTTTCCTTGAAAGTCATCAAGTCGGCCAATATTTGGCAAGGATGAGATAAATCTGAAAGAGCATTTATTACAGGAACAGAAGAATTAGCCGCAAACATCTCCAATGTCTCATGCTTATCAACTCTCAAGGCGATTACATCTAACATTGAAGATGCTACTTTTGCAGTATCAGACACCGGCTCTCCTCTAGATAACTGTAAATCAGATGAGGACATGAATATTGCATTCCCACCTAAGTTTAAAATTCCAGATTCGAAAGAAATTCTTGTTCGCGTAGAAGGCTTTTCAAAAATAAGGCCTAATTTTGTGCCAGCTAAAGATTTTTCTTTTTGTTTCTGATTTTTTCTTTCAATAGCTCTATCTAAGATATTCAAGATATCTTGATTAGATAAATCTCTAAGATTTAAGAAATGTTTTGTCGTCATAGATAATGCGGGATAGAATCTTAGCTTCCAAAAATAATACTATAGATAAAAACAAAAAACCTTATGAATTACAAAGTTAAAACTATTAATAATATTTCCGATAAGGGTTTGGATATTCTTAAAAATAAAGGTTATGCAGTAGGAGAAGGAGAGTCTGAACCCGACGCCATTATTTTAAGAAGCCATAAATTACAAATGAGCGAAATTCCTTCATCTGTTAAAGCAATAGTCAGAGCAGGAGCAGGAGTTAACAATATTCCCGTCGAAGAGTGTTCAAAAATAGGCATTCCTGTCTTTAATACACCAGGAGCGAATGCTAACGCAGTTAAGGAAATGGTTTTAGCGGCTTTATTGATGTCGTCTAGAGGAATTTTTGATGGTGTGAAGTTTGTCCATGGAATTGAAGATGTTTCAAAAGAAAACTTGAAAGCTCATATTGAAAGCGGAAAAAAATCATTTAAGGGCAGAGAACTTAAAGATGGATGTTTAGGAGTAGTGGGCATGGGTGCAATTGGTGCCAAGGTAGCAGAAATGGGGGTAATGTTAGGAATGAGAGTGATTGGCTTTGATCCTCAGATCACAGTTGAGGCAGCATGGGCGCTTCCAAACGAGGTAGAACGTAAAGAGACAATAGAAGAGATCTTTAAAGAGTCTGACTATGTAACTCTTCATGTTCCAGCAAATGAACATACAACAGGAATGATAAATAAGGACCTTCTCGCACATAGCAATAAAGGATTGAGGTTAATTAATTTTGCGAGAGACGAGATTGTTAACAGTGAAGCCATAATTGATGCTTTAGAAAACGATAAACTTAATAAATATGTAACAGATTTTGCCGATTTATCCTTAATAGAGCGATCTAAGTCAAACGAGGATGTCGTTTTATTGCCTCATATCGGAGCTAGCACAATGCAAGCGGAAGAAAATTGCTCAGTCATGGCAGCGAATCAAATAATTAACTTTCTAGAACATGGAAATATTAAAAATTCAGTAAATTATCCGCAAATCATTGAACCCATGGAAACAAGTTACAGGCTAACCATTGCTAACAAGAACGTTTCTGGAATGATAGGAAAAATTACGGCAATTATTGCTGAAGAAGGCTTAAATATCATTGATATGAAGAATAGAAGTAGAGATGATATTGCATACAATGTAATCGATCTGGACTCAGAGCCATCAACTAAATCAATAGAAGCCATAAAAGGCGAAGAAAACATAATAAACGTGAGGCAAATTAATGGATAAGAAAGTTGCAATCATCACTGGCGGCAGTAGAGGGGTCGGAGCTGATTTAGCGAAACTCTGCGCAGAGAAAGGATGGAATATGACAATCACTTGTTCTAATTCAATTGGTGACGCAGAGAATGTTGCTAAAGAGTGCGAAAAACTGGGATCTGAAGTCCTTGTTTTACAAGCAGATGTTTCTTTAGATAAAGATTGTGAGGAAACAGTTTCTAAAACAATAGAAAAGTGGGGAAGGCTTGACTCTTTGGTAAATAATGCTGGGAAAACTAAGTTTAACGCCCATCATAATTTGGAAGGACTATCTTCGGATGATTTTATTGATCTTTATTCCACTAATACTGTTGGCCCTTATCAAATGATTAAATTTGCTAAAGATCATCTTATGAAGGCTGAAAGTCCAAGTGTTGTGAATATTGCCTCTATTGCAGGCGTTATGGGGATTGGAAGCTCGGTTGCATATGCTGCATCTAAAGGAGCATTAATAAATATGACTAAATCCCTAGCTAGGGCGCTTGGTCCTATTAGGATAAATGCTATTTGTCCTGGTTTTATCCAAGGAGACTGGCTGAGAGGCGGGCTAGGTGATGAAACTTATGAGTTTACAAAAAAATCTATTGAGGATATGGCCCCATTAAGCCTAACTTGCACACCAAGACAGGTTGCAGAGACCACATTTCATTTTATGACAGAATCAGTGACCGTAACTGGAGAGACTTTGATCTTAGATGGAGGTATGCACTTAGGGCGTTAAATTAATAATAATTCTCTGCGTGCTTCTTAGAAAAGGGAATAACTTCATCGTAAAGACCATCTTTAACTTTATTCACCCATTCAGGGTCCGAGAGTAAAGCTCTGCCCACAGCAACCATATCAAATTCCTTATCATCCATTCGCTTAACTAAATCATCAATTGGAGCTGATTTAACTTCATCTTCACCTTGATAAAAACCTATGAAATCTGACACCAGACCTACGCTGCCAACAGTAATTGTAGGTAAACCGGTTATTTTTTTTGTCCAGCCTGCCAAATTAAGATTAGATCCCTCAAACTCTGGCTCCCAAAACCTTCTGTTGCTAGCATGAATTAAATCAACTCCTGCATCAACAAGGGGCTCAAGAAGAGTCTCTAAATCATCCTGATTTTTTGCTAACTTTGCTTCATAGTCTTGCTGTTTCCATTGAGAAAATCTTATAGCTATACAGAAATCATTACCTACCTTAGCTCTAGCCCTTTTTATTATTTCGGATGCAAAAGATGACCTTAATTGTAAACTTCCCCCAAACCCATCTGTTCTTTGATTCGTATCTTCCCAGAAAAATTGATCTATCAAATAACCATGAGCACCATGTAACTCAACTCCATCAAAACCTAAATCCTTGATAATTTCGATATCTCTTACATAAATTTCTATCATATTTTCTACATCATCAGCTGTCATTTCATATGCAACCTTTTTATCTTTTCTAACCAAGCCGGAGGGAGTAAATCCAGGAACATCTGGTTCTGGCGGCAAGCCAGGTTTTCTTATTGCTCCTACATGCCAGAGTTGACAGAAAATTTTAGAATCATATTTATGAACTTGAGATATTACGTTCCTCCAGCCTTCATGAGCTTCAGGTTTCAAACCCGGCACATCAGGATATCCACTAGAAGAAGGGTGAGATACTTCAACTCCTTCGGTGATAATTAAGCCAACACCACCCTTAGCTCTCCTTTCGTAATAGTCAGCAACATTTTGACCTGGAATTCCATTTGGCGACATATTCCTTGTCATTGGCGCCATGGCAAATCTATTCGGGATATCTAAGTTATTAATTTTTATAGGATTAAAAAGTGTTTCCATAATGTTAGTTATTTTTATGATTGATCGTTTATAAGATTATCACCTAAAAAAATCATTTTTTAAAACTATTTAGATGTTTTTTCATGTGACTTACACACATTGAAAACTTTGTAAATACCTAAAAGTGCATTTTTTGAGATTATTTAAAAAATTTTCTTCATCATATATACATTTTGTATAAGTTATTGATTTTATTGAAATTATTTATATTGATTAAAAATTGATCAAATTAACTCAAACCTTTAATTCATAGTCTATGCGTTAAATCTCGGCTTATTTATCCAAAGACTTATCCACAGTTTCTGTGGATAAAATTTTTTGATATTCTAGATGTAAATGTCCTTAAAAATTAACCTTACTAAATCGTGGCTCAATCATCTTGAAGATGAATTTAGTAAGACATACATGATAGAAATAAAAGAATTTTTAAGAAATCAAATTAGTCAAAGAAAAACTATCTATCCGCCGGGTAAAGAAATATTCAATTGCTTCAATCTTACTTCGTACGAAGACACTAAAGTAGTTATTCTGGGACAGGATCCCTACCATGGTGCTGGTCAAGCACACGGTCTGAGTTTTTCTGTTAAGGATAATATCTCAATTCCGCCCTCGCTCAAAAATATATTCAAGGAATTGAATTCTGATCTAAAGATTAAGATACCTAACTCAGGTAATTTGATTTCTTGGGCTTTAGAGGGAGTACTGCTCCTCAACAGCTCTCTCACAGTAGAGTCAAATAATCCGAACTCACATCAAAATATTGGATGGAAATTTTTTACTGACAAAGTAATCAAAGTTTTGGGTAATAAAGAGGACTTGGTTTATATACTTTGGGGCAAAAATGCACAACTTAAAAAAACCTTAATAAATACTCAAGAAAACTTAGTTATTGAGTCAGCTCACCCTTCACCATTTTCTGCCGATAAAGGGTTCTTTGGATCAAAGCCGTTTAGCAGAGCAAATGATTACCTCATTGATAAGGGGAAGGGGGCAATTAATTGGAAGTTAGTTTAATTCTATAGACTTAATGCCTGTATTTTCTGTATTGTCTTTTAAAGAATCAAAATTTTTTGTTTTTCCGCTCACTAAGTATTTGCCATTTACATATTCAACGATATTTCCAACCTTTTTATCATTTACAGTTAATACCTCATTTAATGACTTGGTTGTGTCATCAATTTCTACTCTAGCAATGGAAAAAATGCCACGCGATCTGTAATGCATCCTTGCAATAATTTCTTGTCCAGTAAAACATCCTTTTTTAAAGTCAATTCTTCCGTTTTTATCGTATCCTAATTCTTGAGGAGTATATTTTTCAGAGTTCTCTGAGTATATTTCTGGATCAAGGTTATCGATTATTGAGCTTTTCCAAGCTTCATCATCGATATAATCACTCACATTTTCATTTCCTTCCCCAATTGATACTTTAGAGAAAACAGCATACTTTTTTAACGTATCCACTAGTTTTTTTACAATAGATTGATGAGTGATTAAATGAAATTGGTCATTACTGATTTTTTTACATAAAAAACTAGCTATAACTCTCCCTTTTAAGTTGCAAATGGCTGAACGATCGATTTGTTCAATTTCTTGTTTTGATACATCTGTTGAAATCTGTCCCTGCAAGAAATCAATTGAGTCTTTTCCTTCAACTACTATAATTTTGTGGTATTTTGATATGAGCACGCATGAATTTTAACAAAATATGGAATCACTAAGGAACGAAATTAATTTCAGGTCAAGAAGAGGACTTCAGGAGCTTGATATTCTTCTAAAAAGATTCTTGGAAAAACATTTATCTAATTTAGAGGAATCTAGCTTAAAAGTGCTTATTGAGTTACTAGATATGGAAGATAACGATTTGGCAGATTTGTTAATTTATAAAACAGAGACCCCTAAAGATGCTCATAGGGCTATTATCAAAAAAATTTTAAGCGATTGATAAACTTTTTAACAAAAAAATTGTCAAATTAAAGTGAATTCAGAAAAAACATTAATCAAACTCAGCAAAGAAGGCAATAAAAATGCTTTTGAGGCCCTCGTCATTAAATATCAAGATAAGTTAATGGGTTCATTAAACAAACTTTTCAAAAATCCATCCTTTTCTGAAGATATAGCGCAGGAAGCTTTTATTAAGGCTTACATAAATATTGGAGGCTTCAAGGAAGATAGCGCTTTTTTTACTTGGCTTTACCGAATTGCAGTAAATACAGCAAAGAATCATCTTTCTAGTAAATATAATAAAAACGAAATTATTGAGTCTGAAATAGATGAAAACATCCTTACTCAGATAGGCATTGATTCACCAAGCCCAGAATCAATTTTAGAAGCCAATACTTTAAGAGATATGCTGTTTAAATGTCTTAATGACATGCCAGAA
>VMHT01091467.1_pt1 | contig 12249 bp, 10 predicted proteins | sample 4693611 | NCBI WGS metagenome assembly VMHT01 (sample SAMN12280063, study PRJNA550983) | marine metagenome | isolation source: seawater sampled from same location over 5 years 0.02-0.2 micron viral filtrate | place: USA: collected off the coast of southern California halfway between the port... ...
TAAGTTTTGGAAATTCTGTTTGTATTTTCTTCATCCATGTTTGTAGTTCTTCAATACGATTTAAAACAAAAAATACTTGGCCACCTCTTGACATTTCTCTCTGAATAGCGATTGCAATAGTAGATTCATCTATACCGCCAACATGAGTTAATGTTTCTAATCTATTTTCCGGAGGTGTTTCAATTTTTGATGTATCTCTTATACCCATTAATGACTGTTCCAAAGTTCTAGGAATTGGTGTTGCTGTTAGGGTAAGTTTGTGTGTTTGCGATGTTAGTGATTGCAACCTATCTTTATCTTCAACACCAAACCTATGCTCTTCATCAATAATTATTAATTTTAAATTTTTAAACTTAATATCTTTACTTAAGATTCTGTGAGTTCCAATTAAAATGTCTACGGATCCATCTGCGACCCCCTGTATGATTTCACTAATTTCTTTTTTTCTAACAAATCTACTGAGATGTTTAATGTTGATAGGGTAATTGTTTAGCCTTTCAAGAAAAGTTTCAATATGCTGCTGTACCAAAATAGTTGTTGGTGCAAGTAAAGCTACCTGTCCTCCCGAGAAAGCTACTTTGATAGCTGATCTTAAAGCTACTTCTGTTTTTCCATAGCCAACATCTCCAAAAATTAACCTATCCATAGGAATATTTTTTTCTAAATCAGCTTTAACGTCATTTATGGCAGAAAGTTGATCGGGGGTTTCTATATATTCAAAATTACTCTCAATTTCATTCTGCCACGGTGTGTCTTCAGAAATAACTAATGAATCGTTTTTAATATTTCTTAATTTGTATAAATTAAGCACTCTATCAGCAACTACCTTTGCATTTTCTTTTGCTTTCTCTTTAGCTCGCTCCCATTCAGCTCCACCTAAACTTGATAGTTTTGGATTTTCTCCACCGATATATACTTCTAGCTCATTAATTTGTTCTGAGGGGACAAATAATTTGTCTGAACCGCCAAATTTTATGGAAAGATAATCTTTTTCTACACCTTTGATTCTTTTAACAACAGTTCCTTCATACAGACCAATTCCATGAAAGCTATGCACAATATAAGTAGTTGGTATAAGTATCGATTCTTCACTTAGTGTTTTTGCTTGCTTTTTGGATTTCTTTATTTTTCTAGCAAAAAAGAGTGACTCATCAATTACAGCAATACTTAATTCTTTAAATATTGCAGAATATGAAAAAGGATTCTGAACAATATTTAAATTTGCAAATCTAGAAAAATTTTCAATTATTTGTTCATTATCCGATGCAAGATAGATGTTATTTATGTTATTTAATTTTTTCATTACATCTTCTTGGCGGATTCCATCAAGAAAAGCTGGTCTGTTCTGCAAATTTTCTAAATCGCTAGTGGAATATAACGTTGTATCAAATGTGCCTAGATTTTCAAAAATATTTATGTGTCGAGATTTAAAAGTTGATATTTTCAAGGAAAAATATTTTTGCAGATTCTTAAATGTCTCTTGCTCGATATTAACAACTTCTTCAAACTCATTTTTACACCTTTCTATATCAACAATATGAAGTGAAGATTCATCAGCAAAATTGAACAAAGAATGGTTGCTAGAAAGATTTTGAGAATACTGAAATAATTCATATTCATCAAGTTCCTTGTTTTTGTTTGAAGATACTGCTTCCAAAATATCTAATTGATTTATTTGAAAAAGCTCAGTAGCAGGAACCACCATTGCTGATTTTTCAACCGTTGATGATCTTTGCGAGATTGGATCGAAATTTCTTAATTCTGCAACAGTGTCACCATCAAAAATTAGTCTAATTGGCTCAGTTCTATTGATTGGATAAACGTCTAGTTGGCCACCTCGAACTGCAAAAGTTCCTTTTGCCTCAACTCTATCTTTTCTTAAGTATTGGAGATGTACCAGATTTTCAATTAAGATTTCGAAATCAATTTCCTGATGTGTTGAAATCTCAACCACATCAAGATTTTCAAAAAATAATCGCTGAGATACTGCCTTTATGCTTGTAGCAATATTTACCTCTTGAGTAGTTAATAGTGAATGTACAACAGCAAGTCTTTTTCCTTGGATTTCATAAGATGGTATGAAAGAATCATATGTCAATGTATCCCAACTTGGAAATATTTCTATATTCTCATTTAAATTAGAAAAATTATTTTTAAATTCATTCGCCTCTTTATCTGTTGGAAAAATGTATATGTTTTTTTTTGATGCTTGATTCAATCCCAAAAGAATAGGAAGAGATTCCTTTGATGTAGTAATTGAATCCAAATTCATAGTCTAGATTTTAGATAAATGAATATGTTGATTATCTATTAACCAGTTGACTGTTTTTTTAATAAATTCTTCAAGATTTGTGTAGGAAATATTTAACTCATCTTGGGCTTTTAAGCCATTATATTGATGGCCATGAGTTAAAAATTTTGCTGATTCGGAACATAAAAATGGTGCTGAGTTTGAAAAGGCTTTATATAAATCTCCTATTGGAGCTATTGCTTTTAATCCTAATTTAGGAACATAAATAGGGTTGCCATCCCAATTAAATAAAGTTTTTAATACTTTTATCAATTCTTCACTTGTGCTTTGAAAACTGTTTAAGACATATCTTTCGTTATTTTTACCATAAGTTAGAGCATTGTAATGGCCATTAGTACAATCATCAATATCAACAACCGAGATGTGATTTTTAATTAATGGGGGATATTTTTTGCTGAGCGTAGAAATAAGTAATTTCGCTGTTCCCGATACTCTTCCCGGTCCCTGCACTGAAGAGGGGTTAACAGATACAAAATCAAATTCTTTTTTAAACTTAAATGCTTCTTCTTCAGCTAAAAATTTAGATTCTTCATACTTACTTAAAAAATAACCCCGATGTTTTGAATCTTCATTTCCCTCTGTTCCAAGTCTCTCCCCTAAAGTAACCGCAGAAGATGTATAAATAAATTTTTTAATACCTATCTGGTTGCCTAAATTTAACATATTTTTTGTGCCTTGAATATTTGCGTCAAACATATGCTCCGGATTTTTGGAGCACATTTGATTTACTCCTGCAACATGAAAGATCGCATTGATATTTTTATCTGATAATTTTTCTTGTAGGTCATCAGAGAGAATATCCCCTTCAATTTTTGTTATATTTAAGTCTTTAAAAAACTCATTATGAAGATCAGTTCTACTTAAAGCATAAACATGATGACCATTCTCAACTATTTTTCTAATAAGTGGCTTACCTACAACTCCTGTTGAGCCTGTTATAAATATATTTTGATAGTTCATTTAGTTTTTTGGATATAACCTGAAATATATTGATAGCCAGAAATATAAGAAAAAATTAATGCATGTAAAACAATTAAGTCAGCAATATCAAAACTTAGGATACTAAATGAAAAGTCCATCATTACAAACCCTACAGCCCAAAACTGAAGACTTGCTTTAGCTTTACCAAATTTACTTGGCGGAATCATAATGCCTTCATTTCCAGCAAGACCTCGTAGGCCAGTGATAATAAACTCTCTAACAATCAATAACGTTGTTATCCAAATACTTACTCTATCTATATAGGTAAAGCCTATAAAAATAAAGGTTATGAAAATTTTGTCAGCAATTGTATCAAGGAAAGCACCGGTTTTAGAAGTGACATTCCATTTTCTTGCTAGTCTTCCATCAAAAAAATCTGTCCATGCTGCAATAAATGCTATGATTGCCGGGATTAACATTAAGCCTTCGTTTGAACCGTCTAATAAAATTAGGTACAAAATTACAGGTGCAGAAATAATTCTGAATATCGCAAGTAAGTCAGGTATATATTGTTTCACTAAACCACATCAATTATTCTTCTCTCAGAAGCTTCTTTTACAGCTGCTTCTTTATCTATTACAAAAGTTTTCAGAATATCAGCAGAATCTTCAATTAAGAAGTCTACTTCTTCTGTCTCATTATTATAAAACTTTGAGAGTACAAAAGCTGCGGGGTCTGTATCTTTTGGAGGCCTTCCAACACCTACTTTTAATCTAAAGTATTCAATAGTTTTAAGATGAGAGTTAATTGACTTAATACCATTATGGCCCCCATGAGAACTTCCCTTCTTAAGCCTTAATCGGCCAAATGCAAGATCAATGTCATCATGAATTACCAAAATATTTTCAGGCGATACTTCTTTATATTTTAAATATGCTTTTAATGCCTCACCAGATTTATTCATTGAAACCATGGGGATAAGGACATCAACTCTATTTTCTTGAATTATTAATGTTCCAGATTTGAACACTCCAGACTTATCTAACTTAATTTCTAGTGAATTTTGAACAATAAGTCGTTCAAGGATGTCTGCACCAATGTTGTGCCGAGTCTTTGAATATTTTGAATGGGGGTTCCAAAGACCAACTAAAAGAGTTTTACTATTCTCCAGATTCATCTGAGGACTCTTCCCCAGCAGTTTCTTCAGAAGACTCACCTTCGGCTCCCTCTTCTCCATCAAACTCTTCACCTTCGAGACCTTCCGTCCCATCCTCTTCTATCGCAGCTCTAGGTAATGTAATTGTTACCAATATTGATTCATCATCTTCAGATGCTAGTTCAACCCCTTCTGGAAGTTTAACATCTAATGCGGTAGCATTTTCACCAACATTAAGCTCAGAGATGTCTAAATCAAGCGATGACGGAATTGAAGAAGGTAGTGTCGAGACGGTAATTGTTGAGTTAATTGTCTGAACTAACCCACCTTCATCTTTTACTCCTAAAGGAGTTCCAAGGAAGTTTATTTGGACGTCAGCCTCTACTTTTTGTGTTAAGTCAATTTGAATTAAGTCAATATGTAAAAATTCGTTTTTATATGGATGTCTTTGAATCTCTCTTGCTAGTGTTGTGTATTTATTTTTTCCAACTTCTAAATTTAAAATAACGTTAGATCCAGCTTCGGTTTTAAGAGCACTGGTGAATTCACGGGCATTCAAAGCAATAGAAACTGGTTCCATATCAAGACCATAAACCACTGCTGGCAGAAAGCCATCATTCCTGAGACGCCTTGATTCTCCAGAACCCATGCTCTCTCTTAAAGTTGCTTTTAAAGTTGCTTCCATATTTATCCTTACGAATTATATAGAGTAATAAATTTTATTTACTACTCAAAGCAGTATTTATGCTTTTTCTGTAGCTTTTCTAGCTGAAATAACTGCAAAAGTTAATGTTATTGCTGCAAATATACATGCTGAAAGATAGCCCCTGAAGAGAACATCTGGTTCCCACCCTTGAACCATTACCGATCTCATTCCTTCAATAACATATGTTGTTGGATTATAAGCAGCAGCAGTTTCTAGCCAACCCTTTAATGCTTCTCTTGGAACAAAAGTCGGAGCAAGAAAAATAGCCGGGAAAAATAAGAAAGTTGCTGCTTGAGCTCCTTGCGAAGATCCAGATTTTACTCCAGCTGCAACCGAGTATCCTGCAAATCCCATGCCCCAAATAAATGCTATAGAGAGTACTATCAAAAATCCTATACTGCCAACAGCAGGGTCAGCTCCAATAATTTTTCCAATAGATAATATAAGACTTGATTGTAATAAAACTCTGAATGCTCCAACATTCATTGGAGCTAAAATGATAGCCCACCTAGAAATTGGCATGCTCTGGTATCGCTTGAAAACCCCCGATTCAATATCTTCAACTAAATATATTCCTGAAGCAGCTCCGCTTAATGAAGCAGAAACAATTGATACTGGAAGAATGAAATTTACAAAATTTCCATTAGCAAAATCAAAAGGTGTGCCACTAGCAGTACCCCCAAACACTCCGCCTAATGCACCATCGTAAACAAATAAAAAGAATGCAGAAATAATTAAATTAGGTAACTCCGCAAGAGGTCTTCGTATAACTCTCAAAACCATTCTCTTGGTTAAGATTTGCAACTGTACTAAAAAAGATCTTTTTGATTCCATTTAACTTACACCTTTTACTTCTAAAGGCTGGCTATCTTCTGATCCCTCAAGTCTATATCCTGTTACCTCTAAAAAAACGTCGTCAAGAGTTGGCTTGTTTGCTGAAACTGAGCTAACTTCTACACCTTGACTACTAAGATCTTTTAAATATCCTGGAATCTTAGAAGCACCGTCTTGAACTGTAATTCTTAATTCATTATTCTCCTGTACAACATTAGGTAATATATTTTTTGCATTTGCTAAATCATCATCATTATCAAAAGAAAAAGTAATAACATCACCACCTATGCTCGCTTTTAATTCATCTGATGTACCTTCAGCAACTACTAAACCCTCATCAATTATTGCAATGCGATCAGCTAATTCATCAGCTTCTTCGAGATACTGTGTTGTAAGAATTACTGTAACGCCGTTATCTCTCAGTCTTTTAATTTCATCCCAAAGTACCCTTCTAGACCCCGGATCTAAGCCAGTTGTTGGTTCATCTAAAAAAAGAATCTCTGGAGAATGTACAAGACTTAAACCAAGATCAAGCCTTCTCTTCATTCCCCCAGAATATGTTTTCACACGCCTATCAGCAGCTTCAGTAAGTCCCACGAGTTCTAAAAGTTCTTGAGTTCTTGATTCTGAATCTTTTTTAGAATATCCCCACAATCTACAGGTTGTAAAAAAGAGTTCATAACCAGTAAGAAGATTATCTATTCCTGTATCCTGTAATGCTACTCCTATTTTTTCTCTAACTTCTTTGTCTTTAGTTGCAACATCTATACCTAAAATAGAAGCACTTCCTTTAGTAATACTTAGAAGAGTTGTAAGCATCAAAATTGTTGTAGATTTTCCAGCACCATTTGGACCAAGTAATCCAAAAATTTCACCTTGTTTTACTTGAAAACTAACATCCTTTACAGCTTCTACTGTTTCTTGTTTGCTGACAAAAGTTTTCTTAATATTTTTTACGTCTACTGCTAACATAATGTACCTATAAGCCGAAATCTATTTTGATACTAACGGTATCAGAATTATAAATGGCCTCGTAGCTCAGGGGATAGAGCACAGGTTTCCTAAACCTGGTGTCGCAGGTTCGAATCCTGCCGAGGCCGCTATTAATAACTATATATAAACTAAGTAAAAGCAAAAACCAAAAGCAATAGTTGTTATAGGACCCCATAAAAGCTTTTCTTTTCTCGATGGTGTAATCCAATTAAATAGAGCAGTTACACCCTGAAAAGCAATAGTTACAATAGCTGTCCATCTATCCCATTCAAAAATGAATCCAACAACTGAGGCAATACTTAAGGCCATAAACATTAATAAAGGAATAGATAAAGCCGCTAAGACTCTTCCACTTATTGGCAGAGTTCCTTTAAAACGTCCACCTTGTGTAAACTCTCCCCAAGGTGCCCCGAACACAAGGCCAAACTGAAAAAAGATTACAAGTACTGTAATAGAGATATATAAAACCGCCGCTAATTGATTAAGTTCCACAATTTAAAATAATAGATTATTTTAAAACATTTGTTATCTACGATTCTAGATAGTACAAAATTAGTTACTCATCTTCGTCAGCACGGCCATCATTATTATTATCAGTACTTGAATTTGGATCTAGCGGAAGTGCATCGGCTGTATCCAAAACACCATCATTATCATCATCAGTATCTGTTTTGTTATCCGTCCCATCACCATCGGTATCCATTGCAGTAAGCTTCCACCTTCTGTACTGTTCATCTTGAAACATAACAAGACCGGTATCTGGTGCTACCCAGAAAATTAGAGTTTGATAATCAAATTTTATATTATCATAGTCACCATCGTCATTATCCCATCTTGCATGAGAAGTAATGATTTTGTATGCATCAAAAGCTCCATATGGTGTCACTACTAGTTCTTTTCCTACAACATTTGAAAAGTTCCAAGCTGGATAGTTTGTTTTTGTACCAAACGTATCTTCACGATTTGAGGTGCAGTCAGTTTCCAGATATTCACCAGCTCTCATATATTTATTTAATTGAAGACATGGAGTAGGGTAAGAAATATGACGAATTGCTTGATCGTTAGTCGCAAACTGTGAGAGCATTAATGCTCTTTTTGTATATAAATTTCCTCCATTGAAATAAAATTGAATTCCAAACCTAGCGTTATACCCAGTTTTTGTCTCCCATGTAAAAGGATTTCCATAAATAATATCGCAATTCTGTACAGTGCACCAAGACAAATTTGAATAAGTAACAGAGCTCTCTGTCTGGTTAGACCCAACAGAAGAGTACATTGTTAAAGAATCATTAGATGTAAAGTTTGTTAAGCCCTCTGTGTAGCTATATGATGCACTTGCACCGTCAATCTGAGGAAATAATGATAGAGTACTCACATACTCTGAACCAATATCTACCCCATAATTAGTTGATGGATAGCTTCTCTCATAATCTCTGAGATACTCATTCATAAACCTAGCCGCATCAGCTTCGTTTTCTTTACCTGCCGTAATTGAACCCCATGTACCATCAATCACTTTATCTATATCAGTATTAGAAGAGTCATATGTTCCAGCAGCAACAGCAGCATCTCTTTCTGCCTGAGTGGGGCATTTGATATCCGGATTAGAATACATCATGCAAAAAAGTCCATCATATGACATTGTTGTTCCAATATTATTTGTTGAATCATAATATCCGTAGTAATACGTTCCCGCTGCATAAGAAGCTGGATTAGTAGCTTGATTGACTGCATGTGATAGTCCGAGTGAATGTCCTAGTTCGTGAGAAAAGCAGCCAAAAGCTTTTATTATTCCCCAAGATATTAAATGGCGTTTCATAAGTCTTGTTGAAGGCAATGGAGAGAAAGCACTACATTGATTTTGATTTGCTGAAGCCCATGTATTTAGAAGGTGACTAATGTGTATTCCATTTCTTATTGCATATTTATTAACTTGCTCATTTGGTGCAAAAACATATAAAGGATCATAAGAATCAAGAGCAATTGCATTAGCTTCTAAATTAGTAAGGGATGTCCATTCTTGCGGTGTGACCGTATTCACTCTTAGGTCAACCACACTATTGCTAAACCATTTATTTTGCCAAATCTCTGTTTCTTCCCAACTGGTAGCTAATTTAGATGGAGTATTAATTCCACAAACTAAGGTGTTATTTACAATTATATTGTTTGAACAGTTTGCTAAGGTATTACCGTCATACCAGGTAACAACTTTTACTGTTGCGTACTCAGTTGTGTCAGCAACACTTACGGAAAGCGTTTTAGAAGTTAACCCTACACTATCAGTAACAGTTGCAGTAGCTGTATAACTAGTTTTTTGCTCGTAGTCGGCATTTGAATTTAATGTAACCACTCCACTCGAATTAACTGACATTAAGTGAGCATCTGTTCCAGATAACGAATATGTTAACCCCCCAGTGCCACTTGCAGAAATGGTAACAACAGACTTTTGATTTTCATTGATGGATATTGTTCCATTTAGATTTGAAATTGTTAGTGAGCCTGAGCTAGAACTTGAACTATTATTCAAACAGCGCCAAGTTTTAAATTCTATTAAAGTTTTTTCAGCTTTATCAAGATCCATTCCAGATTGATAGTCGACATCACCAAGATTCACTGACTTTAAACTGTAGTTGCAACCATCATCTCCAACTATGAGGTACCTGGTCTCATTTGAGGTGTTAGAGTTTGAATTCTCAATGAGTACAGTACTTTCATTATCACTTACAAAAAAAGTACATTCTTTATAAGCCAAATAACCTTCGCATTCAATAAAATCAGCTTTTATTTGATTTGTGCAGCTATTAAAAGATGACATTGCTTTATGCGTACTCGGGCCAACAATTCCATCAATCCTAATGCCAATTAATTCTTGAAATTCTTTAATACTGTCTATTAATGCATCATCTTTATAACCATTAATTTTTCCATTGTAAAAATTTTGGGTATATAGAAATTTCTGAATATTTTCTACATTTAGAAAATCTGTAGTTTCATAATTTACTTCTGTACATTGTTCTGGAATCTGTGCATTACGTCCGGTCTCAGGGGTTTGGATATTATAAAATAAAGCTGTAAAGATAAGAAAAATTCCAACTAATAAATTAGAACTACGAATATCTAGAATATTAAATTTCATGAGTAATAATATTAAGTAAAATTGGTTCTACTGTAAAACGTAATTAAGAAAACATTTGTTATCTATGATTCTAGATAGTACAAAATTAGTCATTAAAAAATGAGAAAGGAAAATTTAAATTAATTATTTAGATATATCCTTAATCTTTACGATCTTGACGTGCAGCTTAGTAACGGGGTTTATATTTACCTACGCAGTTGTAGTAATGCCAGGATTCTCAAAACTTAATAACAGGGACTTTATAAGAGCATTTCAAATGACAGACGCTGTAATCCAGAATAATCAACCACTTTTTATATTGACCTGGATAGGATCGATCATATCGGTAATAAATGTAATCTCAATTTCAATAATTAATGTTGAATTACCATATGCTTGGCTAATGATTGCAGTGGGAACTGTATATTTAGTTGGCGTACAAGGCACAACAATTGCGATACATTTGCCATTAAATAACCATTTACAAAAAATTAATATTGATAAATTAGATGAGCATACATTAAGTCAGGAACGTATAAATTTTGAAAGAAGATGGGTTTATTTTAATAAATTACGAACAGGGATTAGCTTTACAGTTACTTTGCTCTACCTTGTGGTTTTGATAATTAGATAAAAAAAATTTGAAGAAAAATATCCTACAGACGATTATCTAATGATTCATCAATATTAGATAAAACAATTTCCTTGAACTCCTGATGTATAAGATTATTAGAAGCGATAATTAAATTGGAATCCAATGACGGGAAACCCCCATTCTGATCTATGACTTTTCCACCTGCTTCTTCAAGAATTAAACTTGCACCTAATGTGTCCCAAGGTTTTATAAAAAATTCAAAATAAGCATCAAATTTATTATCTGCAATCCAGCAAACATCTAAGGCTGCCGTTCCAAATCTCCTAACTCCTCCACAAGATTGAAGAACGGCTTCAAAAGTTTTCATATAATGACTAGAGTTATGAACTCTGTCGTAAGGAAAGCCTGTTGCAACAATTGCCTTCTGCATAGTTGTACTCTTTAAAATTTTAAGTTCTTCCCCATTTTTATAAGCTCCTTGTCCTTTATACCCTTCATATAAAACATCTTTATAAATATCTAAAACATAAGCCTGTGTTGGTTGGTTATTTTCCAAGAGCATTAGAGTAATTGCTACTTGAGGAATATTATTTGCATAATTCACAGTTCCATCTAACGGGTCAATAATCCAAGTTCTATTTGAATCTGGATTGATAGTCTCCGACTCCTCGGATATTATTCCATCATTCGGATAATGCTTTGTAATAGCATTTATTAAAATTTCTTCTGACTTTAAGTCTGCTTCTGTGACTAAATCAACCTCATGCTGTTTTGAAAATACTTGAACACCTTCCCTTAATTCCTTAATAGATGATGCAGAATCATATATTGCACTTTTTAATAAATGTATGTCAAAGTCGTGGTTCATTATTTATACAGTATGTTGCTGTCCAGAATTAATAAAATCTTGAGCATAAATACCTGCTCTAGATATTGACTTTAACTCAAGCCAAGTAAATGGATTGTCAGAATTATTTTTAACATAATCTAAAAATATTTGTAATGACTCTTTATGCCCTTTGCCAGATGAAAATACTTTACTCTTGTCTTGAGTTCCTTCTAGGTATCTAAGTAACTGAAAATCTTCAACAATATAGGAACTTCCACTTCCGTGAACTTCTATTCTCTCTTTACCAAGACTTTGATTTGTCTCTGAAAAGTACTGAATAGATGCATGGGCACCATTAGCAAAATTTACATTAATAAACACTTGGTTTTCATTTACTTCATTATTTTCCTTATCAATTGGTGCAGATGAGGAAATGCTTTGAGGCAATGAATCAAACAAATAACAAGCAAGGTCAATTGCATGAATAGCTTCACCAACAACTCTTCCACCACCAATTTCTTTTATGTTTGTCCAGTGATCTTTATCTAATGGAGGAACACTAAATCTAAAAGATATGGAGTTTGCTGGATTTTGAATTAATTTTTGTTTTATAAACTGGGTTGCTTCTGAGAACCTTCTATTAAAACCAATAAATAACTTTGGATTGTCGGCATTATATATAGCCTCTTCTATTTCCACTAAAGAGTCGTTTGTTAATGCTAGGGGTTTTTCAACATAGATAGCTTTACCTTTACTTAATGCTTTTATGACAAGTTCTGCATGATTGAA